>ERZ650302.521-NODE-521-length-21301-cov-18.192978_pt1 | contig 21301 bp, 21 predicted proteins | sample MGYA00376238_ERZ650302 | MGnify/ENA primary metagenome ERZ650302 (study PRJEB26733, sample SAMN07839298) | wastewater metagenome | biome: urban; feature: wastewater treatment plant; material: waste water | place: USA: North Carolina | collected 2016-04-28 ... | reverse complement strand
ATTTCGGGTGGGTCTTGATAAACAGCGAGCCGCCGCCCTGGCCCTTGAGCACTTCGACGGCCTTCCAGGCGTATGGCTTGTGCTTGACCGGGTCGGTGCCGATCAGCGTCACGTCCTCGGCGCCCAGGTGGCTGGTGGCCCACACCGGGCCGTATTTCGGGTGAGTGAAGTTGGCGCCACGGCCGGGGTGCGGGGTTTTGCCCACGTCCACCAGCGCGGCCAGTTTGTCTTCTTTGGTGTCCACCACGGCGATCTTGTTGGAGGCATTGGCCGCCACCAGGAAGTAACGCCCGGTGCTGTCAAAGCCGCCATCGTGCAGGAACTTGGCCGAATCGATGGTGGTGGTTTTCAGATTGTTGAGGTCAGAGTAATCCACCATCATGATCTTGCCGGTTTCCTTGGCGTTGATCACAAACTCCGGGCGGTAATGGCTGGCCACAATCGAGGCCACGCGCGGTTCTGGGTGGTATTCGTTGTCCACCGTCATGCCGCGGGTGGACACCACTTTGCGCGGCTTGAGTGTGTCGCCATCCATGATGACAAACTGCGGCGGCCAGTAGGTGCCGGCCACGGCGATCTTGTCTTCAAAACCCTTGAACTTGGAGGTTTCTACCGAGCGCGCTTCCAGGCCGACCTTGATTTCCGCCACATTGTCCGGCTTGGCCATCCACAGGTCGATCAGGTTCAGCCGCGCATCGCGGCCAATCACATACAAATAGCGGCCCGACTTGGACAGCCGCGAGATATGCACGGCGTAGCCGGTTTTGACGATATTGATGATCTGTTTGGTGTCGCCGTCAATCAGCGCCACCTCGCCGCTGTCGCGCAGGGTGACCGAGAACAGATTATCCAGGTTGTAATGGTTCATCTTGCGGGTGGGGCGTTGTTCCACCGGCACATAGATCTTGCGGGTTTTTTCAATATCCGCCAGCGAGAATTCCGGCGGGGTGGGCGGCTCTTGCTGGATGTAGCGCGCCATCAAGTCCACATCCTGCTCGCTCATCTCGCCCGAGGTCTGCCAGTTGGGCATGCCGGCCGGGCTGCCGTAGGCGATGAACACTTTCAGGTAATCGGTGCCCTTGCCCAGGGTGATGTCCGGGGTCAGCGCCTTGCCGGTGGCGCCCTTGCGCAGCACGCCATGACAGCCGGCGCAGCGCTCAAAGTAAATCTGCTTGGCGCGCTCGAACTCGGCCGCCGTCATCGGCGGCGCTTTCGGGTTGATGTTCTGGTGCATCGCCTCTTTGGCCAGCGGCGAGCCGCCAGCCTGATAGGCCATATCGGTCTGGCTGACCGATTTGCCATCCGCCGCCGTTGCCAGCGACGCCGCCGCCAGCAACGGCATTGCCCATGCCAGACTGCGGACCAGGGGGTTCAGGGTGTGTCTCATTGTTGTCTGCTCCACCACGCTACGAAAGAAGGAATGCGGACATCATCCTCTGGCCGGCAAAGCGCCATCATTGATTCGAATCAACGGTTTTCAGGCTGGCGGGCGGGGCGGGGAACTTTGTGGGGGTGGGTGGCGGAAAGTGTCCGGTGTGGGGGCGATTCACCGTGCGGAGGGTAAGGAAATTGACCCTCCCCATCAGGATCATGAGCGCTGAAACGCGGTGGCTGCCGCCAAAATGACAGATAATAATGCGTTGGAAATCTGACTAACACCACAGAGAGTAGAAGAAGAATGCCTGCCCTTGTCCCTGAATTAGTGAATGCAGCGATGGAGCCATCCACGTCACCCAGTGATTTGTTGCGCCGGGCACTGGTTGTTGCACGACGTCTGGGCGTGTCTGAGCTGACTGATTGGATTAGCAGTGAACTGAACGGCTATGACTCGGATGAGGTGCCTGAATATCGGCGTATAAAAGGACAGTTGATGGTCGAGAACCCGATGCGTGGTCGAATTCCGTTTTTTGTGCCGCCAGACATAGCTGAGCAATTGTTGAACGTTTCGATCCGTCAGTCTGTGCCTGAGCTGATAAAGCTTGCGCAGAGCACCACAGGTATTTACAGCCACTTTTCTGCCAATAATGAGTACACGCTGATGCAGATGATGCAGGCAGAAAACGGCGTGGCGATGCGCCCGACACTCAAATTTTCGACTGTACAGATGCAGGGCATCATCGAGAAAGTAAAAACCCGAGTGCTCGAATGGGCGCTTGATCTGGAGGCCAAAGGCGTCCTCGGCGAGGGCATGACATTCACGCCACAGGAGAAGCAAACCGTGCAAGAACAACATTATCACTTTGGGGACGTGAGCGGCTCCCAAATCCAGATCGGGTCGAATGGCTCCAACCAGACCCAAACGCAGACAGGTGGTGACACGGCGGCGCTATCGGCCTTGATTGAAGTGCTGCGCGAAGTCATCCAGCAAGAACGCCTTGAGGCTGAGGCGCGCGAGGAGTTGCGGGCAGAGTTGATGACTTTGCAGGCGCAGGCTGCCTCGCCAAAACCCAAGTGGGCCATCATCAAGGCCACTGTCGGGAGCATCAAGGCTGTGCTGGAAAATGCAGCGGGCGGAGTGCTCAGCGCAAAAGCGCTGCCATATTTGACGGCACTGCTGTAATCGCTGGCTAAAAAACAACACACCCGCCAACAGGCGGGTGTGTCAAGAATGAGAGTGGCCCTGCACGAGGCAGGGCCAGAACGAACCTAGTGTCATCACCAGTATGGTGGCTGGGAGAGGACTTCAAGCTAGGGCTGCAGATCAAGTATAACAGCACGGCTGAGTGGATTCAAAGTGATGAAGAATGAACTGGAATGACTTGGAAAGGCATTTTTCGGCGGCCCGGCTTGGTCGTTATCGCATCGCACGGGGTGGCGATGCCGCCAAGGCGCTGGCCGACTATGCCGGCAATGTCTTGTTGTCCGAAGCCATGCTGCCCATGCTTAACGTCTTGGAAATTGCCCTGCGCAATGGCATCCATACTCGCCTCAGCGCGCACTATGGTCGGGCAGACTGGTGGGAGGCATGGGTGGATGAGCCTGCCTTTAGTTGGCAGAACAAGCAAATCGCCAACGCCAAGGCCAAGCTGGTGCGGCGGTGCGAACCTCAAACCCCGGACAAGCTATTGGCGGAGCTAACCCTGGGCTTCTGGAGCTCGCTCTTCAATAAGCAATTCCAGCCAGTTCTCTGGAAAGACCTGCGTTTGGTGTTTGCCCGCTGTCCGAAATCGCAACGGCAGCGCCACACGATCTCGACGGCGCTGAATCAGATTCGGGATTTGCGCAATCGGGTTTTTCACCACGAGCCGTTGTTGTGGCTGACGCCAACGCTGCTTGAGCAGCATAGGGTTGGTGTGGAGGTTATCCACTGGATTGACCCACAGCTTGAACAATGGCTGGGCCAGTATGATCGCCTGCCCGCGATATGGGCAGAGTGGCAAGCAGCCGCATAGCCTGGCCGCTATACGCTTCTCACCCCGTCAACCCCGCATACAACCTCGTCAGCACTTGCGGCAGGCGGCGGGCGTCGTGGGCGACGGTGTAGCCGTGGCGGCCAAACAGGTGGGGCAGATAGTCGCCGGCCTGGCGGTCGATGGTGACGCAGAAGGGGATCAGCCCGGCGCGGCGGGCTTCCAGCACCGCCTGGCGGGTGTCTTCCACGCCGTAGCGGCCTTCGTAGTGGTCCAGGTCGTTGGGTTTGCCGTCGGAGAGGATCAGCAGCACGCGGCGCTGGGCGGCTTGTTCCAGCAGGATGCGGCTGGAGTGGCGGATGGCGGCGCCCAGGCGGGTGTAGTAGCCGGGGCGCAGGGCGAGGATGCGGCCGCGACAGGCGTCGTCGTAGCGTTCGGCAAAGTCTTTCAGCAGCAGATAGCGCACTTCCTCGCGGCGGATGGACGAAAAACCATACAGGCCAAAGGCGTCGCCGCAGGCGGTCAGCGCCTCGGCGAACAGCAGCAGGCTGTCGCGGATGACTTGAATCACCTGGCCGGCGTCGCCCAGCCAGCTTTCGGTGGACAGCGAAATATCGGCCAGCAGCAAGCAGGCCAGGCTGCGCCCGCCGGGCGGCCAGGCTTGATACAGCGGCGGCTCGGCCACTGCCGCGCCGCTGGCGCGTTCGGCCAGAAAGCGCACCAGGCGGTCCAGGTCGATGTCCGGGCCGCTGGCCTCGCCTTGTTTGCGCGTGCGTTCTGGCGCCAGCGCCTGAAACTGGCGGCGCAGCCGGCGCGCCAGCGGGCGCAGCCGCTCGGGCAGCGCCGCCGGGGCGGCGTCGCGCGGCAGCATGGGCTGGATGCGGGCGTGGTCGGCCACCAGGCGCTGGCGCTTGTAGTCCCATTCCGGCAGCAGGATGCCGGGGCCCAGCGGGGTGTCGTCGTAGGCGGCGGCCGGCAGGTCGAGGTCGAATTTCAGCCGGCTGGCGCGGCGGCGGGTGTCGCGCTGCACGGTGAGGGTTTGCATGTCTTCGGCGGCGGCGCCGTCGTCGCTGTCGTCGTCTTCGTCGGTGTGGCGGTTCACCCGCACGTATTCGTCCCAGGTGAACAGGCTTTCGGCGCGAAACACCATCAGCATGCCGTTTTTGCGCTCGTCAGTCTCGCCATCGCGGGCGCGATAGCGGCGGCGCGCCTTGCTGTCGCGGCGCTGGCTGGCTTCGTCCTCGGCGGCGGCGTCGCCGTCGCGGCGGGCGGAATGGGCCTGGCCGCCGCCGGGCGGCGAGGGGTGCAGCCACAGCGGCACCGGCTGCGGCGGCTGGGCGCAGGGCGGCAGGGCGATGGCCTGATGCGGCTGTTGCAGGGCGGCGCGGATGGCCAGTTCCTGCGCGCGTTCGTCGGCGCGGCGCGGCAGGTCGCGCAGCGGCAGCAGGGCGGCAGCCAGCCGGGCGTACACTGCCGTCAGGCCGGGCATCTGGCGCAGGCAGGCGGCGGTGGCGGCGCGGTTGCGGGCAAACCAGTCGCCGCCGTGGTGGGCGTCGTCGCGCGCGGCCAGCGCCATCAGCCAGAAATACAGCTCACGGTTCAGCGCGGCGTCCGGGTAGAGGTCGATGCGCTCGGGCAGATACAGTGATTGCGCATCGCGCCAGCCCAGCTCCACCCGCTCGCCAATGCCGGCCACCCGCTCCAGCAGCCGCCGACGCGCGCCATGCGCCGCGCCCACCGTGCTGCGCACGGTCAGCGCCCGGTCGCCGCCCATGGCGCGAAAAAACACCGGCGCCTGGCGCTCGATGTCGGCCAGCGCCACCGCCGCCTGCGGATGGCCGCGATAGGCGGCGCGGCGGATCAGCCGGTCCCACCAGCCGCCAACCCAGTCTTCCATCGCTCAGCTCCCGAATTGGGTGTCGATCACCGCACGCAAGGCGGCCAGGGTGTCTGGCTCGTCGCTGAGCGGTTCGGCCAGCGCCACCTCGCAGGCGCGCCGCGCCGGCATGCCGCTGGCCATCAGCCGGGCGGCGTACACCAGCAGCCGGGTGCTGGCGCCTTCGTCCAGATCGTGGCCGCCCAGCTGGCGCAATTGCCCGCCCAGCCGCACCAGCCGCCAAGCCAGCTCGGCGTCCACGCCGCCTTCGTGGCGCACCACCTCGCATTCGACTTCCGGGCGCGGAAAATCAAAACTCAGCGCCACAAAACGCTGGCGGGTAGAGGGTTTCAGGGTTTTCAGCACATGCTGATAACCGGGGTTGTACGACACCACCAGCATAAAGCCTGGCGGCGCTTGCAGCACCTCGCCAGTGCGCTCGATGGGCAGCATGCGCCGGTCGTCGGTCAGCGGGTGCAGCACCACCGTGGTGTCCTTGCGCGCCTCGACCACTTCATCCAGATAACACAGCCCGCCAGCGCGCACCGCCTGGGTGAGCGGGCCATCGCACCAGCGGGTGTCGCCGCCGGCAATCAGGTGGCGGCCCACCAGATCGGCAGCGGACAAATCATCATGGCAAGACACGGTAAACAGCGGCAGCCCCAGCTGCGCGGCCATATGGGCGACAAAGCGGGTTTTGCCGCAGCCGGTGGGGCCTTTGATCAACACCGGCAGTTGCTGACGCCAGGCGTGGGCGAACACCTCGCACTCGTCGCCGGCCGGTTGATAAAACGGGATATCAGTTGCGGCCATGTTCAGCCTCCATACAGAAAACTGGCGCACAGCCCGCCGCACAACAGCGCCAGCCAGCCATGCACCGCCGCGCGCAGCCACATCGGCGCATCGCGCAGGGCCATGAAAGATTCGATGATGACCACACCCTTGAGCCAGGCGCCGCCCAGCGCCAGCGCCGCCAGCGCGGCATGGCTGCGCCACTCGGCCAGGGCGGCCAGCGCCAGGGTCAACGCGCTCAGGTAGAGCCAGACCGGCCACACCGGGCGCGGCGTGGGCGCGGGAGAATGAGAAGAAAGCATGTGCGGATGATGCCGCAGCGGGGGCCGGGCTGGCCTTGATGGCGGATAAGCGCGGCGAACAAAACCCGCCTGGCGTGGTTGCCCGACCTTGCCGTACACCTTGTACTGTCTGCGGTCGTGCGCCTGGCCAGGCGCGCAGAGATGGATGCAGACAGTGCAAGCAATACGGCAAGGCTGTGCAATGACGCGGTGAGCGGCGCTGAGTCCCCGCCCGGCGCAGGCCGGGCCAGGGAGGGTTACGTCAGGGCCGCTGCACCCACACCGGCTCGGCCAGGGTGATTTCTTCGCAGTTGTCGCCGGGGCCGGCGCGGTCGATCACCCAAAAGTCGCTGACCGCGTCCAGCGCCAGCAGCGGGTGATGCCACACCCCCGGCGCATAGTTCACCCCCTGGCCGGGGGCGGCGAGAAAGGCGCGCACACTTGCCGGGCTGGGCGGCGCACCGGGCGGGGCCACCACCACCAGATACGGCCGTTCGCCCAGCGGCAAGAAAGCCTGGCTGCCCAGCGGGTGGCGCTCCAGCATGCTCACCGCAAACGGCAGCGCGCGCGGCTGGCCGCGAAACAGGCTGACAATCAGCCGGCCGTCCGCGCCGGCCGACAGCTCGGCCAGATCATGAAAACGTTCGGTGTTGCCGCCATTGATGGTGAACTGCCGCGCCGCGCTGGCGGCGGACAGCACTTGGCCAAACGGGGCAAACGCGTCGGCGCTCAGCGCGCTGGCGGTGAGGGTGATCATGCCGGCCGCCCCCACAGCCGCAGCCGCGACACGCCGCCATCCGGGTGGATGTTAAAGCGCACATGGCTGACGGCGCCCAGCGCGGCAATGCCCGTGCTGAACACATGCTCGGCGTCCATCGACAGCGGCGTTTCGCCAATCAGCGTCGGCCAGAACATGCTCTGGGTAATCACCGATTGCTCGGTGCCGCCGTCCACCCGCGCCGCCTGCATGGAAAAACGGTCCGGGTAATTGCCCTTGAAGTGGGCGGTGTCCACCTCGATGCGCTCGATCACCCCCGGCGCGCCCAGCTCGATAATGCACCAGTCGTGCCCCGGCTCGCGTCGGCGGCGGGTTTCCCAGCCGTCGCCCATATTCACCCCACGCCCCGGCGCCAGCAGATTGGCCGCCTGGCCAAAGTGGGCGTCGTTCCAGGCCAGCGCGCGGCCGCCGTTGATCTGCGCGGCCAGGTCGGTCAGCCCGTCCGGGCCGGCGGTGATTTCCGCCGGGCGGCCGTACACGCGCAGCCGGGCCACGCCGCCGTCCGGGTAGATGTGCACGCGCAGATGGCTCCACACCCCGTCGTCCACCACCGCCAGCAGATGGTGGCTGTCGCCGCGCAGGCTGGTGGAGGTCAGCAGCGGCGTCCAGCTGGCGCGCGCCAGCACCTCGGGGTCGTCGCTGGGGCAGTCGGTGGCTTCGATGGCGATGGCCGGCGCGTAATTGCCGGTGAAGTGGCTGGTGTCCACGTCAAAGCCAAACACCCGGCCGCGCCGCGCCAGGCCAATGATGCTCCAGTCGTGGCCCGGCCCGCGTCGGCGGCGGGTTTCCCAGCCGTCCATCCACTTGCCGTGGGCGTCGTACTGGCCGGGCACAAACACTGCCGGCTCCGGGTTGAGCATGCGCGCCAGCGGGGCAAAAAATTCGTCGCTGGCGCCCAAGGCGCGCGCGCCCAGCCGGGCATCGGCCAGGTTCACCGCCCGACGCGCCCAGTCGGGCAAGTCCACGGCGGCGGCCACCCGCACGGCGGCAGAAACAGGATGACTCATGACGTGTTCCTTTATTCAGTAATTCAGTTTAATCAGGCGCCCGTGTCGGGCGGCGCTCAGCGCGCGGCTGGCGCATACGGGTGCACCTCACACCAATGGCGGGCAATGTCCACCCGGCGGCACACCCACACCCGCTCGTGGCTGGCGATGTAATCCATAAAGCGGCGCAGCGCGGCAAAGCGGCCGGGGCGGCCGAGCAGGCGGCAGTGCATGCCCACCGACAGCATTTTCGGCGCTTCGTCGCCTTCGGCGTACAGCACGTCAAAGCTGTCTTTCAGGTATTGATAAAACGGCTCGCCGTGGCTAAAGCCCTGCGGCAGGGCAAAGCGCATGTCGTTGACGTCCAGGGTGTAGGGCACCACCAGGTGTGGCGCGGTCACGCCGTCGCTGCGGGTGACTTCGGTCCAGAACGGCAGGTCGTCGCCGTAGTAGTCCGAGTCGTACAGCAGGCCGCCGTCGTCCACCACCAGTCGGCGGGTGTTGGGGCTGTCGCGGCCGGTGTACCAGCCCAGCGGGCGCTGGCCGGTCAGCGCGGTGAGGGTGTCCAGCGCCAGGCGCATGTGTTCGCGCTCGGTGGCTTCGTCCATGTGCTGGTAGTGAATCCAGCGCCAGCCGTGGCAGGCGATTTCATGGCCCAGCTCCACGCAGGCGGCGGCCAGCTCGGGGTGGCGCTGCATGGCCATGCCGACGGCAAACACGGTCAGCGGCCAGCCACGGCGCTCGAATTCGCGCAGGATGCGCCACACCCCGGCGCGCGAGCCGTATTCGTAGATGGATTCCATCGACAAATGCCGCTCGGGGTAGCTGGCCGGGTTGAACATTTCCGACAGGAATTGCTCGCTGCCGGCGTCGCCGTGCAGCACGCAGTTTTCGCCGCCTTCTTCGTAATTGAGCACAAATTGCACGGCAATGCGCGCCTGGCCCGGCCATTGGGCGTGTGGCGGGGTGCGGCCGTAGCCGCGCAGGTCGCGGGGGTAGTCAGCAGACAGTGGGGTCATGGTCAGGCGCTCCGGGAAAAATGCGCAAAACGGCCGGTGAATGATTTGGGCAGCGGCGTGGCCAGGTCGCCGTGCTTGCTGGTGTGCAGGCCGAGGCCGACGGCGGCTTCGGCCAGTTTGACTGCCGCGCTGACGCCGTCGATCACCGGGATGCCCAGCGCGGCTTGCATGTCGGCGGCAAAGCCGGCCATGCCGCCACAGCCCAGCACGATGGCGCCGGCGCCGTCGTGGTCGCGGGCGTGTTGGGCTTGGTCGATCAGTTGGGCGGCGCAGGCGCTGGGGTTGTGTTCGAGTGCCAGCACCGGGATGTCGGTGGCGCGCACGCTGGCGCACAGCGTGGCGCAGCCGTATTGGCTGAGCAAATGTTCGGCCAGGATCACGGTGCGGCGCAGGGTGGTGACCACGGAAAAGCGGGTGCTGACCAGGCTGGCCATGTGGAAGGCGGCTTGGGCGATGCCGATGACGGGGGCGCGGGTGAGTTCGCGGGCGGCGTTCAGGCCGGGGTCGCCAAAGCAGGCGATGATGTAGGCGTCTACGCCGTCGCGTTCGCCGCGCAGGATTTCTTCGCAGACGCCGACGGCGGCGATGGCGTCGTCGAAGTGGCTTTCGATGGATTCGGGGCCGTCGGCGGGGTTGACGGCGGTGAGGCGGGTGGCTGGCGCGGCGATGCGTTGGGCGGCGGCGCCGATGCTGGCGGTCATGGCGGCCGAGGTGTTGGGGTTGATCAGGCGGATGTGCATGGTGGGGTCCGGGGGTAGGTGGTTTGGTGGTGCTTAGCGCGGGGTTTTTAGTGTGCCGCGCTGCGCGCGGGCCGGATTTTGGGCAGGGCTTCGCCCCGCACCCGACCCCTTTTCTTTGTCTCGCCAAAGAAAAGGGGGAAAAGAAAGGCGACCCGGGTGGCGCGCCCTACGCCTGCGGCTTCGGGTGCCCTGTGCTTCTCGAAAGTCAGGGCCGCCACGGAATGGCGCGTCGGCTGCGCCGCCGCTTAGCCGTGGCGGACTGCCCCCTGACTTTCTGCGATGCTCGGCGCGCCACACGGGGATGCGCGGTGGCGGCATGCAACGTTCGGCGCACTGGCTGGGGTGTTCAAACGGTGGTGTGCACAGGGCGGTGTGGTGAGCGGGCATGGTGGTCGGTATTGGGATGGTTTGTCTTACATGCAAGATAATAATCAGGTTTTTCAGGTTTGGATGGATTCAAAACGGCTAATTCAACTGCCTTGAAAAATTGATTGTCATAAAGTGTGGCCATGCCCAACCCCATCCACCCCTATCTGATTTCAGCCCGCCTCAGGTCGGGGTGTCGCCGCCCTTGAGCACGGAGAACAGGTCGAGCGGTTGTTCGCGCCAGCGCAGGCCACGGGTGATGTGTTCGAAGTGTTCGGCCATCCATGCCACGCCGGCCTGGCGTTCGCCGCGCGCCAGCAGGTCGATGATTTGTTCGTGTTCGGAGTGGCGGCAGGTGACGGAGATGGGCGAGCCGTGGGTGGCGAGGATCAGCGAGCTGCGCGCCACCAGTTCGCGCACCAGTTTGGTGAGCGTGGCGTTGCCGCCCAGGGCGGCCAGGCGGATGTGGAAGTCGCCGGAGAGGCGGATGGCGGCGACGCGGTCGCCGTTGAGTTGGGCGTCGTCTTCCTGGCGCACCAGTTCGCGCAGCGCTTGCAATTCAGCGGTGGGCACGGGCAGCGGCAGTTCGGCCAGGGCGCCGCATTCCAGCATGCGGCGGGTGGCGAAGACTTCGCGGGCTTCGTCGGCGCTGGGTTCGGCCACTTGTGCGCCGCGATTGCGGCGGATTTCCACCAGGCCTTCCATGGCCATGCGTTGCAGCACTTTGCGCACCAGGGTGCGGCTGACGCCATAGGTGTTGGAGAGCACGTCTTCCGGCAGGCGGGTGCCTGGCGGCAGGCGCAGTTCGTAAATGGCGGCGTGCAGGCCGCGATACATGGCTTCGTCGCGTCCGCCGTCGCTGTCGGCGGTGGGGAGGTCGGGTTTCTGTGCGCTCATGGGGTGGGCCATCCGGCTGGTTTACAGTGCGTGCACTGCGAGATGTGCACTATGGTGGCACATTGTTGCACACATGAAAAGTGTGTTTTGTATACAAAATTGCAATGCTGTGTATTCGATTTAAAGCATGGCTTGCGTGGCCAGACAAGGGTTTAGCCACGAATACGCCTTATTTTACCGGGGGATAAACTGGATCAGGCACATGGATTGCTTAGGTTTGCCCGCCTGAATGCCATATGGCGGCGCACGCTGGGTGGTAAATTGTATACAAACTGGCGCGCCGACTTGTGTTTTGAACCCCAAGGAGCCTTCCATGCCCTCTGTTTTGACCCGCGCTCCCAGCGAGCGGCTGCACAATGAAGACCTTGCTCCGCTGCAAGAGCAAAACTGGACTTGGTACAACATCTTTGCCTTCTGGATGTCCGATGTGCACAGCGTGGGCGGCTATGTATTTGCCGGCAGCCTGTTTGCCCTGGGCTTGTCCAGCTGGCAGGTGCTGGTGTCGCTGATTGTTGGCATCTGCATTGTCAATGTGATGTGCAACTGGGTGGCCAAGCCCAGCCAGCAGGCGGGCGTGCCCTACCCGGTGGCGTGCCGCATGGCGTTTGGCGTGTTTGGCGCCAATGTGCCGGCCATTATTCGCGGCCTGATTGCCGTGGCCTGGTATGGCATCCAGACCTTTTTGGCGTCTTCGGCGCTGAATATCTTGCTGCTGCGGTTTTTTCCTGGTTTGGGCGAGCTGGCGCACAGCCATTTGCTCGGGTTGTCTTACCTGGGCTGGATGGGTTTCATGATCATGTGGCTGTTGCAGGCGGTGGTGTTCTGGCATGGCATGGAGTCGATCAAGAAGTTCATCGACTGGGCGGGCCCGGCGGTGTACGCGGTGATGTTTTTGCTGGCCGGCTGGATTGTCTGGAAAGCCGGCCCGGCCAATATCAGCCTGAATCTGGGCGAGGTGAAGTACAGCGGCTGGGCCGCCGCCGGCATGATGCTCACCGCCGTGGCGCTGGTGGTGTCGTATTTTTCCGGGCCGATGCTGAATTTTGGCGATTTTTCTCGCTACGGCCGCAGCTTTGCCGAGGTCAAGCGCGGCAATTTCTGGGGCTTGCCGGTGAATTTTCTGGCGTTTTCGGTGGTGACGGTGGTGACGACGTCCGGCACGCTGCCGGTGTTTGGCCAGATGATCACCGACCCGATCGACACGGTCAGCCGCATCGACAACACCCTGGCCGCCGTGCTGGGCGCGTTTACCTTTGTCACCGCCACCATCGGCATCAATATCGTCGCCAATTTTGTCTCGCCGGCGTTTGATTTTTCCAATGTCGCGCCCAAGCACATCAGCTTTCGCGCCGGGGGCTTTATTGCTGCGGTGGCGTCGATCTTCATCACCCCGTGGAATCTGTTCAACTCGCCCGAGGTGATTCACTACACCCTGGACATGCTGGCCGCCTTTATCGGCCCGCTGTTTGGCATCCTGCTGGTGGATTTTTATCTGGTGCGCAAGCAGCACATCGTGGTGGAAGACCTGTATAGCGAACACCCCGAAGGCGCTTACTGGTATCAGGGTGGGGTGAACCGCCGCGCGCTGTATGCGCTGGTGCCTGCCGTGCTGCTGGGCATTGTCATCACCCTGTCCGGCGCCAAGGGCGTGGCGGATTTCAACTGGTTTATCGGCTGCGGCGTCGGCGCGCTGTGCTACTACGCGCTGATGAAAAAACACGCCGCAGCGCTGCCAGCGTCGGCCTTGGCTGCTGCATCCTGATGCCATCCGGGCCTGACGCACGGGGTGGCGCCATCTGAGGGGGGAGCGTATTTTTGCCAATGTCCTGGCCGTGAGGGGCATGCTATGGTGCGGGCTTCCCCGTGTTGTCCTACCCTGGAGCTGCCCATGCGCGCCTGTCTGTCCCGTCTTGCCCTCACGCTTTGCGCCCTCTCCCTCAGCGCCGCCGCCCTGGCGGCGGCCACCCCGGAACAAGCCGCCAGCGAATACCTGGCCGCCTTGCAGCGTAAAGACACCGAAACCATGGCTGCCAGCCTGCATCCAGACGAATTGAACGGCATGCAGCAGGTGTTGCTGTCGATACTGGAGCAGGAAAGTCGGAGCAAACTCCCGCACAAAGCCATGGCCATGTTTGTGGGCCCCAAAGCCAGCATGGCCGAGGCTCGCGCCATGCCGGCCGCCAAGCTGGTTGGCAAGGTGTTGGCCGTACGGCTGGCAATGAGTGAGGTGGACAGCAGTCAGATATTGGGTTCGGTGCCAGAAAAAGACCAGGCCCATGTGCTGGCGCGGGTGAACTCGCGTGCGCTGGGCATGGAGCAAAGCACCTTGACGGTGATCAGCACCCGCCGTGATGGCGATGGCTGGAAGCTGCTGCTGAACGGCCAGATTGAGAGTCTGCGCCGGATGTTGCAGTTGTTCGGCGGCGGCGACGACAAAAAATAAACCCGCCACGGCGGGTGATGCGCCAGCCAAGCTGACGGTCGGGGGCGGTATTTTTGCCCCCGCGTCTGCGTGGCGTGGCCAGCCAAACTGAGCACTGCCATCCTGGCTTGGCGTGCGGCCGCAGACCGTACAAGGCGTACGCCAAGGTCGGGCCACGACGCCAGGAGGGTTGGGTGAGCGGCGCTTACACCAGACCCAGGCTTTCTTCCACGCCCAGGTGCACATTCATCGACTGCACCGCCGCGCCCGAGGCGCCCTTGCCCAGATTGTCCAGGCGGGCAATCAGCAGCATGCGCTCTTCGGTGCCGTACACGGCGATGTCCACATGGTTGCTGCCATTATTGGCCTCGACATTGTAAAAACCGCCGTCGGTGGTGGCGTTCAGGTCAAACGGCAGCACGCGGATAAAGCGCTCACCCTGATAGTAATCGGCCAGCAGCTCGCGCACCTGTTGCGGGGTGGCGGCGCGGCTGCATTGCTGCGGGTGCAGATAGCAGGTGACCGCCAGGCCTTTGTAGAACGGGCCGACAATCGGCTGGAAAATCGGCGCCACGCTCAGTCCGGTGTAGGCCTGCATTTCCGGCAGATGCTTGTGCGCCAGGCCCAGCGCGTAGGCGCGCGGGGCCAGAATGCGCTCCGGGCTTTCGTATTCGGCGATCATCGACTTGCCGCCGCCGGAATAGCCGGTGATGGAGTTGGCGGCAATCTGGCTGTCGGCCGGCAACAGGCCGGCGGCCACCAGCGGGCGCAGCGCCAGGATAAAGGCGCTGGCGTGGCAGCCCGGGTTGGCGATGCGCTTGCTGGCGCGAATCTTGTCGCGCTGGTCGGCGGCCAGCTCCGGCAGGCCAAACACCCAGTCCGGGTTCACCCGGTGGGCGGTGGAGGCGTCGATCACGCAGGTGTTGGGGTTGTTCACCAGGCTCACCGACTCTTTGGCCGCCGCATCCGGCAGGCACAAAAAGGTGACGTCGGATTCATTGATCAGGCGCTGGCGCTCGGCCAGGTCCTTGCGCTTGTCAGAGTCGATCTTGAGCAGGGTGATGTCGTCGCGCTTGGCGAGGTATTCGTTGATTTGCAGCCCGGTGGTGCCTTCCTGGCCGTCGACAAAGACTTTGTAGCTCATGGTGAATCCGCGTGTCAGGGTGGGTAAAAACAGAATTCTGGCAGAAAACCGGCCTGGGGTGTTTTACAGAATCGCCAACACTTGCTCAGGCGGACGGCCAATCGCTGCCTTGTCACCGTTGACCACAATCGGCCGCTCGATCAAGCGCGGGTGCGCCACCATCGCGGCAATCAGCGCCTCCTGGCTCAGGCTGGGGTCGGCCAGATGCAAATCGGTGTATTCCGCCTCGCCCTTGCGCATCAGCGCGCGGGCATCGCTCAGGCCCAGCTTGGCCAGCACCTCGCGCAAGGTGGCGGCGTCCGGCGGGGTGTCCAGATAGGCGACCACCGTGGGCGTCAGCCCCTGGGCGTGCAACAGCGCCAGCGTATCGCGGGATTTGGAACAACGGGGGTTGTGGTAAATCAGTAGAGCCATGTTCTGTCATTCCATTTTTTATGCTAGATCGTATAAAGGGCTGTACGCATATAGCCAGAACAGGGTGTCTTCTCTTGAGTCTCCTCTTGCATTAATTTGTACTTCAAATTTTCCTAATTCAACATAATTAAATTTCCAGCCTTGCTTAATAAAATCACGCTTTTTCTTGGTGTCTTCCGAGGAAAATCCTTCTGGGTTGTCATTGACCCACCAGTTAAAACAAACTGGCTTGGTGGTTTCCAGTAAGATAAACCCTCTGGTTTCGTTGGGAGAAAATTTGCCCAGATGCCGCTTAGCCTGCATTCTTGCGGTCTTTTCGCACACTCGATCAAAATCATTTAATACTCTTACTGCATCAGTTGTGTCAAATAGCTGCTTGACCTCCAGCAGAAGCGCCAACTCTTCTGATATGCAGTATGCATCCAGTCTGGCAGGCCTTCCGTTGAAAGTGAATGGTGATTCAAAAAAGGAAAAGCCATTGGTGAACTGTTCGGTAAATGCTTTGCAAAAGTAAAAAGATAAGGTTCTTTCTGGGGTTATGTTGTTATTTCTTCGGCCTAACTTCCAAGGGTGAAATAAGCTGACGGATCGCTTAAATTCTTCGGCCGCTTTTTTTACTGTATCGTCAATTTTTGTTGTGTACATAGATTTTGTCATTGGTTATTAAAGAATACCATTATACTATAATAGTGAAAATTTTTGCAAAACTAAACTTATGGGTTTCTTATTTTATCTTTGAAAATCAAGTTCTTGTGATGTTGGTGGCTCTGATTTGGCTATCCGAGCGCACTTCGTCACCTTGCCACATACACCAGCGCAAACAACACCACCCACACCAAATCCACCATATGCCAGTACGCCGCGGCGGTTTCCACCCCGACGTGATCCGCCGCGCCATACGCGCCGCGCCGGGCGCGCAGCCAGACGGCGGCAATAATCACCATGCCCAGCACCACATGCAAAAAATGAAACACCGTCAGCGACAGGTAAAACATCCAGAAATCATCGCTGGATAAACTCACCCCGGCGGCAAACAAGTGGGCGAATTCTTCTCCCTTCAGCAGCAAAAACACCGCGCCGCTCAGCCAGGTCCAGCCCAGCAGACGCGCGCCACGGGCGAGCTGGTTGGCGGCAAACGCCCGCACACTGGCCGCCACCGCCGCGCTGCCGGCAATCAGCAGCAGGGTGTTCACCAAGGCGCTGCCCAGTCGCAAACTGGCCTGGCCCTGGGCGAACAGCGCCGGCTGGCGGGCGCGGTGAACGCCATACAGGGCAAAAAACAGGGCAAACACCGCCAGCTCGGCCAGGATGAACAACCACATGGCCAAGTCGCCCGGCACATGACGTGAACGCGGCATGCGCGCCTCCAGAAAAAAAGCGCCCGGGGTAGGGCGCCAAAGGGTTGGATCTGAGGGTGAGGGGAGCTTGGGTGTTGGCGGGGGTGAGTGGCCTGGATGGGCGCTGGGGGAACAGCGGCCAACCGTGGGATTAACCTCCCCGCCGCCCGGCTTACCCGCGCGCCACTTCCCGCTTGCCGACAAAGAAGCTGACGATGTACAGCAGCAGGCCGGCAAAGAACACCACCCCGGCGGCTTCGCGCAGCCAGTAGAAGAAGGCGATTTTGTCCTGCGTGGCCATAAAGCCCAGCGGTTGCTCGCCCATGCGCTGCATCCACACTTGCAGGATGCCGGCGCCGGTCAGGAACAGGGTGATGAACACCATGGCGATGGTCATCAGCCAGAACGCCCACATTTCCACCACTTGCGCGCCATTGCTATTGGCTTCGCGTCCGCGCATCAGCGGCATGGTGTACGAGATCATGGTCATCACCACCATGGCGTAAGCGCCGTAGAAGGCCATATGACCGTGGCTGGCGGTGATTTGCGTGCCGTGGGTCAGGTAGTTCACCGGGGCCAGGGTGTGCAAAAAGCCCCACACGCCCGCGCCCAGGAAGGCCATCACGCCAGTGCCCAGCGCCCACAGCACGGCGGCTTTGTTCGGGTGCTCGCGGCGGCGCTTGTTGACCATATTGAAGGCGAACAAGGTCATCATGAAGAACGGAATCGGCTCCAGCGCGGAGAACACCGAGCCCCACACCTGCCAGTAAGCCGGCGTGCCAATCCAGAAGTAATGGTGGCCGGTGCCGATGATGCCGGTGATCAGCGTCATGGCGATGATCACATACAGCCATTTTTCGATGATTTCACGGTCCACGCCGGTCACTTTCACCAGCACGAAGGCCAGCATGGCGCCCATGATCAGTTCCCACACGCCTTCCACCCACAGGTGAACCACCCACCACCAGAAATATTTATCCAGCACCAGGTTATGCGGGTTATAGAACGAGAACAAAAAGAAAATCGCCAGCCCCCACAGGCCCAGCATCATCACCAGGCTGATGCTGGTCTTGCGGCCCTTGAGCACGGTCATGCTCAGGTTGAACAAGAACGACAGCGCCACCAGCACGATGCCAATCTTGGTGATGGTCGGCTGTTCGAGAAACTCGCGGCCCATGGTGGGTAATAAATCATTGCCGGTGATTTTGGCCAGCGTGGCGTAAGGCACCGCCAGATAACCGACAATGGTCAGCGCCCCGGCCACCAAAAACACCCAGAAGGTGATGATGGCCAGTTTGGGGCTGTGCAGCTCGCGCTCGGATTCCTCGGGAATCAAATAGTAGCCGGCGCCCATAAAGCCGAACAGCAGCCAGACAATCAGCAGATTGGTGTGCACCATGCGGGCGACGTTGAACGGGATTTCCGGAAACAGAAAATCACCGATCACATATTGCAGGCCCATGATCAGGCCAAAAATCACCTGACCGACAAACAGGCCGATGGCGGCGACAAAATACGGCTTGGCCACCGTTTGTGAAGCAAAACGGATGTGCATATTGGCTGGCGTTGGCCCCCCAGCGGGGCGTGGCGCAGCCTTGGCGGAAGTGGACATCGAATTCTCCTGGGATGCTAATGGCAATAGAACGAAATCAGCCTTCGATATTGGGCGGCCATTGATTGGTGTCGATTTCCGAGGCGTATTTCAGGAAGGCCACCAGGTCGTCCAGCTCGGCGTCGTTCAAGTGAAAATTGGGCATTTGCCGGCGGCCGGGCGCGCCGGTAGGCTGGGCCTTGATCCAGGCTTTGATGAACTCCGGGCCGCGCCGTTGATAGACATTGCCCAGCTCCGGCGCAAAATACGCGCCCTCGCCCAGCAAGGTGTGGCAGCCGATGCAGTTATTCACTTCCCACAGCTTTTTGCCGCGCGCCACCTGCTCGGTGAGATTGGCGCGGTTATCGCGCTTGGGCAGGGTTTGCACGGTGTCCACGGTCAGCGCTAAAAACAGTAAAAAGAAAAAGACCGCGCCGCCATAAAAAATATTGCGCGCGGTGGATTTGGTAAAACTGGCGCTCATCACGACCCTCCTATAGTCCGCTCCGGCATGGCGCCGGTTTCAGCATGGACTGTACGGATTTGGCCATCTGGATAGCATTGATTCGAATCAACGATTTCCCGACCGGGAAATTCCTACACTGGCGGCATGCTCGTGTTGTGGAGAAACAACGATGAATGCCCCCTGTCCCTTGCCGCCGCTGGCCGGCGGCGCCCTGATCGACGACGAAGCCTGGCCAACGGGCGTGCAGGTGGCGCTGGTGGGGGCCGGGCCGGGCGACGCCGGCTTGCTCACCCTGCGCGCCCGCGCCCGCCTGCGCGCGGCTGAGGTGGTGCTGTACGACCACTTGATCAACCCGGCCATCCTCGCTCTGGCGGCGCAGGCGCGGCTGTGCTGCGTGGGCAAGCGCGCCGGCGCGCACAGCGTGGGCCAGCGGCAGATTGAACAGTTATTGATCGACGAGGCGCGCGCCGGCCGGCGCGTGGTGCGGCTCAAGGGCGGCGACCCGCTGCTGTTTGGGCGCGGCGGCGAAGAAATGCAGGCGCTGGCCGCCGCCGGGCTGCGCTATGAAGTCACCCCCGGCGTCAGCGCGGCGCTGGGCGCGGCGGCGATGGCGCACCTGCCGCTCACCCACCGCGACCACGCCCAGGGCTGCACCTTGGTCACCGGCCATCGCCGCGACGACGCCAGCGAGCTGGCCTGGACCGCGCACACCCACCCCGGCGCCACCGTGGTGGTGTATATGGGCGTGCGTCAGGCCGGGGCGATTGCCCAGGCCTTGATGCAGCACGGCCGCGCAGCGGACACCCCGGCGGCGGTGATCGAAGCCGCCACCACGCCGCGCCAGCGGGTGATCCGCACCCGGCTGGACCAACTGGGCGCGGCGGTGGCCGAGCACGACGCGCACACCCCGGCCTTGCTGGTGATTGGCCCGGTGCTGGCGGTGCACGATGAACTGATGGCCGCCGTTGCGCTGAGCGCCGCGGACAACACCCCGTGCAGCGATCAGTGCGGGTAGTGCGGCACAGGGACAGCCGGCTTATGTTCGCCGCGCTCAGCTGCCCCGGTAACTGAAACTGGCAAAGCAACGGGCCAGCTGCGCCTGCGCCGCCTCGCTGAGCGCGCCTTGCGCCGGCTGGCCCGGCGCTGACCGCTCGTCCTGCACGGCGTAGTGGCGCACGCCGCGCGCCGCCAGCGTTTGCGCCAGCGCCAGCAGCCGCGCTTCGCTGAGCCGCTGTGGGCTCCAGGTGGTGCGGCATTCCAGCGCGCAGCCGGCTTCCAGCGCCATTTCCAGGCACACTTGCACCGGCCAGGCGCTGCGCGCGCGGCCGGTCAGCGCGTCGTAGCCGGCCTGGTCGGTTTTGATGTCCAGCGCCAGCCAGTCCAGCCAGGGCAGCAGTTGCGCCAGCCGCTGCGGGTAGATGCCGGCGCTGTGCAGGCCAACGGCAAAGCCGCGCGCTTGCACGGCGCGGGCCATATCGGCCAGTGCGGGTTCGCTCAGCGGCTCGCCGCCGGAGAACACCACGCCGTCCAACAGGCCGCGTCGGCTGTCCAGCCAGTGCAGGATGGCCGGCCAGTCCAGCGTGCGCTGGCGGGGTTGCAGTTGGGGGTTGTGGCAGTAGCCGCAGCGCCATGGGCAGCCGGCGATAAACACCACGGCGGCAAGTTGGCCGGGCCAATCGACGCTGGAGAAGGGCGTCAGGCCGCCGATGGCGGGTTCAGTCGTGGCGCTGGGGTTCACGGAAGAAGCGCCGTTCATGGAATTCGCCTTGTTTGCCGGTGTTGAATGAGCTGACCGGGCGGTGGTAGCCCATGACGCGGGTCCAGATTTCGCAGCGGGTGCGGCGGGGGTCGTGTGGGGTGAGGGGAATGGGATTGCTTGGGGTGGTCGGGGTGGTGTGTGGGGTGGGCATGGTGCTTGTCTTTCCTTAACTATGTGGGTTGAGCCGCGCTGTTGCGCGGGGTTGATTTTGGGCGGGAGTGCGTCCCGCGTGCCGCCCTACTTTCTTTGCTTCGCCAAAGAAAGTAGGCAAAGAAAGGCGACCCCAGGACGCCCGCCCGTCCGCCGCCTGCGGCGTCGGTGGTCCCTTGCGCTTCTCAAAAACCGGGGCCGGCCCGGAATGGCGCGTCGGCTGCGCCGCCGCTTAGCCGGGCCGGACTGCCCCCCGGTTTTCTGCGATGCTCAGCGGGCTTTATGGGGCCCCAAACCCGGCTAAGCGCGACGGGCAAAGCGCTGAGAACTTTAAACTGCCATGGCCGCTATGCTTGTTGAGTGGCTCTTAATCACCTTCCGGTATTTTCCTCGCCGTTGCGTCGCCCCCGCGCCCAGGCCAGGGGCCATGGCGTGCTGACGGTCAAGTCTGGTTGACCACTGTGTGTTGGATCTCCACTTGAAACCATCACGCCGTTTCCTGCGCATGTTCCTGCGCCAGCAGCGCGGCGTCGCACTGTGGGCAGTATTCGTGGCGGCCGGATAGATAGCCGTGGTGTGGGCAGATGGAGAAGGTGGGGGTGATGGTCAGGTAGGGCAGGCGAAAGCGGGTCAGCGCCCGTTGCACCAGGGTTTTGCATGCCTGCGCCGAGGTGATGGCTTCGTGCATATACAGATGCAGCACGGTGCCGCCGGTGTATTTGCCTTGCAGGGTTTCCTGGCGGCTGAGCGCGTCGAAGGGGTCGTCGGTGAAGCCGGCGGGGAGTTGGCTGCTGTTGGTGTAATACGGCTGGGTGGCGCTGCCGGCCTGGCGGATGTCGGGCCAGCGTTTGCGGTCTTCGCGGGCAAAGCGGTAAGTCGTGCCTTCGGCTGGGGTGGCTTCCAGGTTGTACAGGTGGCCGGTGTCGGTCTGGA
>ERZ650302.520-NODE-520-length-21301-cov-32.457545_pt1 | contig 21301 bp, 20 predicted proteins | sample MGYA00376238_ERZ650302 | MGnify/ENA primary metagenome ERZ650302 (study PRJEB26733, sample SAMN07839298) | wastewater metagenome | biome: urban; feature: wastewater treatment plant; material: waste water | place: USA: North Carolina | collected 2016-04-28 ... | reverse complement strand
CCAAAACATCACTTATATCGTAAATTCCGTTTCCTTTTACGTGAGAATCAGACATTGGCTGATCGAAATATTTCCATCTTCCATTTCCTACGTCAACAGTGGTGCTCTCGTCTATAAAACCATCGTCCATTGCGGCGAGTAACGAAACCGTTTTAAACGTAGAACCAGGTTCTGTGGCATCTTTTATAGCATAATTATAAGCATCTACATATTTTACATCATCATCTTTTCCTTCTTTTCTTAGATTCACCATTGCTCTTATTTTACCAGTTTCTGTTTCCATTACCAAAACAGAACCGTGGTCTGCTTCGAAATGAATAAGCTGCTTTTCTAGAGCAGAGTGTGCAATATCTTGAATTCTTAAATCTATAGTGGTGTAAACATCTTTACCATCAATAGGTTCTTTTACCTTCCAATAATCAATTGGTTTCCATTGAGATGAGTTTACTCTTTGTTCGTATCTTGTGCCATCTGTACCAGATAAAAATTTGCTAAAAGCACCTTCTAGACCTCCTTTTCCTCTTTCGTCATCCATTCCTATGGTTCCAGAACCAATTTGTGCAGTTGCCAATTCTCTTTTATAGTTTCTTTCGATGATAAGACATCTATTTTTCTTAAATTTTCCTGTTTTTTTATCTTCTTTACTAAATATTGGGAATTTTTTAATTCTGTCATATTGGTCGAAGTCTAGACCTTTTACCAAAGAGAAGTATTGATTTTCTTTTTTTCTTTGTTCGTCAAATATTTTTCTGTAGTGAGCTCTAGGTTTGCCAAACATTTTGCTAAGAGAATCGGTAAGTTTGCCAATATGATTGGTGTACGTAGTGTCTTTGATGGTTTTAAAATCTACATATACGTCATATCTCATAACGGTAGTTGCCAAAATAGAGCCGTCTGCCGCAAAAAGATTACCTCTGGCTGCTTTTAGTTTGGCTTCTCTATAATTATTGCTGATGAAATTTTTCTCAATATTATCTACATTGGTATGCTGTAGAAAGAAGATTCTTCCTAAGAAAACTATAAATACGATGAAAGCTACCCCTGCAAAAAGGTAACCCCATTTTAGCGCTTTGGAGCGTTTGTCGTCGTATTCATTAATTTTCGTCGCCATTTTTTATACTATCTAATTTTATTAAAAGTTTATGTGGATGATTTTCTAGTGATACTAAGGAATCTCCTTCCATTTCTTTGCTCAGTTCAGACTCCATTTTTACTTTAATGAGCCTGCTTTGTGCATAGGCATTTCTAGATTTAAACTCTTCTGCTTGTTCTTTTAATTGGTTTACTCTTTCTATTTTTTTACTTACCAAATGGTTGCTGTAAATCATAATCATCATCAAAGCAAAAATCAGCAAGAAATATTTGTAATGAACTTTTACTTCATCACGATTCAAGAAATTTCCTTTTACAATGTCTAGAAAAGTAAGTTTCTTTTTAGGTTTGTTATATGTTGCTCTTTTTGCCATTTTAATTATTTTAGTTTATAGTATTCATTCTAAATACCAAAAACCATCAACTAAAAACTATAATTTTATTCCCACTCTCATTTTAGCGCTTCTAGCTCTAGAGTTTTGTTCTATTTCTTCTACTGTTGGTATTATGGCTTTGCTTTTTAATAATTCAAAAGCTTTGGCATAATTACCATAAATGTCTCTTTGTGGTTCACCTTCAAACATCCCGTTTTTTAAAAATCTTTTGACTAAACGGTCTTCTAAAGAGTGATAAGAAATAACGACTAATCTTCCGTCTTTTTTCAAAATATTGAATGATTGCTGAAGCATTTCTTTCAAAACATCCAATTCCTGATTTACCTCTATTCTTATTGCCTGAAATACCTGTGCAAAGAATTTATTTTGTTTAAACTGAGGAATGTAACTGAAGATTTTTTTAAGATCTTCTGTTGTATTTATTTTTTTATCTTTTCTGTAATGTACAATTTCTCTTGCCAATTTTCTGGCTTCTCTTAGTTCGCCATAATAATAAAAAAGGTCTGCCAATTGTTCTTCTTCATAATCATTAATCACTTTTTTGGCATCTAAACCTTGTAGTACATTCATTCTCATATCAAGCGGAGCATCACTTCTGGTAGAAAAACCACGTTCTGCTGCATCAAACTGATGAGACGATACGCCCAAATCTCCTAAAACACCATCTACACTAGAAATCCCAAACATTAATAATGAATTTTCTAAAAATCTAAAATTCTGATTGATGAGGGTAAATCTTTCATCATCTATAGAATTATTAAGCGCGTCTAAATCTTGATCAAAACTGTATAGTTTACCTTTGTCTGAAAGTCTTTTTAGAATTTCTCTAGAGTGTCCGCCTCCTCCGAAAGTTACATCTACGTAAATTCCGTCTGGATTGGTAATGAGAGCATCTATGCTTTCGTGTAATAAAACAGGATTGTGGTACATATTTTAGATTTTAGATTTTAGATATTTGGATTTTAGATTTGTTATTTCTTCAATCAATTCATTTAAAATCTGTTTTAATTATAATTCAAAATCAATTTCTCCCATTACTTCCTCTGTTAGTTTCCCGAAATCTGCTTCATTGGTAGCAATTACTTTTTCGTAAGCGTCTTTATCCCAAATTTCGAATAGTTCACCTGCACCAGAAATTACAATTTCTTTATTTAGATTGGCAAACTGTTTCAGATCTTTCGGGATTAAGATTCTATCAGAAGAATCTAGCTCTACATTTTTTACACCAGCGGTAAACATTCTAATAAAATCTGCATTTTTCTTTACAAATCGGTTGAGGCCGTTTATTTTTTTCATCAGGTTTTCCCACGGTTTCATAGGATAAACTTCTAAGCAATTTTGGAACACAGAACGTTTGACCACAAAGTTCTTATCGCCAGAACTTTGTAGCAACTTAACCAATGACGAAGGAAGCTTTAATCTGCCTTTGTCATCAATCTTGCATTCATATGTTTCATAGAAATTCATCATTTGGAGCAAATTTATATATTATTTTCTAAAATTTCCCACTTTTTCCCACTTTTGTAGTTAATGTTGATAACTTTTTACTGTTGATGGTAGTTGTGGGTAATTAATTGATAGTAAAATACTTAGTTGGTTTTTAGAAATGACAAGTGATTGATTTTCAAAAAAAAGAAAGCGAGAGTAAAAAATGAAAAGATTAGCATTAAATAAACATTCAATTAATCTTAAATTTTGTATTTTTGCGAGATACACGTCATTTTATGATATTTAGTACAAAAAAAGAGAAAAAATATACTTTTTTAGAAAGCGGAGAAGGGCATCCTTTGGTTCTGCTACACGGTTTAATGGGAGGATTGAGTAATTTTGAAAAAACAATATCTTATTTTTCTAGCAGAGGGTTTAAGGTTTATGTTCCACAACTTCCTGTTTATGATTTGCCTATTCTTAATACTAATCTTAATAATATTGCAAAATTTGTTGCCAGATTTATAGAAGATAAAATTGGTAAAAAAGTGACTTTGGTAGGTAATTCTATGGGCGGTCATATTGGTCTTATTCTTACACTAGCACACCCAGAATTGGTGCATTCACTTGTTCTTACTGGTAGTTCTGGTTTATACGAAAGAAGTTTCGGAGAAACCTTCCCAAGAAGAGGAGACAGAGATTACATTAAAAAAAAAACCGAAGAAGTTTTTTATAATCCAGAAGTAGCAACCGATGAATTAATAGACGAAGTTTTCGGGGTGGTAAATGATAGAATGAAGGGCATAAAAACCGTTTTATTGGCAAAAAGTGCTATTAAACACAATATGCTAAATGATTTACCTAAAATAAAACAACCAACTTGTATTATTTGGGGAAAACAAGATGGGGTTACGCCACCAGATGTAGCAGAGGAAATGGATAAACAAATTCCTAACTCTGATTTATATTGGATAGACGAATGCGGACACGCTGCAATGATGGAAAAACCAGAAGAGTTCAACGAAATTCTTTACCATTGGTTGAAAGATAAAGTTTAAAATATTAAATTTAGATATTCTCGCAGATTTGGCAGATTTGGCAGGTTTTCTTAATCGGCTCTTCTGTTAAATCTGCGAGTTTTTTTATAACAAAACGATATGCAAATTAAAACAGCAATTTTTGTAAAATCTAGCGGAAAATGGCAAGAATGCCCAGAACCAGAACTTCCTGAATATGCATTTATTGGGAGAAGTAATGTAGGGAAATCTTCGCTCATTAATGCGATGATGAATCATAAAGATTTAGCAAAAACCTCACAAACTCCTGGTAAAACACAACTGATTAATCATTTTTTGGTGAACGAAAACTGGTATCTTACCGATTTACCAGGTTATGGCTATGCCAAAGTTTCTAAAAGTTTGAGAAAAGATTTTGAAAAACTCATCACCAATTATATTCTCAATAGAAAAAACTTAGTCAATCTTTTTATTTTAATTGATATAAGACATACTCCTCAAAAAATAGACTTAGAATTTCTAGAATGGTGCGGCGAAAATGGAATTCCTTTTTCTATCGTTTTTACCAAATTAGATAAGTTAAAACCTGGTGCTGCCGAAAGAAATGTAGAAGAATACAAAACCAAACTTCTAGAAACTTGGGAAGAATTGCCCGATATCTACATCACATCTGCCGAAAAGAAAATTGGCGGTGAAGAAATTTTGAAATTTGTAGAAAAAACGAATAATTATTTGGTGAAAAATAAGATTAAATTTCAATAATGAAAGATATTACTTGGAAAATAAAATCTTTTGAGGAATTATCTACTCAAGAATTGTACGCAATTTTGATGGTAAGACAAGAAGTTTTCATTGTAGAACAGACTTGTTATTATCTAGATGCAGATGGTTATGACGAAAAAGCATTACACCTTTTTGCAGAAAAAGAAGGAAAAATTATTGCCTATTGCAGAATTTTTTCTCAAAATATAAAATATCCCGAAACTTCTATTGGCAGAGTTCTTACCCATCCCGAATTTAGAAATCTACAATTGGGGAAAAGCTTAATTAAATTTGCTTTAGAAACCATTGAAACGAGGTTTAAAACAAAATCTTGCCGAATTTCTGCACAAGATTATTTATTAAAATTTTATTCTAGTTTTGGTTTTACAGATACGGGCAAAAAATACCTAGAAGACGATATACCACATACAGAAATGGTGAGAAATTAAATTCTCACCATTTTGTGTTCTTTACTAGCGTTATGGTAAAAGAACCGAAGATATAATGATTGGTTTTAGTTTGCGAGTCAAAGGTATTATTAAAATAAGTTTCAACATTACGGAAACCCATAAAAACTAAAAAATAAAGGTGAGAAAAATAATTTCCTCACCTTTTGAAAACTTACTCTTTGCAAAAGTATCTTGCGAAATAAACCTGCTCTACGCAACAAATACAATTGCTAAGTAAAAAAGACTATATGAAGTAAATTACTTTTCCAAAGGTAAAACATAGAAAAAAAGCTACCTTATGGATTTCCGTATTTTGGGAATTTTTTTTGAAAAAATTTAGTTGTTTTGTGTAATTAGTTCATTTTCAATGATTTTTTCTGAGATTTTTTTTAGGTTTTGTCTCAATTCTTTTTTAGGTTGTATAGATAAATTAAAAATTTCATTATCTGTTAGATAATTATCATGATAATTTTTGATACAAGTAATCAGATAATATCTGTCATTAAAGACCAATGCTTCCAAAATTTTTTGAATTTTTTGAAGGGCGTTTTCTGTAGTTTTCATCATTTGTGTTGTGTGCTTTTATATAATGCCTAGATTTTTACATTTTACAATCATTTCAATGTTATTTTTAGCATTTAAAGTCTCTCTTAGGTCGTTCAATTTTTTTTCTAGAGAACTTATTCCATAGGGTTTTATATCGTTTTTTTTGAAATATTCTTCTATTTCTTGTTGCCTGTATCCTTTGGCAAGCAGAGAAATAAGGGTTACATCATAATCAGAAAATTCAATCGAATTTTTTTTGATACTGAATTTAATTTCTTCTGGCAAGAAATAGCCTTTTTCTGCAACCGCCGTAATTGCCTTTTTCAGCTCTTTAGCATCATTTCTGCCTTTGCTTACAAAAGAATTTACATTGTATTTTTTGAAGAGATCTTCTATAGATTTTGGTTTGTTCTCTATCGAAAAAACAATTATTCTAAGGTCAGGATGTAATTCTCTAGCTTCTAGAATTAGCTGTCTTCCAGATTTTATCATTTGCTCGCGATAATCTTCTTCGAAGGATAAGTCTGTGATTAGTAAATCATAAGGTTGGTTTTCTGCAATAGATCTTTTAATTTTTGCCAAAGCATCATCACAATAATTTACAAATTCGTAATTAGTGATTTGTAATTCGTCTAAAGTTTTGATTACGCCCAAGTTATAGCTTTCGTAATCCTCGGCAATAAGTACTTTTTTAAACATATTTTAAATAGAAATATTAATAGTTACAATTAATCCTCCTTTCGGATTTTTTTCAAAATTAATAACTCCATTTATTGTGGCAATACGGATTTCCATATTATGGATGCCAGAGCCTGATTTTTTTTCAAAATTTTGAATTCCTATGCCATTATCCGTATATTTTATGAATATATTTTCTTGATTTTTTTCGAATTTTAAGACCACAAGATTTGCAGAACTATGCTTTTTCATGTTAACCATTAGTTCTTGTAAAATATAAAAGAGTTCTTTTTTCTTTTTCTCAGAAAGAGGTTTCCAAATGTTTTCGCTATTTCCCGCAATTAAAATTTGGGTTTCTTCGCAAGAGTAAGAGGTAAGCATTGCAGATAATTTTTCCGAATACTCTAACAGCACTTCTTCTTCTGTTTTTTCGTGGGAGATATCTCTAGATTTTTCGTAGAGGTTTTCTAATTGGTCTAGTAGATTTTCTTTTTCTATTTTTTCTTTATTTTGGATTTCTACCATTGTTTGGTAAAGACCATTAGCAACTACATCGTGTACTTTTTTAGAGTATCTAAGTTCGGTGTTTCTTATTTCGTTTTCTTTTTCTAGTTGAAGCAATTTTTTCCTTCTTTTGTACCAAAAATAAAATGCAACAATTCCTATGCTTAATAGCAGCAGAAGGAAATTTTGACGAAGAATTTTGTTTTCTTTTTCTGCCTTTTCTGTTTTTAGTTTTTCGTTTTCTATTTTATTTTTTTCGGTTTCATAGCGTATTAGGGCAAACTGATTTTTAGCTTTATTTCTTTCTATTTGCACGCTATCTTTTAGCAAGTCATATTTTTTAAAAAGTTCTTTAGATTTTATAGGGTTTTCTAGAAAGATGATTTTTTGTAAGGCTTCTAATTGATCATCAGGATTGTTTATTTTACGAGCAATTTCATACATTTTGTTGGCATAAAAAAGAGATTTTTGGGCGTCTTTTTCCTTGTAATAATCAGCCAAAGTTGCATAACTAGAATTAAGTCCCCATAAATCATTTTTCGATTCTCTAATTTTTAAAGAATTCATAAAATAGGGTAAGACATTAGCGTTTTTATTCTCCAGAAAATAGCTTCTCCCAATATTATTTAGTGTTCTAGCATAGGAAATGCTGTCTTTGGTTTGTAGGGCTTTAGCATAATTTTCTCTAGCTTTTTGGTAGTTTTTTAAACCTAAAAAAGTATTGCCAATATTATTATAGTAGATATACTTAGACTCATTATCTTGAGTGGTGTTTAAGGCTAGATTATAGTATTTCTGTGCATTATCAAAATTTTCAAGTTCATCATTAGCAAGAGCTAGATTATTATAATTAGAAGATTTTAGTTGATTGGTTATACTGTCGTTTTTCTTTAGAAACTTTTCTGCTTCTAATGAAGTTTCTATTCCGCCAAAGAAATCGCCATTATCGGTTTGTATAATTGCCATATTAATGAGACTTTTTGTAATCCCAAGCGTATCATTAATCTTAAGAAAATCGTTTTTGGCAAAGCTATAATAAATAAATGCAGAGTCGTAATTTCCAGAATCTCTATAATCACCAGCTTTGTTATAATTAATATTTTTTGAAGGGGCAGTTTTAGTTTTATTACTTGTATCTGTGCAATATAATAAAGACAATAGAACAAATAAGAAGAGTAAGTTTTTCAAGGCAGTAATTTTCAAACGAAATTACAAAAAAAGAGCAGACAATTTTGTCTGCTCTGTAAAATATTATGGATTTTTAGGAGGGTTCTGTCCATTGTTTCCTCCTGTTGCGCTTCCTGGTCCTCCGTCATCATCAGACTGAGTGGTGATTTCGGTTTGAGGAGTTGGGTCTTCACTTGTTGTAGTATTTACATTTGAATTTGGAAATGCTAATCCCAAAAGCATAAGAATGATTTCTAACATTGTTTTAAGTTTTAAAATTTTTGCAATGGTGTTCTTCCTCGCAAAACAGATTGCAAGTAGTTTTACACGTTTTTTAGAAAGAAGCGCTTCTTAATTTTTGGGAAATTTTTACCTTCAAAAACCGAAAGAGAAAAATCTAGCTTCCCATTTCTGGAAATTTATCTTTCGATAGTATCAGGTTTTAGAATCAGTTTTGTAATTTTGTAATGTTTTGTATATCACTGATTTCTGAAACAAAGTAACCAAGAAAAACCAATGAGGAGTTAGAAAGATTTTAGAAAGTTTTAGGAAAGTTTTTTGGGGTTTTACGAAAATCCGTAAGGTTGCTTTCCTGAAAAATTTTATTTTTCGCTCAATTTTAATGATATGAAGAAGTTTTTAACCGAGAAAAAGCTTTTGCTTGAAAAAATTTTTGAAAAAGCAAGTGCTGAAACCACCGAAAAGTCCTTCAGTGGTATAGCAAAGTATATAGAGCGTACATTGTGGGATGATTATAAAATACAGTTGTCTCACAAAACTTTTGAAACATATTACAAAACCATTGTAGAAAAAGAAGAAGATTATAATATAAAATCTATTATTCTAGACGAACTCAGTAAGTTTCTCGGTTTTGAAGATTTCAAAGAATTTTGTAAGAATCTCCCACAAGAATTACTAGATAAAAAATCTGAGATAAAAATTGAAATTAATGGGGACTCTAAGAATTCTCTGTCTGATAAGTTTTCTAGCGTGATTATCAACATTACCAATTCACCTGTTTTTACCATGCCAGAATTTATTTCTAAGCATAGCAATAGCTTCGGATTGATTGGGATTTTATTGGTAACTGGCTTTTTGTTTAAAAAGAATGATTTTTTTTCGGGATTTGGCGAAAAGGAAAGAGATAAGAAAGCAGACACGATATTGGTAAATGAAAAAGGTGAAGTTAATTCTGTGCCAATTCATTTTGTAAGTATTCCTGAAAATGTAGTAATTAAAGATGATGTAGTGAAAATTACACCGAGAAAAAAAGAATGTATGTACTGGAATGGTGAGTTTTATGAAGAAGTTTTTTGTGATGAATTAATTGAAGGAAAAGAAATTATAGCATTAAATAAAGAAAAAGAAATGCTAAAGAAAATTACAAGACCAGACACATTAACGGTAGAAAATGCTCTAGGAAAAGTCTGGTATGCTAAATCGAATAGGAGAGTAGAGTTTTTTACACATCACGGCATTCATCCTGAAAATGGAAAAACCTTAAGAGAAGCTACTGCATATATGATAGAAAAATATGCAAAAAAATAACCTCAACTTTCGCTGAGGTTGATGGTTTTTATTTCAAAAGACCAAGTTCGCCAAAGTGTTTTTTAAATTTAGCAACTTTCGGGCCTACTACTGCGCTGCAATAGGGTTGGTTCGGGTTAATGTCATAGTAATTTTGATGGTAGGTTTCTGCGCTCCAGAATTTTTCAAAAGGTACAATTTCGGTGACATATTTGCCATTCCATTGTCCTGATTTTTCAGATTTTTCCATAGAAATTATGGCTTCTTCTTTTTGTTTTTCTGAGTGGTAAAAAATAGCTGAGCGATACTGCGTTCCTACATCATTCCCTTGTCTGTTAAGCGTAGTAGGATCGTGCAGAAACCAAAATGCTTCTAAAATTTGTGAAAATGAAATCACTTTTGGGTCAAATGCAATTTGTACCACCTCTGCATGCCCAGTTTCTCCTGTACAAACTTCTTCGTAGGTAGGATTATCTTTGTGCCCACCAGAATAACCAGAGGTTACAGATTCTACGCCTTTCATCATATCAAAACACGCTTCTACACACCAGAAACATCCTCCTGCAATGGTGGCGTATTCTAAATTTTTGTTTTCCATTTTTTTAGGTTTAATCGGTTGAGTTTTTGTTTCTTGTCCGTTGCAAGAAAGTAAAATAAAACTCATCAAAAATAAAAAAAACTTCTTCATTTATCTATAACGAAGAAGTTTTAATTTTTATTTCAGTGATAGTTAGAATCTTTTATCCCGCAGGTATTTCACCTTTGAACAAGAAAGAAATAATTTCTTTATTCACTTTATCCATCATTTCGCTGAATAAGTGGAAAGATTCTTGTTTATAGATGATTAGAGGATCTTTTTGCTCGTAAACTGCACCTTGAGAAGATTTTCTTAAATCGTCCATCTCTTTTAAGTGGTGTTTCCAGTTTTCATCAATAATTCCTAGACAAATGTTTTTCTCAAAATCATTAATCATAGATTCACAATGGGTATCATAAGCTTCTTTTAGGTCTGTAACAATAGTCATTGTTTTGGTGCCATCAGAGAAAGGAACTTGTACGTTTTTGAACATGTGCCCTTGTTGTTTAAACACATTTTCTATGATTGGGAATGAGTTGTCTTTTAATAAATTAAGTCTATCTTTATAATCTTCTTCAGCTTTATTGAAGAGAATATCTGTTAATTCTTTTACAGATTTAGATTTGAATTCTGCTTCAGTAACAGGAGCTTCCATCGTGAAATATTTGATGATTTCGAACTCAAATTCTTTGAATTGGTTTCCTGCTTTAGTGGCAGAAACGATACTTGCAGCTACATCATAGATAGAGTTGGTAATATCATATCTTAAATGGTCTCCAAACAATGCATTTTTTCTACGTTTGTAAATTACATCACGTTGTTTGTTCATTACATCGTCGTACTCTAGCAATCTTTTTCTGATACCGAAGTTGTTTTCTTCTACTTTTTTCTGAGCTCTTTCTATAGACTTGGTAATCATAGAATGCTGAATTACTTCTCCTTCTTTGTGTCCCATTTTGTCCATCATTCTGGCAATTCTTTCAGAACCGAAAAGTCTCATCAAATTGTCTTCAAGAGAAACGTAGAATTGTGAGCTACCAGGGTCACCTTGTCTTCCGGCTCTACCTCTTAGCTGTCTATCAACACGTCTAGAATCGTGTCTTTCTGTACCAATAATTGCTAGACCGCCGTTTGCTTTTACATCTCCTTGTAATTTAATATCGGTACCTCTACCTGCCATATTGGTAGCAATAGTTACTACGCCAGCTCTACCAGCTTCTGCTACAATGTCTGCTTCTTTTTTGTGAAGTTTAGCATTCAATACATTATGCTGAATTTTTCTTAGTTGTAAAGCTTTTGATAAAAATTGAGAAATTTCTACCGAAGTAGTACCAACGAGTACTGGTCTTCCTGCTGCGGTAAGTCTTTCAATTTCTTCAATTACCGCGTTGAATTTTTCTCTGTTGGTCTTGTAAACTAGGTCTTGTCTGTCATCTCTTACAATAGGTCTATTGGTAGGGATAACTACTACATCTAATTTATAAATTTGCCAAAATTCTCCAGCTTCTGTTTCGGCAGTACCCGTCATACCAGCCAATTTGTTGTACATTCTGAAGTAATTTTGTAGCGTAACAGTCGCAAAAGTTTGAGTAGCCGCTTCAATTTTTACATTTTCTTTAGCTTCTATCGCTTGGTGAAGTCCGTCTGAATAACGTCTTCCTTCCATAATACGACCAGTCTGCTCATCTACAATTTTTACTTCTCCGTCTATTACTACATATTCGTCGTCTTTTTCGAAGACAGTGTAGGCTTTTAGTAATTGACTTAAAGTGTGTATTCTTTCAGATTTTACAGCGTATTCTCTAAAAAGCTCTTCTTTTTTCGCAAATTCTTCTTCTTTGGTAAGATTTTGAGCCTCTAATTCTGCCACCAATGTTCCGATATCTTCTAAAACGAAGAAATTAGGATCTTGGTTACCTTGAGACATATATTCTACACCTTTATCGGTAAGATCTATTTGATTATTTTTTTCGTCGATTACAAAATAAAGGTCTTCGTCAACAATATGCATTCTTTTGCTGTTGTCTTGCATATATTCTCCTTCTGTTTTTTGCAAAAGAACTTTTATACCTTCCTCTGAAAGAAATTTAATTAAGTGTTTATTTTTAGGTAAACCTCTGTAAGCTTGTAAAAGTTTGAAACCTCCATCTGTTTTGTTACCAGCAGCAATTAATTTTTTAGCTTCTGCTAAAATGTTAGAAACCACTTGTTTTTGTACGTTAACAATTCTATCTACAGATGGTTTTAAAAGGTCAAATTCGTGTCTGTCACCTTGCGGAACTGGTCCAGAAATGATAAGCGGAGTTCTAGCATCATCTATTAAAACAGAATCCACCTCATCTACAATAGCAAAGTTTAATTCACCTTGTACCAATTCTTCTGGAGAAGTCACCATATTATCTCTCAGATAATCAAAGCCAAATTCGTTGTTGGTACCGTAGATAATATCTGCTTGGTATGCTTTTCTTCTGGCATCAGAGTTAGGCTGGTGAAGATCAATACAATCAATAGTTAATCCGTGGAATTGATAAATAGGTCCCATCCAAGCGGAGTCTCTTTTTGCCAAGTAATCGTTTACGGTAACTACGTGTACACCTCTTCCTGGTAAAGCATTTAGGTAAATTGGTAGAGTTCCTACTAGAGTTTTACCTTCACCGGTTGCCATTTCTGCAATTTTACCACTATGAAGCGCTACACCACCAATAAACTGAGTGTCGTAGTGCACCATATCCCAAACCACTTCTTTACCTGCGGCGTCCCATTTGTTTTTCCAAAAAGCGTTTTCACCTTTTATTTCTACAAAATCTTTGGTAGCAGCCAAAGCCATGTCTAAGCTGGTTGATTTTACAGTAAGACCACCATTTTGTGCTAATCTTCTAGCCGTTTCTTTCACAACAGCGAAAGCTTCTGGAAGAATTTCTGCCAAAACTTTTTCTTCTATCTGATAAGAATCTTTTTTAAGTTCTTCTACTTTCCCAAAAAGCTGCTCTTTTTCATCTACATTGGTAGTATTTTTTACAAGCTCTTTGGTTTCGTTTATTTCTTTGGTGATGTCTTCGGTAGCTGCAGCAATTTTCTTTTTGAATTCTAGAGTTTTTCCTCTTAATTCATCATCAGAAAGTTGACCAATAGCAGGTTCTACTTTTTTAATTTTGTCAACAACTTTTTTAATTTCTTTTAAGTCTTTGGCATTTTTATCACCAAGGAAACTTTTGAGAACTGTATCTAAAAATCCCATAATATATTGCTTACGGCTGACAGCAATGTGCTGACAGCATTAATTTATTTCTGCTTTTATTTTAAAATGGCAAAAGAGCAGAAAGCAGACTACTAATTGCCGATAGTTTTCTAGTATTCGTCTTCGTTCCAAAGGAAATCCTCGTCTGTAGGATAATCACTCCAAACTTCTTCTATACTTTCGTAAATTTCTCCTTCGTCTTCAATAGCTTGAAGGTTTTCTACCACTTCCATTGGTGCTCCTGTTCTAATAGCATAGTCAATTAATTCTGCTTTAGTCATCGGCCAAGGCGCGTCGCTCAAATATGAAGCTAATTCTAATGTCCAATACATATATTCTAAATTTTTTGCAAATGTAAAAAATTAAAAAAAATTCTAAACTTTTTTATTGTTGATTTTCAACTAATTTACTTGTTGTTTCTCAAAAACCATTCCACAAAAATTTTTATGCCATTTTGATAGTTGGTCTTTGGCAGATAATTGATGAGATTTTGGGCTTTGTTGATATCGGCATTTGTTTTTTGTACATCCCCTGGTTGCATTGGCAGGTTTTTTTTAAGGGCAGTTTTGCCTAATTCTGCTTCGATTCCAGAGAGCATTTCGTTGAGTGTAATTACTTGATTTTCACCAAGGTTAATGGTTTCATAAACGTTTTTGTTTTTTTCTACAAATTCTATAGATTTTATAATTCCATCTACGATATCATTGATAAAAGTATAATCTCTAGCAGTAGAACCGTCGCCATAGAAAGGGATTTCTTGGTTTTCTGAGATTAATTTGGTGAATTTATGAATCGCCAAATCTGGTCTTTGTCTTGGGCCAAAAACGGTAAAAAATCTCAAGAATATCATATCTAGACCGTATAAATGATGATAAACGTGCCCTAAAATTTCTGTACATTTTTTGGTAGCAGCATAAGGTGAAATTGGTCGATCTACATTATCTGTTTCAGAAAAAGGAATTTTTTCATTATTTCCGTAAACGCTTGATGATGATGCGATTACGTTTTTTTTAACCTCGAATTCTTTACACAATTCCCAAAGATTCATCGTTCCTTTTATATTTACTTCTTCGTAATCTAGAGGTCTTTCAATAGAAGGTCGTACGCCAGCCAAAGCAGCTAAATGCACTAAAACATCAATTTTATGATTTTTAAAAATCTGGTTTAAAGATTCTTTATCTCGAATGTCTGTATAATATAATTTGTAATTTTCTGAATTTGTTTTTTCTATAAGTTTCAGAATGTCAGTATCTTTTTCTGTAAAATCAAAATCGGTAGGTAATCCTACACTTTCTAATGTATTTTTAATTTTAATTTGATAATCATAAAAATCATCAAAATTGTCAATGTTTATGACAAAATGTCCTTCTTTTAATAATCTTTCAACTAAGTGAGAGCCAATAAATCCCGAACCGCCTGTTACTAAATAATTCATTTGTATCGCTGAACAATGTTTTTCTTACTAAAGACAAATGTAATAAAATGTTTTGCTATTTTTACGTAAAATTTTATTCACAATGCAATTTAAAGGACAAATCCTCAAAATGTCTTCCGTTCTCGGAAATCCAATCAATTATTACCTCAATCTTTCAGGAGATTTAATTTCTATGAATCAACTTTTTGGCAAGAATTTGAATCTGAAACACATTGGTTATCAATGTGTAAACTGCGGTAAAGATGAAAAAATATACAGAATGGGATTTTGTAAAAAATGTTTTTTTGAATCTCCTTATGCAAGTGATACGATACTAAAACCAGAACTTTCCACCGCGCATCTTGGCATTGAAGAGCGTGATTTAGAAGTTGAAAAAGAAATTCAATTGCAACCGCATATTGTGTATTTGGCTTATACTGGCGATGTAAAAGTGGGCGTTACTAGAGAAACGCAAGTTCCTACAAGATGGATTGATCAAGGAGCTACTTTTGCTTTGCCGATTGCAAGAACCGAAAATCGCTACGAAGCTGGAGTAATAGAAGTAGAACTCAAAAAACATCTTGCCGACAAAACCAATTGGCGAAAAATGCTTCAAGATGATAGAGAAAGTGAGGTAGATTTAATAGATTTTCGTAATAAAATTGAAGATTTCTTCCCGAAAGATTCTAAAAATTTTGCATTGGCAAGTGAAGAAATCGTGAAATTGGACTTTCCGTATGAAGCGCCTGCAAAAATTTCTTCGTTTACATTAGACTCTAAACCAGAATTTGAAGGCGTTTTAAAAGGAATTAAAGGACAGTATTTGTGTTTTAACGATGGAGACTTCATTAATGTAAGAAGCCACGAAGGTTATGTGATTGAGTTGGGGATTTCGTGATTTTAAAATATAAAATTCAAACAAAATCATATAAAACCATCTGGTAATCAATCTCTAAATTTACGGTATGAAGAGATTTCTAAAAATTTTATTGATTTCGGTATTATGTATCACTACAATTTTTATGTTGGTGATTTTGGGATTTAGATATTGGTTGAAGAATAATTTGCCTCAATATATTCAAGAGAAAACTCCCTACAATATTACTTACAAAGATTTAAAAATCAGATTTTTACAAGGCGATATTACTGCTTCAAACATTAAAATTTCAAATAAAATCCCTGAAAATCAGGAAATTATTGGTTTAGAAGGAAGCATTGATACTATTTACATCAGCAATCTTGGGATGTATGATGCTTTGGTGAATAAAACCGTTAATTCAGACGAAATTCAATTAAGTAAACCCAATTTGAAAATTACTTTAGCAAAACCTTCTACTCAAAAAACAGAGAAAAAAAAGAATCCCGTCGTCTTCAAAAATATGTTGATTAGTAACGGTAATTTTGTGATAAACAGACGAAACGGATTTCCTCTTTTGAAGATTAAAAAATTGAGTTTAAGTATTGATAATCTTGATTTTACAGAAGAAGATGAGTTGCGTAAGCTACCTTTTGTTTTTGATGATTATTCACTTAAAGGCAATGATTTTGAATTATTTCCGGATGAGGTTTACAAAGTTACTGCTAAAAATATTGATACTGAAAACGGAAAACTTTCTGTAAAAGATTTTGAGATTTTGCCTCAGATGAAATTAAAAGATTTTCAACAAAAATTTCCAAACAAAAATCTTGTTCATTTTGAAGCTTCAGAATTGAGTTTTAATAAAACTGAATTGAAAAACAATAGAATAAGCTTTAATGAAATTCTTTTTTCTCAACCAAAACTTACACTTTTTGAAAGTAAAATGAAGAAAAAGAGAGGTGAAAATAATCTTCCTTACGAATTGGATTTAAAAAATGTAATCTTCCAAAATGCTCAGTTTGATTTAAAAGATTTTGATGGAAAACAAAAATTGTCTGTAAAAAATATCAATGCTTCAATAAATGATTTTTTGGTAAATGGAGAAACTACAAAAGGCAAAATTCCTTTTTCTTATAAAGATTATAGAATCAAAACAGGAGATATTTTATTTAAAGTAAATGAATTCTATCAATTGAAAATGAATAATTTATTTGCAAATAAAGAAGGTTGGCAATTTAATGATTTTTCGATGTTGCCGTTGCTTTCCAGACAAAAGTTTAGCAAAAGAATTAAAACAGAAAAAGATTGGTACCATATAAAAATTGCTGAAACAAAAATTTCAGGTATTGATTTCAAGTTCACAAATAATCAACCTAATGTAAACATCAATACAATTGATTTTAATGGAGTTGAAGCGATTATTTTTAGGAGTAAATTTCCTAAAGATGATTTGAGCAGGAAAAAAATGTATTCTGAGTTGCTTCGAAGTATAAAATTTCCTTTATTGGTTAAAAATCTGAATGTTACTAACTCTTATCTTCAATACGAAGAAGACAATATTAATGATAATCCTGCTGGAAAATTGATTTTTTCCGACTTTAATTTGAATGCACGCAATCTAAATTCTAATAAAGGCTATAAAAATACGTTGGTTCCTATTGCTATAAATTGTCAATTGATGAAAACATCTCCTATGAATGTGAATTGGAGTTTTGATACATCAAAGATTGATGATTCTTTCAAAATTTCTGGTAATATTTCTAACCTTCCTGCTTCTCAAGTTAATCTATTTTTGAAACCTTACCTTAATGTTTCGGTGGAAGGCTACATTAATCGTTTGAATTTTGATTTTAATGGAAATAATGCTCAGATTTTTGGACAAATGAATCTTAAACATCAAAATTTGAAAGTCAATATTTTAGACAAAAATACCAAAGAGAAAAAGAAATTTTTAAGTGCTGTTATTAACCTTGTAGTGAAAACCAATTCTAACAAATTTCCCGATAATGTAGAGGTAAATGTAAAAAGAGACCCAACCAAATCTTTTTTCAATCTTTTTTGGCGAGGAATTGAAGAAGGTCTAAAGAAAACTCTTATTTCAAAAAAAATAGAACAAAAAGAAGAAAAAATTAAAAAAACGGTAGAGAAAGTTAAAGAAATTAAAAAGAAAGTTGAGGAGGACAAGGCTACCTTCAAAAAGAAAATGAATGATAGATTTAAAAAATAAAACCGCAGAAATTTCTGCGGTTTTGAGTGTTTATTTTTTCAGTTCTTTAATACCCATTTCGTAAAGAGCAAAGCTCAGAATATCTGTGTTTTCGCCAATTACTTGGTCTGTACTTCTACCTGCACCGTGACCTGCATTGGTTTCAATTCTTATTAAAACAGGTTGGTTACAAGATTGTTTTTCTTGTAATTCTGCCCCGAATTTAAAAGAATGTGCAGGAACTACTCTATCGTCGTGGTCACTCGTAATCACCATTGTAGAAGGGTAGCAAACTCCTTTTTTTACATTATGAACTGGCGAATATGATTTTAAATATTCGAACATTTCTTTGCTGTCTTCCGCAGTTCCGTAATCATAAGCCCAACCTGCGCCAGCAGTAAATTTATTGTATCTCAACATATCCAAAACGCCTACACCAGGAAACGCTACTTTGGCTAAATCAGGACGAATTGTCATGGTAGCACCAACCAATAATCCGCCATTAGAACGCCCAGAAAGAGCCATAAATTTTGGAGAAGTGTAACCATTTTTCTGTAAATATTCTCCAGCAGCTATGAAATCTTCAAAAACATTTTTCTTTTGTTGTTTTGTACCCGCATCGTGCCATTTTTTACCATATTCTCCACCACCTCTTAGATTAGGTACGGCATAGATTCCGCCGTTTTCCATCCAAATTGCATTTACTACAGAGAAGCTTGGAGTAACTGAAATGTTGAAACCTCCATAACCGTATAAAATTGTAGGATTTTTACCATTAAGTTGTATTCCTTTTTTGTAAGAAATCATCATCGGAACTTTAGTACCGTCTTTAGAAGTAAAGAAAACTTGTTCGGAAACATAATTTTCTGGGTTAAATTTTACTTTTGGTTTTAGATAAATGTCTGATTTTCCGTTTTCTACATTGAGTTTATAGGTGGTTCCAGGTGTAATGTAGTTGGTAAAAGTATAATAAAGTTCTTTGTCTTTTTCTTTGCCTCCAAAACCGCCAGCAGTTCCTTTTCCGGGAAGGGTGATCTCTCTAATTAGCTTTCCGTTATAATCAAATTGTTTTACAAAAGAAACAGCGTCTTTCATATATTTTGCAAAGATATAACCACCACCTGTAGAAACGTTCAGTACATTGTCGGTTTCTGGAATTACATCTGTCCAGACAATAGGATTATTGATGTTGAATTTCTGCAACTTCATATTCGGAGCGTTTTTATCTGTGAAAATGTAAATTTCGTCTCCTTTATTATCTACAACATTGGTGTTGTAATCATATTCTTTTTGTGTTTTAATTGTTATGGCTGCAAATATAGGAAGTTGGATTTATAGATTAGAGCAATTTTGAGTCATAATAGTATAGAAATGATGCAATGATCTGATTTTAGCATAAATTGGTCAGTTTTTAGCATTGGAAAAAAGGGGAGAGAAAGGCGTGAAAGTTATATGCCAGTCGTCAGCCTTCTGATGATTTACCGGCTTATGTCCCATTTTCTCTTCAAAAAGTTCTTTTATTCAATTAAAATATATTTCTTTGCAATCATTAAAGACCTTTGGATATACTTAAACTATACGCATAAGCGCCATTAATATAGATCGAAATGACTGCAATTAATTTTAATTCGATATATACTACCTATTATAGGAGAGCATTCCTGTTTACCTTATCATACGTCCATAATGATTTGGTAGCTGAAGATATTGTATCGGAAGCAATCATTTATTTGTGGGAATTGAGTAAAAAACAGGAAATCCCGAGTATCGAAGCTGTATTAATCACTTATACCTTAATTCCGCAACACTTTGATTTAACTTTATTTATAAGTTCCTGAGCAACAAAAAGTTGCTCAGGATTTTGCCATGTCAGATTTTTCACTTATCTTAGTGTTGCAAATCAAAACAAGCGTAAATCGTAACAAGACATGGCAAAGGTACAAATAAAATCTGAAAAACTCACACCTTTTGGAGGAATTTTTTCAATCATGGAGCAATTTGACTCCATGCTTTCACCTATTATCGACCAGACACTTGGTCAGAGATGCCGCAGTATCATCGGATACCAGTACAGCGAAATTATTCGTTCTCTGATGAGCGTATACTTCTGTGGCGGTTCATGCGTGGAGGATGTAACATCGCATCTGATGCGTCATCTCTCGTATCATCCGACCTTGCGCACATGCAGCTCTGATACCATCCTCAGAGCCATCAAGGAACTGACACAGGAAAACATCTCCTATACTTCCGACCAAGGCAAGACCTATGATTTCAATACTGCAGACAAACTCAACACATTGCTTATAAACGCTTTGGTTTCTACAGGCGAGTTGAAGGAAATTGAGGAATACGATGTTGACTTTGACCATCAGTTCCTTGAAACGGAGAAGTATGATGCAAAACCGACCTACAAAAAGTTCCTCGGCTACAGGCCTGGCGTATATGTTATCGGTGACAAGATAGTCTATATCGAGAACAGCGATGGTAACACGAATGTGCGTTTTCATCAGGCAGACACCCATAAGAGATTCTTCGCTCTTCTGGAATCCCAGAACATCCGTGTAAATCGCTTCAGGGCAGACTGCGGTTCCTGCTCGAAGGAAATCGTCAGTGAGATAGAGAAGCATTGCAAACATTTCTACATCCGTGCCAACCGATGCAGTTCGCTCTACAATGACATCTTTGCTCTGAGAGGATGGAAGACGGAGGAGATTAACGGCATCCAGTTCGAACTCAATTCCATTCTCGTTGAGAAATGGGAAGGCAAGTGCTATCGTCTTGTCATCCAGAGACAAAGACGCAACAGTGGCGACCTTGACCTGTGGGAAGGCGAATACACTTACCGTTGTATTCTGACCAACGATTACAAGTCATCGACAAGGGACATTGTTGAATTCTACAATCTGCGTGGCGGCAAGGAACGTATCTTTGACGACATGAACAACGGATTCGGTTGGAGCAGGCTCCCCAAGTCATTCATGGCGGAGAATACTGTCTTTCTTCTGCTTACTGCATTGATACACAATTTCTACAAGACCATCATGAGCAGGCTTGACACCAAGGCTTTTGGGCTCAAGAAAACGAGTCGCATAAAGGCTTTTGTCTTCAGATTCATCTCCGTACCTGCCAAGTGGATCATGACTGCAAGGCAATACGTGCTGAATATCTACACAGAGAACCGAGCTTATGCAAAACCCTTCAAAACAGAATTCGGATAAGAATCCTTTCTTTCCGGTTAGAATCTGCGTATTACCTCAAGTCGCATCGTGGGGTAAGGGGATGGTGGCTACATATTGATGTTGTGCTGTTGCTTTTTACTGAAAGCTGCTACTAACGACTCATAAATCTACCCTTAATCGTGTATTGGATGATAGTTGCGGATTTTAGGTCTGTTTGAAATTTCGAATGATAATTCGTTCGGTTTCGATATATATTTCCTTGTA
>ERZ650302.519-NODE-519-length-21305-cov-6.184141_pt1 | contig 21305 bp, 24 predicted proteins | sample MGYA00376238_ERZ650302 | MGnify/ENA primary metagenome ERZ650302 (study PRJEB26733, sample SAMN07839298) | wastewater metagenome | biome: urban; feature: wastewater treatment plant; material: waste water | place: USA: North Carolina | collected 2016-04-28 ... | reverse complement strand
ATCTGTGAATTCGCAGGCGGCAGTGCGGTCGATCAGGCGACCGCCTTTGGCAAGACGGGTGCTCATTTGTAACCCTTCCAGTCGGGCCGTTTGGCCTTGATCTTGTCGACGATTTCACGGCCTTGAACCACCTTGCCAAATACGCAGTAACCATAGTCCTGCGCATTCGGTGCCCGGTAGTCGAGAAAATCATTGTTTTTTACAAAAACTTTGATTATACTGGGATTGACAGCTTTACAAAAAATATTGTTTTCCAGGCCGACTTATAAAGCGTGAAATCCGGGTATGCTCAGACCCAATGATTTCGCGCTTTTTCTGCAAAATGGCGGGTTTGAGGGAAACAGGAAAAGGAGATAAAAATTATGAAAGTTAAAATATATAATAACAATGATATTTATGAAATATCTATAGAGGAACCTGCAAATAATATAAAATGGTTAATTGACATTCCTATGCTAGTAATCAATGATGACAGGATACAAATAGACCAATCAATTGATCACATGGTGATAAAGTTAAACTTAAAAGTTAATAATGGTGATCCGATTATGCACACTTACTTATTAAGTCATACAGAAGTACCATTATATAATTTAAAAGCGAAGTATAATAATATAAAAAATAAGTATATTTATAAAACTCTTAATTATAAAAATATTAAAGAACTTCTTATTAAGATGGTGACTGAAGAAGATTGTAATATTGATAGTATACTAATAGAATGGAGATAATTATATGATTAATATAAATTATAGCAAAGTAGACAGGTTTGAATATGAAACTGATATTAACTCATCTGTAACATATATGAATATAAATAACGATGAATACTTTATAACACCTGATAGTAATGACATTATAAGTGTAGATATAAGAGTAGAAGGAGACGGTACTGTACACAGAATAAATGATAACCAGAACTTTGAAATTAAATATTATGGTAAAGATCCTAAGTATAATCCTATAACTACTATTACTGTAGTATTAAGAAATAGAGTAGCGTTAAATAAAGAAAAAGGTTTTTATAATGGCTAGAGTATATAAGTCACCATTTGATGATAAAGTATTTAAAACTATACCAGAATTAGAAAAGCATGTATCTTCTAAATATAAAAATAAGATACCAAAAAAGTACAAAGGAGATGTATCTCAGTTTCTATATGACGATAGAAATAAACCAGGGGTGTGTCAAATATGTAAAACTCCAACTAAATGGGACGCTACTAAAAAGAAATATAAATTATTATGTGAACCAATTACAATTAAAAGAATGATTAGTGATCCACTGCGAGTTATTAGAACTTTATTTAAGAATAGAGGTAATACTTGCCAAGATGTAATGAGAAAGAACTATGTAGAGAATATAGAACGTGTACACGGTACTGATAACTTAATGAACTCAATTGAATACCAACAAAAATTATTAGAGAGTAGATCTATTGCTAAGCTAGTTAATTTTAAAGGAAAAGAATACACTGTTATAGGAAGTTATGAGAAAAAGTTCGTTGAAGTATTCAGTAGAATAGCTATATCACCTCGTGAGTTAGAAGCTCCAGGTCCTGTAATAAAATATGAAACATTTGATAATGTAGTTAAGGAGCATATATCTGATTTCTATCTACCTAGTATTAAAACAGTTGTGTCTATTAAAGACGGTGGAGACAATAAGAATACGCATACCACAATGACAGAGAGAAGACGAAATGATGCTTACAAGTTTAAAGGATTAATTGATAGTACCGATTATAACTTAATAGAGTTAAATGGTATAAAGGAAATAGAAGACTTTAAAACTTATTATTTAGAAATAAAAGAATCTATAAAAAGAAAAGAAAGATATATTAAGTATCCAGAATATTTTTATGATTACTTCTAACAATAATTTATAGAACCCTAGGATTAAACGTCACATAACGTTACCCTCTATATATATAAAATGAATAGCCATTTATTTACTAATCTCTTTCTAGGGTTCTATACCACATGATTTGAAAATCAATGTAATGGTAAACGTTTGAGCTCGTGCTCTAATATTAAATAATAATCTTCCTTCGGGGAGATTATGTTTTTTATTTCGTTTTTTATCAAACTAGTATATATTGGAGATATCCAATCAATAATATGTTATTTCATCTCAACCCTTAGAGATGATGTTCCAATAACATTTTTACACTACCCTTGAAAAGTTACTCTTTATGAGTAGCTTTTTTAATTTCATCAAACTACTAAAATATTAATCATAATATAAATATATATTATAATTAAGCTTACAACCAGGATACGTTGTGTGCATAGTTTTAAAAAATTTTTTAAAAAAGGTAAAAACAAAAAAACTCGAGGAGGAACAAAAATGAAAAAACTAGATTTAACGAAAATCAACAGACCACTTAATCCAGTGGCAAAAACGAATTACAGAGAGGGTATGGAGAAGAGTGAAGCAGTTATACTACCTTACTCTAACTCATATGTTACACCAGTAATATCTACTGATGGATCATGGGTTAAATTTGAATCATTAGCAGACAAAGATGATCAAGTTATTGTGGCAAGAGAATTTAATGTATTTGGAAATACTATTAAATTAAATGTCATCGAATCTCACTACATAGTAGAGGATTCAAGAAACCCTAAAGGATACAGCAAAATGCCTGTATACATTCTTCCAGAAATGGATGGAGAAATCATTGCTAAATCAATGAAAGACTTCTATGATTTAGCAAGTTTATTGGTAGGAATGGAAATGCAATTTAAAATATTGACACCAGATTACCAAAAATTAACAAACGTATTAACCCATGAAGATGGGTCACCAATGGTGGGAGATTCTTTAGGATTAGCTTATTTCAATATGCCAATCTCTTCAGATCCAGCTGTCAAGCAAGAAGCATTAAACACAGCTGATACAAAGAGATATTCTCAAGCAGCAAAAAGATACTCTCTTGAAGCATCAGCTTCTACATGGGGTGTAATAGCAGCAGCGGTTAAAGGAAACTATAACAATGTAGATGCTAATAAATTATCTAACATCGGTGTAGATAACTTTGTAGTATCTGAGAATAACTTTCAAAATTCAGGTGTTAGTGTAGGTTCAGTATATACTCCAGGACCTGAATTCAAAGAATCAAAACCAGCATTTGAATCATTAGTAAATGCAGGAGGAGTAAATAAAACTCCATTAGGTGGATTAGGACAACCACAAGCTGCAAGTGGACCTATGAAAATCAAAAAGTAAATTAAAAATATAAAAAGGTGGGCTTATGCTCACCTTTATTTTTTTTATCTCTTAGTTGAATCTTTTAAAACAAAATAATATCAAATATATATTTTTAAACGAAATGAGGTATAACATGCAAGTAAAAACGATAATAGAATTTATTAATACGTATAAAACAACTGATAGAGATAAAAAAGTAGTAGAAGCTATTAATAATTATTATAGAAATAATGCAGATGCATTAAATGACGGTATAATCGAGAAGTATATATCTTTCGGTAATATCAATAGGGAACGTATATTAAGTTTATATAATATTCCTGAATCTGATTATAAAAGATTCCAAAAAGAGAATCTAGTGTTATCATCAGAGCATTATCTAGTTAATGATTTAATTAAGTTATGTCTAATGACTAGTTATCATGATACAAAGGATAGAATCTTCTTAGATATGTTATCTGTGATCATAATAGGATCTAGATTTAATCAATATTTTAGATTAGGTATATCTAATCCTGCTAAGATGAAATTCATTATAGAAAAGAAACTATCTAATAAATTCTTAATTAAAAAGTACGGTAGTTTATTTTTAACTACACAAGCTATGGTTACTACTCTTATAACATCAGAGACAATGAGAGGTAAGATAGAAAACTTAAATGATGATGAGAATTTACGTAAGATAATAAACTCTATATCAACTAGACTTAATAACATGATGAAAGAGATTGCTAACGTATATTACTCTATGGGAGATTCTAATGAGACTATTTATACACAAGATGAGAATAGCTCTGCTGAAGGGAAGTTATCTTTAACTAATAACAGTATAACATTACAGAATCTAAAAAATATAATAGCTAATTATAATCCTGCTACTATTGACTATAGAATATTAAATATACTTAGAATACATTCACCTGTTAAAAGATTCTTTATTCAAAAGTTATTACTTAATACTGAATATAATTACTTTGCAAAGATTGCTAACTTATACATAGATTATTATGTAAAAGCTTACGGCTCTGATATACAATTAATGAAAAAGGATTTTATACCTAAATCAGACACAGCTAGAATGAATTCAGATGAATTAAGAGCTGTAGAGAATGATATAACTAATAAGATAAAAGAATTAGCTATAGAGCATGTTAAAAATGGTGGATTAGTAGATGATCTTAATTCTAATAAAGGTGTATTAGATTTTGTTAAGATAATAAAGAAATATGCTATAATAAAAACTAGAGAGTTAATGAATACTATAAATTAATATTAAGGAGGAAAGTATGAGTAAAGCTGAAGAAGTATTAGCTTACCTGAAGGTCAAATTAGCCGATACAGAGGTTTCTAAAGAAACATACGATATTTATGTAGAGAAGTTCAGTAATATGTCTGACAAGGCAATTACAGAGTATATAACTAAATATGGAGTTAGGTTATATGTAGATGATAAAACTATCAATCAAAAATCAATAGATAAGTTAGTAGATAACTTAAAAATAATAAAAGAAGAGAAATTAAATTTAAACTTTATACAACCTGGATTGATATCTAAAGAGAAAGCTATAATATTACCTATACAAATGAGAAGACTACAACAACTGGCAACTAAAGAGTCAGCTTCTAATTTAGAAGTAAATGTACGGGATAAGATAAATCAAGCTACCAGAGAATCTAAGACAGCTCAGTTAACTGATGCAGAAGTGACACAATTGGTCTCTGTTGGATTTGATAAGGTATTAGTAGAGTTATTATCACCTAGATCAGATAATCCTATTACAAAGGAAGAAATGAATATTAAATTAAAAGATGAACTTACTTTTAGTTTAGGAGATCTATCTAAGAATGTTAAAGGTAAATCTACAGTTAATTATCTAGATGCTTTATTTAAAAGTATAAATATAGCTACAGATCTAGTTGATTCAATTGACGATATAGTATAAAATAAAATAAAAAGGAGTCTACTATATGATTACTAAATATAATGTATATTATTACAACACTATAGATGAGAAGTTTAATAAATTAAAAGAGGCATACAGTTATATAGCTAATATCAATCTCATTAATATCAATTCACTTAATAACACTAAATTAAGACAAATAAATGATATCTTAAAAACATACGATTCTACTATGCCTATATATGAGATGGAAACTGATTATTTTAATGAAATAGCTGCAATAGGAGATAATGCTTATAGATTACTTGAAATAGATTTGGAATACGAAGCTAGTAAGAATAAAGATAGAATGTCATATTTAGAGGAGGTTAATTAATATGTATGAAGTTAAAGATAGAATTTTTACTAAAAAGTTTATAGACATATTAACTTATGCTATAGAACAGGATTACATTGATATTGATAATGAGAGTACTATTAGGATAGATGTGTTTAATGATATAAAAATTAATGATATAGAAATACCTTATAATAACTTTACAGACTTAACATTAGATGATTTAGCTTCTATTGTAGTTAAATTTAATTATTCACCAAAAGCTGCAAATAAAATTCTAGAAATAAAAATTAATACAACTATATAATATTATATAGATATTCTCCAAATCTTTATCTATATAAATACACAAAAAAATCATATAGTTTTTCATTGTGTATAAACCTTCTTGTGAGTAATTTAATAAAGTTGCCTCCTTCGGGAGGTAGCTTTATTTATTTCTTAATTTTTTAGAACTAATAATTATCATATTGATAACAAGAAGGAGCGTATAAATGGCAAAGAAGAGTGATGTAACAGAAGAAACAATAATAAGTGATGATAAGCTAGTTGTAGAGAATCGTACTATATATCCAACAGGATTTAGAAATATAGATACTAATATAGCTAATAGAGTATTTGATGAAGTAACTGATGAAGTTATACAAACTAATAGAGGAGTACTATCAGGATCTATGATTACTTTTATAGGGAATTCTCATACTGGTAAATCTACATTGTTATTCCAAATACTAGGTAACATGATTAGACCTTTCGTTAGATCTAAAGATACTAGAGTAAAGGTACATATATTTGATATTGAAAATGGAGTTAATATGAATAGACTTAAATTTCTAACTAACTTCCTAGAATCAGAAATAGCTTCTCATTTTATACAAGAGATTGATTTAGCTATTGAAGATTTAAAATCTTTAGTAACAAATGAAATAGAAACTAAAAAGAAATTAAAACCTGATATAATAACAGGAACACAAGGACATAAGACTGAAGTATACTATCCTACATTCATAGTAATAGATGCTATATCAGAAATGATACCAAGAGATTCATTAGATATAACTAACGATGATAGTAATACAATGTATATGAGACAAATACTAGAGTTAGATAAGTTCTTTAAAAGATATAAGAGTTACTTTGTTAAATATAATATAAACTTATTAGCTGTAGCTCATATAGCTAAGAAAATAGAAATGGGAGCTATGCCTAACCAACGTCCAGCAAGAGAGTGGAGAGGATTACCATCTGATATGAAAATTAATGGTGGTAAGATATTACAATACAATACAGACATTGGAGTATTTCTAGCTAAGATAGAAGCTGTTGATACTAAATCTGTAGAGAAGAAAGGTGGAACGTATTTAAATGCTGATTCTATTATAGAAGCTAGATTATTTAAAAATAGACAAGGTTTAGATAATACTACATTCTTTCTAGTACAAGATGCAGAGATAGCATTTAATCCATTAAAATCGTTCTTATATGAATGTGCACAGTTTAAGATACTAGAAGCAGCTGGAGCTGTTAGAAAGTTAGAAGGTTACGGTACAGTTAGGTCTCAAGATATAATAAGTAAATTTTTAAATGAACCTGAGTTTAGAAAGTCTTTATATGTTAACTATGATATTTATAAAGAGAATATATTAAACTCTTCTAAGCGTACTTCAGAAGAAAGAGTTAAGGTAGATGCGTTAATTGACTTAATGTATGAAGAAGTATAATTTTATAAATATATATTATAATTAAGCATGATTCTCGACTATTATGGTCGAGAGTTACGCTTTCAACTTACGAGAAAGGAGACTCTATGAAAAAAAAAGAAATGTACCAAATTCCAGACGAATCATTATCTAAGTATATGGATATAGGACTGCTGTCACCATTTGCAGTTAAGAACTCTGTAGCAAGACTAGATATGATAAACTCAGGAATTAAACATGCTGTAATACCAGCTATTAATCCAGAAAGACCTTTGATTGATTCTATCTACACAAAGGATATATTACAATCTTCTGATAATTATAAGACATCAAGTCAAGTCGAATTAATTAAAAAGATAGAAAAGAATATAAATGGAGTAATTAGTGAGCGTACTTACATCTATCGTGATCTATCTGATGGTTTAGTATATGTAGAAAATGTACCATTATATATGCCATATTACAGATTCGGTTATGAGAGCGCTAGTGAACTAGAAAACTTAGAAGAAGGAGAGACTTCTAAATCTAGTATATTTACAAAGCATGTTAAAGCAATGGATCCAACAGACGGAGGAATAGCATTTGGAAAGAATATTAACTTTATATATTCTATATGTCGTGCTGTAGGAGAAGATAGTATTATTATATCTAAAGATCTAGCTGAAGACCTATCTGTTAACTACGTTGACGAAGTTAGCTTTACTTATTCAGTAACAGACCAAGTGCTAAAAGATATGTATGGTTTCGTTGATACTAATGGTAATTATAACTATCGACCGTTTCCGTTACCTGGAGAAGATCTTAAAGATGGAGTAGTAGCATGTATATCTCCTATGGGTCGTGACTTTCTAGCTTCTAGTGACCATTTACAAGAAGCAGATCAAGTGTACTATCTTCATGGTGGTAAGGTATACGATGTTGAAGTATGGTCAAACTCAGTAATCGATAATGATTATCTTGAGAACTTACGTTTAATACAACGTCAGTATATTAGGGATATTGCTGATGCGTTAAATGTTATACCAATTACATCGTTTACAGATGAGACTAAAATCTTATCTGAGCGTTATAATGCATTACTTGGAACGGAGTACAGAGTAGGAAAGAATGAATTAAAGAAAAAGGTATTCATTAGAATTAAAGTTGCTAATAAGAATGCTGCAACTATAGGTACAAAGTTAACAAATAGACATGGTGGAAAAGGAACTATATCTGCAATATTAGATGAACCATTTATAGCAGAAGATGGAACTAAGATCCATATGTTAATAAATGCTACTGGAATTATAAATAGGGAGAATCCAGCGCAATTATTTGAAAAGGGACTAAATGAACTGAATATTTTCTTAAGAAAATATTTAACTTCTACTAAAGATAGTACGGAGGTTAAATATAATAACATTTGTAAGTGGGTTGAAATAGCTAATCAACCGAAGTTATTAGAAACAATAATGAAATTTAAAAAGGAAGAGATCGTGACCTATTATACGGAGAATTTCTTTGTATTAAAATACGATCCTGGAATGATAGATATGCCATTTAGTAGATACGTTGATTTAACTAGATTTACTAATACATTATATCCAGTAATGGCTTCTAAGATATTCTTTAAGGGAAAAGAGTTATCTGAAAAACATATGTATGGACATGCATTCTATTTAAGATTAGAAAATGATCCATATAAAGACACCCATATTAGAACAGATGGAATACTAAACGTTAAAGGAACGTTATCTAAAAAGGGTGAAGATAAAAAGAAACATCATACTAAGTATGGAACGACAGCAGTTAAGATATCTGATTTAGGAGTTAACATAACTCTTAATAGATTATTTGCAACTGACGCTAGTTTACTTAGGAATAATACAGACTCACTTTCTCACTACTTAAGTGTAATAGGTGTCCAATTAAAACTTTCTAAAAAAGAAGGTGAAGATAAATGATAGATTTAGAAATAAAAGACGGGATAATACTGGATAAGAATAAATGGTTATTTAATATTAAGACATTTAACTTATATCCAATAGATAAACTTCGATACGAAGTAATAGACGATAAAGAATATCTAATCGATAGATACGATATTCAACCTGTGAATGAGTTATTCTTGAAAGAGAACTACAAGGAATACAATTCAAAGGAAGATAAGATTTACATACCATCACTAGACGACGGTAAGATTGATAAGAGTATAGTCTCATTAGATACATTAGAAATAACATCTAAGACACATATAATAAATACATACCTAATATTGTATTTAAAAAGAGAATTTACTACAATCATTACCAAAAAGCCAAAAGAAGCAAAAGCTATCATAAAAGAACTATCAAGAGAAGCAGGGACTAAACCTCTATCTATCAAAAAGTTAGATCAATTATTAACACATGTTGGCTCTAATGTTGATGAGTTCTTCGATTGGATTGTTAAAGTTGGTCATAAGTACGTTAAGCAAACTAGTGTGGATGAATAAAAAATTTAGGAGGAAAATATAATGAAATTTATAGATAAAAACAAATTGTACATTATAAAATCACAAGATGGTATTTATACTTTCGAATATAATAGCGATATAATATTTGATTTTAGTGTATACAAAAATAAAAAAGTAATTAATGTAATAACTGGGGAAGTATTTACTTATGAAGAATTATTATTCGGATTAAATAAAGACAATGGTTACTTATATCCAGAAGAGTTCTACAGAGCTAATAAAGTAATAGAAGATTACCATTTAGCTAACTGGTTCTTTGAAGACGATCCAAGAGCTGTTAGTGCACAAAAAGAAAGTTTATTTGCAAAAATAGATCTAACCATTAAAAACTTAGCACCACACTTCGTTAAGTTCAATTCTGCAATGGAAAACTTTTACGAAGCCGGTAAAGAAGTAATTAGTGTAGGAAAAGAAATCCAAGAGGAATTCTTTAAATTAGCTCCAGTGGACACATCGAAGTTTCAATTTATAGTTAAAAAATAGAAAGGAGATAATATAATGACAGATGAAGAAATTATTATAAAAGATGGTATAAGTGTAGGTATGAACTGGTATAAGTTTAATGATACATTCTACCTAGTAGAAGGTGGAAAGATAGTATTACAAGCACCTGAAGTTATATTCTTTAAAGAGTATAATTCATATGTAACACCTCTACTAACTATACCTGGGTGTAATTTATATTTAAATGGTATAAATATAACACTACAATCACCAGCTAATACAATTAATGTATATAAAGATGGTGTATATACATATTCTAGATTTAGTGAAAACAAATATTTGTTAGCTAAAGTACTAGAGAATAAATTTGGAGAAGCAAATGAAGTAGTATTCTTAATATCTGATTACATATATAATATTGGAGACAATATATTTATAAGTAAAATGAATGATATTAATTCAATATTCATGATAAATGAGAATAGTACATTCACTAAAGTAATAACTAATAGTAAGAATAGATTATTATTAGTAAATAAAGAAGTAATAGATTCAGTAACTAACGAAGTTTACTACAAGTTAACTGGTAAAGAATTTAAAGGACCAGTAGATATATTAACAGTATAAAATTATAATACAAGGAGGAAACACAATGAACTTTATGAATAATAATAACAATAACAATAATAATAACAATCCGTATGCAGGTGGAGCTGTATATGATCCATTTGCAACACAAATAAATGGAAACACTAATAATCAAAATATGTACAATACTAATAACATAGGACCTAACACGGCAGCTACAAATAACGTTTACCAAAACTCTAACGTTAGAGCACCTTACTTAGATCCAGGTCCTGTATTTACAGCAGTAGCATTCGATGCTAGACCATATGTTAGATTCTCATCTTATAATATTCCAGCATTTACTGGATATGTATTAGATAGTCCTAAACTAAAGGCAGCTAAAGACATAATAGTAATGATACTTAATACTGGTATAGGAGCAGCTGCAGACAATATGTTATATACGGATAAAAGTTATATATGTTCTCTATCTGATAATTCTACTTTAACTATAAAAATAAAAGTAGAATTAAAATCAGCTGGAAACACTATACCTGCATTATATAATGAAGTAACATCTAGTAACGAATTAGGTTTAGGATCTGTAATAGATGAATCATACTTTAGAGCTAATCCAAACATATTACAATCTACATCAATTAAGTCTAATTACAAATCAAGTCCTGATACATTTGTTAAAGACTTTATACAAGGATTATCTAATTACATAGATGTAATAAGTAATTACATCAATGATTCAATGTATCGTGAAAACGACGTAATGGTTATGCCATACGCTTTAAAAATATTTATGGAAACAAGTAGACTTGAGTATGGTCCTATTGCAATAAGACCTACTTTAACAATAATTAACAATAACTGGATTGTAGCATTTGGATATGAATTAACACCAGATGTTACAATGAAATTAAAATCTGACACTAGATTTTAATAATACACAATAATGCGGCCTTAATGGTCGTATTATTTTTTTATTATTCTCTAAAAAATGGAAACTTAATAGTATAACAAATACACATAAAGGAGAATAAGAATGATTAATTCTTTTGAATCACACGGTTTAGTCGGTGTACCAGATTGCAATATAACATTAGGTAATGAAAAGATAGTTATAATAAAAGGACCTAATGGTTCAGGTAAGACTTCACTGCTAAGACAGATAACACATCCACTAAGTTCACATAATAGATTTAATAAATTAAGAAACGGTATTACTGAAGGTTACACTAAGATGAATATTACATATAGAAATACGTTATATAAAATAGAGCATAGATATACTAGACAAAAAAGAAATATACAAGTATTATCTTACTTGTCTAAAATGGTAGGAGATGAATGGGTATTATTAACTGATAACGGCTTAGTTAATAAATTCAAACAAGCTTGCTCTGTAGAGTTAGAATATGATGATTTTTTATATGAAATATTAAATATAGGTATTGAGAATAAAGGTATAGTAAATTATACTAACAGTGAAAGGTTAGAGTATTTAAAAAAGATACTAAAAATGGATATACTAACTGAAGTGAAAGAGAACGTGTCTAATAAATTCACTAGTAATAGTAATAACTTAAAATTCATATCTAATAAATTAAAAGATACTGTTAGTATTCAATTATTAAATGACGATAAGAAGAAGTTAGAGAATGAAATAACTACTGTAGTTAAAATATTCGAGTTAGAGCAAAAAGAATTAAATACCCTAGAAAATATACCATCTGATATATTAAATAGCTTAAATGACCAATTAAATCATTTTGAGAGCGATATAAACGTATTAGCAAGTACAGAAGCATTATTACATAAGTATGATAAGACTACAAGTGTATCATCTCTATATACTAAACTTAATAGAGAGCATGCAGGGTTTGTAGCAAAGGTAGAAGGTACTGAAGAAAGAATATTTAGAATAAACGAAGAAATGATGAAGTTATCTGATGATGATGAGGATGAGCTTAAAAGTAAGAAAGAAGATTTAGAAAAGAAAGTTAAAGGTATAGATTCTAAGTATGTAAATAATAAGTATATTGATATATCTATAGATGATATTTATACAGTTAAGAATTACATTACTAATATACTATCTATATTAAGAGAATCTCAAACATCTGATTTTGAAATATCTAATATAATGAAATCTAACGAGGACATTAGAGATCATGTTAATAAGTATAAGAATATACTAGCTAAGTATAAGTCAGAGTTAACAGAGTTAGAAACTAAAATAGAAGACATATCTATATCGTCTAAATTCATAGAGCAAGAAGTTCATCCTAAGTGTGTGCTACCAATGTGTGAACTTGCTAAAGAATATAAAAGACAAATAGATAAGTTAAACTTGTTTAACACATTAGATGATAGAAAGAAAGAATTAGAAGATCTTATAGATAGAGCACAAGACGATTACGATAAAAGTATATATGAAGCTTCTGTAATTAATAGTATACGTAACTTTGATACTCCTACTGAGATATTAGCATTATTTGATAATCATAATGTTACAGAGTTAATAGATATAAAGAACTTAGAAAAGTTAGAAGGTATATTTATAAATTATGTATTTTATTTAAATGATATGAAAGAAAAGAAAATGTACGTATCTGAATTAGATAAGATATATTCTATACTAGATTTAATGGATAGGGATATAAAAGATAAAAGTTTATCTTATACATTAGAATTGAAAGAGTTATCTGAAAATAAGAATGATTATATAAAATCTATTAATGAGCTTAATACTATAATAGAAGCTATAAATAAAAATAGTTTACATATATCTAAATATAGTACTATAAATTACAATATGATAGATAAAGAGATGAATAACTTAAAAGAAAAATATAATGATATTAAAAAAGAAATTAAAGCTAATGAAATGAAGATAGATAATATGAATAGATTAACTACTTCTATTAATGAAAATAAGACATTAATTAAGACTTATCAAGAAAAGTACAATAACATAAGAAATGATATTAAAAATAACAATGAACTTACTCGTGAATTCGAGACAATGAAAGACGAGAATAATGTTATAAAAGTAATACGTGATATAGTATCTAATGATTTACCTTCTAGAATGTTAGAGTCTTACCTTAATGATATTTCTCATATGGTAAATATATTACTATCTGATTTTATGAGTATTAGATTTGATGTTACTGATGGTATTGATATAGTGTGTAATAGAGACGGAGAAGAAAGATTATCTCAAAACTTATCACAAGGTGAATCGTCTATGTTATCTATAGCATTACTAATGACATTCAAAAAATCTATTAATTGGGATATAATAAGTATCGATGAAGGATCATCTGTATTAGATGAAGTTAATAAAGATAGATATATAGCAATGATAAGAGATTACAGTGAAACAGTTAATACGTTGAAACAGATATTTTTAGTATCACATGACTATATAATAGATAGTAGTGCTGATGTTAAGATTATAACTATAGGAGATTGAGAGGGTTAGTTATGTATGATATATTTTATTTACAATTAATATTTGGATTCATATTGCTAGGTGGCGTATTCGCCAGACATTTGTTCAAAAAGAAAAGACAAGAAAAAACTAATGTTAAAAATGATGTTACATTAATTATAATTGCAATAACGTCTTTAATAATATTAGACGTATTAATATATATAATGAGGTAAAAAGGAGATGAAGTAAAATGGATGAGGATAAAAGGTTAGCTGTGTACTGGTTATGTGTAATAATATTTAGCGTACTAACAACTGTATTAATAGGATCGTGGATAATACTAGGAGATAAATATAAAATACCTACAATCAGTATGGTAGCATTAATGAGTTATAGTTTATATAATACTATATTTGATGAGTTAGAAAAGTTATGGCCATTTATAGGATTAATAGTAATAACTGTAATTCTTAATTTATATATATTTTTTATATTTATATAGCGTATTTATAAGCTATTTAAGTTTTTATATATTAATATTCAATTTATAAATTTACATATATTCACACTAAAAAAAGACACCTTAAAGGATACCTTTGGCAATTCCAAAAACAACTAAAACAAATTATCAAGGAATAAGATATTATTTAGATAGTATTAAGGGTAAAGTATTTGTTGCAACCTTTATAATTAATACTAAAAAATATAGAAAAATCATTGGTTATGAAAATGATGAATTTAGAACAAATGCAAAAATTGCCTTTTTAAAAAAAGAAGAATTAAAAAATGATATTTTAAATAATAACTACATAAAAAAAGATTTAAAATTTAAACAACTATGCGAATTATATTTTAAACATTTAGAAAATTCTCAATCCGTTTCAAATAGAACACTTTTGGCAAAAAAAAGCAACTATAACACTCATTTTAAAGCTATCCTTGATAATTCTTCAATAAATAGTATTCAAGCTTTTCATATTCAAAGTTTAGTTAATAACTTAATAAAAAACAAAGCTCCAAAAACAGTTGATAATCTTTTATCTGATTTATCAGCTCTATTTAAATTTGCTATAAAAAATAAAATACTTACAAATAATCCTGTTGCTTTAATAGATAAACCAAAGTATGATAATACAAGAGATTATCCCTTAAATTTGGAAGAGTCAAAAAGATTATTTAAAGCAATAATTGAATTTAAAGAGCCACTTTATAGAGAAATCTTTACTTTTTTACTTCATGGGAGAAGAAAAGATGAAGTATTGAGTTTAACTTGGGATATGATAGATTTAGAAAAAAGAGTTTATCAGATTGGCTTTGAAATAAATAAAGCAAAAAAGAATATGAATTACGAGATAACAGATGAGCTATATGAAATTTTAATAAATAAAGATGATAGAACAGGTTATATTTTTAAATCACTTGTAACAGGTGATAAAGTAAAAAATCTTAGATGGGCTTGGAAAAGAATACTTGAAGTTGCAAATATTACAAAAGATATAAGAATACACGATTTAAGGCACTTAATAGGAGAAATATCTTTAAATGAAACAGATAATAGTATGGAAGTTGTTGCTGCTATTTTAGGTCATAGTTCTACTAGACCAACGAGAAGATATGCAAAGGTTCAACAAAAAGTAGCTTCTGCTGGACTTAGAAAAGTTTTTGATACTTTGAAGTAGTAAAATTATTATATTAAAGTACTCAAAAAACTCAATTCAGTATCTAAATTACATAACCTACAAATTTCATTATAATTTTTAATAGTTTCATCAAATATATCTTCCTTTTTTAATTCTTTTATAGTAAAAATCTTTTTTATCATAAATACTATTGAATCATCATCTGAATAATTTTCAACTTCAATAAAATTTGCATTTTTATAAAAATCAATTGCTATATTTTTTGAATCAACAACTAAAGCTTTACAACCTGTAGACTCTTGTTGAATAAAAGCTTTTATTTCAGCAAAAGCTATTAGTAATTTACCTAATTGTTGACGTTGAAAATGATCAACAATTGCAAGTCTTGTTATTTTTAATGTTGGAATAGGATATTTCATACCTTTGCTAACATTTAATAACTCTTTTGCTTCTTCAGAATCACTATCAATTACTGTATTCGAAAATGATATATATCCCAATACTTCATTATCATTTTCTAATAAATAAGTAATAAAACACCCATCTACAGTATGTTTATAAGACATAGAATTTAAATAACTCTTTAAAGGTTCAACTGAAATATTTATATTTTTTATGAGTTGCTTAAATTCACCCTTTGTATAATTACTAATTTGTGTAATCTTAAAAGGCATTTATTTATAGTTTTTTAAAGATTTTGTAACCGATTTAAGAAAAGTTAAATTATCTTTTGCAATCTTTTTAGTTTCATCTATTAATATAGCAGAAACTTTTTTTGCATCAATACCAGAAACTTTTACACTACTTTCTGCTTTAGCACTATTATTTAAATGTACTACCGCCATATTTAGAATCCTTTCAAATTTTTAATATTATAAAGTAATCAAGTACCTTATTGTTTTTTGACGGAGTAATTATATCATATTTTTTTATTTTTAGATAAATTTTTTAAATTTTCAATACAAACTATAAAGTTTTTTTTAAGTTTTAACTATTTATTAAACTTATCCTTTAGCAAGTATTTTAATTCTCTTTCCATTCTTTCTCTAAATTGACGTCTTATTGAATAAACAATATTATTTTTAGTATATTTTTTAAAGATTCTTTCTTTTAATTTAGAAATATCTTTATTTTTATCATAAAAATCTTCTAGTATGTTGATAAATTCGTTATATTCATATATTTTTGTGTTTATTGAAATATATGGTCTTTCTTTTGTTGATTCATCTACAATCATTATCTGTATTGGACAAAACCTTATAAATGCATTATAAAATCTATCATCCATAGTTAGAAAAAGTGGAATACCTAAATCAGCCCTATATTCTATATTATTAATTTTTCTTAATGGTTTTACTATAAAATCTTTAGTCATAGTATATAGATATATATCCCATGCAATATTACGTGCTTTTTTTAATATTTTTTGATATGTCCAAGAAGCTAAATCAAAATTAAAAAACTTATTTATTTCATACTCATTTTCTTTGGTGAAAAATATGTATGAAAAAAATATTATTTGTAATAATTGTTGCCCATTTAAATACATATTTCTTAAAATATTATGTAATTTAGATTCTATACTATTATCTTTATACTTTTCTATTAATATATTTAATACATATCCATAAATAAGATTATACATACTAAAATAATCATTAAATTTAATATCATTTTTATCGGATGTAACTAGAACTGTACTCTTAGGAAGAGAAATAAATTTACAATATTTTTTTTCAAAAAAGTTGTTTGCAAAATAAAAAAGTTTATCATTGATAAATGCTTCAAATGTTTTATATCCTTCTGCTTCTAATTTTTTCTGATCAATTCTTATTCTTCCTGTTTTATAATAGAATTTCTTATCTAAATTATTAACAATTTCAAAGCTCTCAATTTTACTTCTAGTTTTATTTAAATTTAAACTTTCATGCTCAGGATTTACATAGTCTTCAAGAATATAAGGTAAATAATTTAAATCAATATCATATTTAATTTTAAAATCCAAAAATGAATTTTTATAATCTTGAGGTGATTGTCTAAACTTATCAATTATATTCATAGCATTACTATCAACAAAAATAGTTGAATCAAAAGTTGGTAAACTATCAGTCATTTTGTTAGATAAATAAATTATATTAGAAAATTCAAACCAATTATGATTTACATTTATTTTTTGATTATTGTTATAGTCAAAAAAGGATTTTTCATTAAGAAAAGCAGGAATTGTTTTATGAAAATAATTATTTGATGTATCATTTGTACCGATTATTAAAGTATAATTTTTTAAAATAGGATATTTTATTAAATAATCTTTATAAATTTTCTCAAATTCTATATTTGAGCCATTATTAAGTATTACATTATCAATCTCTTGTAATAAATATTCTATTTCTGGAATTGTCTTGAATATCATAATATTCTCCTAAGTATAAATTACTCTAAAAAATATATTATTTTGGAACAATTATTACTATTACTTCAAGAATTTCATCTTTAATATTTAAATCATTTTCTAAGCCACTTGGATTTGAAATTCTACCCTCTGGGTCATAAACGAAACATATTAAAGTTTTACAGCTAGGATGTTTTTTATATCTTGCAATATCAATTAATAACTCTTCAGCTAATTTCTTTTCATTTAGTGTAGCTCTAGTTTTTTTTATCTCTACAACTGTTTCAATATCAGGTAAAAAGAAATCCATTCTTGCAGATTTACTGGCATAACTTGGAGTATATTCTTCAGGTCTTATATCATCAAAATAAATAGCTAATAATGAATGAAATAAATCTTGTACATCGTATTCATCTTCGATGTCTAATGTAGCTCTGTTATCATATCTTCTTCTTATCTTTTTTGCTATAAGATGGAATCTATCTATTATTTTAATAATATTGTTTATTTGCTCTTGCTTAGTGATATTAATATTATTCTGAATAAATAAGGACCTTAATATTAAAGGATTCCTTTCTACTCTAGTATATATTGTTTTTACAACACTTTTTATCTGTTCAACACCATTATAGCAAGGAACATTAAGAAAAGTATTTACAGCTGAATTATATGCATTTCCTAACATCTGAGAACTTTGCTTGTAATCAACAAATTCATCTTTGAGTAAATTTAAGACTTCTTGTGTAATTTCTAAAATTCTATGTTCATCTTTTGGATATATATGTATCCCTGAAGAGTCTTTTTTAAATCTTGATAATATTTGATTTAATTCTTCAATATATTCTAAGAGTACTTGTTTTATTTCATCTAATTTCAATACAATCCTTTATTTAATATTCTTACCATAACTTTTACAAGTTTTAAAAATATAGTTATTACTTAATAGTTGAGATACTTCTATGTCATTTTTATTACATATATCATAATTTATAGATGTTTTATATTCTGTAAATAAAAGATTAATTGAAATATATTTATTTAACTCTTCACCAAATAAAGTATAAATATTAAAGCCCTTTTCATTAAATTCTGTATTAATTAAATAATGTTTTATTTTAAGTATTTTTTTTGTTCCATTCTTATCTTTTATATTTAAATTATCTATAGTCATAAACAAAAAACTATCTTTTTCTGGCATTTTTACATCAGCCTTAAAACTTGCTGTTGATAAATCAATTTTACTATCTAATACAACATAATAACCATTAGTTATCAAATTATTATTTACATTAAGTTTATTTGGAATAAGAAAAACTGTATCATTAAAATTAATAAATTTATCTTCATAAGAACTATCTATTGCAAACTTAAATATATCAATATTTTTTAAATCAATATTATCTTTATATTGAGTTGTTACATCTGTATAAATTTGCATAAATTCATCTTTATTTTTTTTAGCTACAAAATTTTTAATTTCATTTGATAAAACATCAGATTCAACAAAGTAGTAAACATATCTATCATATTTTTGCCAAGGTTGATGATATGTATTTTTATAACCTACAAATAAAATATCATTATCTTTTTTACAATAGTATGTATTAATATTTGTATATTCTATATATTTTTTAAAAGTTTCTGTTGAGAAATCATAAAGATTTATCATTTCTCCACCTTGAGCTTTACAATAGTTAAAAACTGGTTCAGCATAATTATAGAAATTGTTTTTTATATATTTATCAGAATCTAAAACTTTACTTTCATAAATAGTTGAATTACTATCTGAATAAGTTTTCTTTAATTCTAATGTTTTCATCAAATCAGTAAAAGATATATTTTCATAACTTTTTGGTAATGTTGGCTCATTTTTACCACAACCTGAAAATAATCCAATAACTAAAAGTAATATAAACAAGTTTTTCATCAATTTATCTCCTATCTTAAATTCACTCAAAATCTCTGTTTCCCCAAACATCAGAAGTTTTATAATCATAAAAAAATAAATTCTTATTTTTTAATTCTTTAAAGATATGAGAACATTCTTCTCTTATTTTATCATAAGAACTTACACCAATATAAATATTTTTTATCTTATTTTGTTTTATAGCTTCAAGAATATGATTATCATTTGATTTAAGTAAAGTTCCCAAAATGAGGAATTAAATGATAATTGAAATTCATTAATAAAGCTCATAATTACTTTATGATTTTTGTTATATTATATTCTTCTTTTGCATCTCTTAATTCTATAGCCTTATCTAAATAAAAATTAGGATATTTTTTAAATTCCTCCCACTTAACCGACTTTATATATGAAAATTCTCCATGATAAACTAATGAACCATTCGAACACAAACTTGTTTCTTGTTGTTTTTTATTAAACATATTTTCTCTTAAAATCTGAAATAAGAAAAGTGTATTATAATTAGTACAATTGCAAATACTATCATAATTTATATAATAACTATAACTTCCAAACTCATCAGGTAAAACAACTGCCAAAATACCATTTGATAAACTTGTACGACCTTGTCTGGTATATTCTTTTAATGAATATGAAATTTCCCAAGGAATCCATTGATTTTTTTCATCTTGCATTGTATTTTTCATTCCTTTTGAAACAATTACAATTGTGATACTACTATCATATATCTTATCCCTAAGACTAGATGCAATATATTCATCTGAAAAATCGGCAAGACTTTGTCCATCATCTTCACCTTTGTAAATATGATCTTCACTTGATAAAATATTAGACAATTCATTCACATAATGTCTAACTTTTGTTTGGACTTTTTGCTTGCCCCAAAAAGTATCTTCATAGATATTTAAATCTTCTACACTTGTGTCACCATACTTATACGAAACAAAAACTTTTCTTCCCACAATACTATATTTTTTCCATTAAAAACTTTTGAAATAAACTCATATAACCATAATCTTTAAGAAACCTCTCGTTTTTTTGTTCTTCGGGTAAAAGATTATTATAAATAATTTTAGTTGCTGCACCAGTACTAGCAATAGGTAATATTAAAGCTTGTGGATGTCTATCAATAAACATTTTATATTCACCTTCTATACCTTTTTCTTTATCTCCCTCAATTCCTTCCATACCTCCAATAAAAACTGCTGCTGAAAATTCAAATTCATCAAGCA
>ERZ650302.518-NODE-518-length-21312-cov-12.163711_pt1 | contig 21312 bp, 19 predicted proteins | sample MGYA00376238_ERZ650302 | MGnify/ENA primary metagenome ERZ650302 (study PRJEB26733, sample SAMN07839298) | wastewater metagenome | biome: urban; feature: wastewater treatment plant; material: waste water | place: USA: North Carolina | collected 2016-04-28 ... | reverse complement strand
CTGCCGCAACGCAGCCAGGCGTATGCTTGGCTGGAGTGGGCGTATTGAAGAATGCTGGACGTGAAAACGGCCTCGCTGGGAGGCCGGGACTTGACAAACGAGTGACAGCCTTGAGCTGCCACCCTGAAAAATAAAGCCGTTACTTGACAGTTACTCAATGGCACTAACAACGTCCCGGATATTTGGTGCCTGCTTATCTAGCTGAGACTGATTCACAACGACATTTTTACCGAGAACCAATTTAGTGCCAGAAGTCATCTGACATATCGGTGTTCCCAAGGTGCTAGATACGACAGAAGCCGTGTTGGCATCGCCAACTTCTTTCTGGAACATCGCTTTAAATGTTCTCTTGCTGGCTGGAAAAGGCGAGCCCGCTGGATGGATGCTGAATTCATTCGGGTTCGCGCACCACACATCATAGATTTCGTCGCCAATCTCTCCGACAACAGTTTTGAAAGCTGCGGCTGAGGAGTAATAGCTCTGCGTCAACCGGTTGCCTACATACATGTAGATTTTAGGCCGATTCATCTGGTGCCTCAGAGTTCCTAAGAAGAACTCAGACTGTGCCTGTCCAGGTTGCCGGCTAACACCATAAGCGAGGGCTAAAACAGAACGAACGGCGCGCTTCGAGGAACCATCCGCTGAAAAAGGAATAATCAGTCTGTCTGAAGCCGACAGCGCGAGTTCTGTATAAATGGAGAAGCTGGGATTACAGTCAACGAACACGGTATATTCATGTTCATGATGGGCCCACGCGTCTGCAACATCAGCAATCAGATCACGAATCCACATATGGACGAGACGCCAAGCATCATCTGGCCCACGTTCTGTTGCTGCACGAACCCTTGACGATTGTAATTCGAGCTGCTCATCACCTGCAATCAAATAAAGATTGCTTGGCAGTGCCGGATTGGTTGCGGCAAGCGGTTTTACATACTGGCTCCCGGTCCTTGGGTTCTGATATGGACTTACGATTCGATCATTAATATATCCGGCGATTGATGTTCTCGGAACTGTGCTATGCAAGGCAGCAAGTGCATTCTCACCATTGACCATTCCGCCAAGCAGCATCGACGATGAATTTGCCTGCGGGCAAAGATCAATAACTAAAACTTTCTTGTTTGGATTTTGCTGCGCATATTCAGATGCAACTTGGAAAGTTAAATAACTTTTGCCAACGCCGCCTTTGTTATTCCATATTGCATAAACTGCCATTTGACCCACCTTCTTAGATTGTTGGCTGATTGTAGAGCGATCCGATTTTTTAGTGTTAAGGTATTTTCAGACCACAGATTTTTTCCTATCGAAGCTCGATGCGCTACGAGCCTGAAAGTGTACTGACTGATGCCTGTGAGGCATTCTTAAGCCCTGTTCAGGGTGACTGGCAGATGCCTGTGCAGCATTTCACCGAAAAGTTGGACGTCGCCTGACTCGCCCGTGTACGACTGTCAACCGGCCCGAATCCACGGTTGTCTAAACTCTAACCAGGTCAGGATCTGGCTACTGGTTTCCCAGCGGCTCCTGCATCGGGATGCTTTCCCCAGCCGTCTGTCTGGCAGTGTAAGCGCCGTCGGCCGGGGCGGCAAGATGTCGTCTGCGTACAAGACCCGCGCCACCTGCGGGCGTATTCTGCGCGCTTACCGGGGCATGCCGGAGATGGGCAACAGGAGGATGGGCGATGGGTTTGGCAATGGGTGGGCGTCGTTGGCGTGGGCGGGCATTGTGTGCGATTGCCGGGGTGCACACCCTGGTGGCGTGTGTCGAGTTTGCCCCGGTGTGGCGCGAGCTGTGGGCGGCCGGGGTGGTGGATAGCGTCGGGCGTGATCCGCTGCGCGGGGCGGTGGCGTGGTTTTTTCTGTTTGGCGTGCTGCTGGCCTTGCTGGGCCTGGCGGTGGATGAGTTGGAGCGGCAAACGCCGGCTTGGCATAGCCCGACGTTGGCGGTGGGTTTGCTGGTGTTGGTGGTGATTGGGGTGACGCTGATGCCGGCGTCGGGCTTTTGGTTGGCTTTGCCGGTGGCGTGGCGGCTGTGGCGTTGAGCGCGGCTTGGCCTGCTTGGTGAGCGGCGTTATGGTGCGCCGCTGTGACATTAATGGTGGAAAGTCGGTTTTGAGTTTCGCATAGCCTTCGTATTTCACGAAGCCTGAGTGTGTCAAATACTGATGGGAAAGCGGGCGTATCCTGCGCATACTTCCCGGCAGATCAAGACTCAGGAGCGTGTGATGTCTGCGGCGTCGATTCGCCTTCCCCGCTTGGGAGGGTTCTCTATTGGCAAAGGCGTGGTGCTGGCGGTGTTGTCGGCGGCCGGGTTTTCTGCCAAGGCGATTTTCGTCAAGCTGGCGTATGCCTATTCGGTGGACGCTGTTACTTTATTGTTGTTGCGCATGGTGTTTGCGCTGCCGTTTTTCATGCTGATGGCCGGCATGGGCGCGCGTGGGGCGGCGCCGATGCCGCGTCGGGCGTGGGCGCTGGTGTTGCCGCTGGGCTTTATGGGGTATTACTTGTCCAGCGTGTGTGATTTTATCGGCTTGCAGTATGTGTCCTCCACGCTGGAGCGGCTGGTGTTGTTTCTCTACCCCACGTTTGTGCTGCTGTTTTCGGCGCTGTTGTTCCGCCGCCGGGTGGCCGGGCGCGAGTGGCTGGCTTTGTCGCTGTGTTATCTGGGCGCGGGCCTGGCGGTGACGCATGACTGGCAGGCGCTGGGCGCTGGCAGCAATGTCTTGCTGGGGGTCAGTTGGGTGCTGGCCAGCGCGCTGAGTTATTCGCTGTATCTGATTGGCGTGGGCGAGTTGGTCAAGCAGGCGGGCGCGCTGCGCTTATCGGCCTGGCTGTGCATGGTGGCCACGCTGGCGGTGATGGTGCATTTTGCCCTCACTCACCCGCTGTCGGCGGCGCTGAATCTGCCGTGGCCGGTGTACGCCTACGGGCTGGCGATGGCCTTGCTGAGCACGGTGCTGCCGGTGGTGTTGATGAACGAGGCGATGCGCCAGATTGGCGCCAATCAGGTGGCCTTGGTGTCCACGCTGGGGCCGGTGATGACGTTGCTGCTGGGCTGGCTGGTGTTGTCCGAGAGCATGTCGCTGTTGCAGCTGGCTGGCGCGGCGCTGGTGGTGGGCGGGGTGGCCAGTGTGAGTTTGCGCAAGAAATAACACAGGGTGGGGTGTCTCCCGCCCTGCTTTCAGGCTTGGGCCCAGGCCGGCGGGATGGAAAACCCCGTGCCTGATGCGGTAATTCCGTCACACCCGCTCGGCGTTTTTGCACTGCGGAAAATGGGCTGATTAAAACGGCATGGGTCTAATCTATACCGCTTGTTGGCAAATTATTGCGTCGCAGCATTCAATCGCCGCGCAAGATGGCTGGCGCAGTGCAACAGCATGAAGATTTGACCGGCCCGACGTTAGCGTGTAGGGTTGCCCCCTACCAAGCAATTGCTTGGTCAGGAGAATATTCGCCCCGTGCCGAGCCGCCAACACCACCAAAATGTGCCGCCACGGGGTTGTCTTTGTGCTGGAGGAGAGACCCCATGGCCGAAACCTATCAGGCGTTTCATCGCCGTTCCATCGAGCAACCAGAAGCTTTTTGGGCCGAACAGGCCGAGCTGATCGACTGGCACAAGCCTTTCGAGCAGGTGCTGCGTTTTGACAACCCGCCGTTCCGCGACTGGTTTGTCGGCGGTGAAACCAACCTGTGCCACAACGCCGTGGACCGCCACCTGAAAGAGCGCGCCGACCAGAACGCGCTGATTTTTGTGTCCACCGAAACCGACACGGAAAAAACCTACACCTTCGCCGAGCTGCACCGCGAGGTGAACCGCTTTGCCGCCTGTCTGCAAGACCTGGGCGTGGGCAAGGGCGACCGCGTGTTGATCTACATGCCGATGATCCCGGAAGCGATTTTCGCCATGCTGGCCACCGTGCGCCTGGGGGCGATTCACTCGGTGGTGTTTGGCGGCTTTGCCGCGCACAGCCTGGCCACCCGCGTGGACGACGCCCAGCCCAAGGTGATGGTTACCGCTGACGGCGGCATGCGCGGCGGCAAGATCATTCCTTACAAGCATCTGGTGGACGACGCGCTGGCGCAGTCCGAGCATCCGCCGGCCAGCGTGCTGATCGTCAACCGTGGTCTGGATCCGGAGATGGCGATTGTCGCCGGCCGTGATGTGGATTACGCCAGCCTGCGCGAGCGCCATCTGGACGCCAACGTGCCGTGCGAATGGGTGGAATCCAATCACCCCAGCTATATCCTGTACACCTCCGGCACCACCGGCAAGCCCAAGGGCGTGCAGCGCGACACTGGCGGCTATGCGGTGGCGCTGGCGGCGTCGATGAAGCATATCTACTGCGGCAATCCGGGCGAGGCGTATTTCTCCACCTCCGACATCGGCTGGGTGGTGGGTCACTCGTATATTGTCTACGGCCCGCTGATTGGCGGCATGGCCACCGTGGTGTATGAAGGCCTGCCGATTCGCCCGGATCCGGGCATCTGGTGGCAGATTGTCGAGAAGTACAAAGTCACCGTGATGTTCAGCGCGCCGACTGCGGTGCGCGTGCTGAAAAAACAAGACCCGGCCTGGCTGAAAAAATACGATATCTCCACCCTGCGCTATCTGTTCCTGGCCGGCGAGCCGCTGGACGAGCCGACCGCGCAATGGATTTCCGACGCGCTGAATGTGCCGATCATCGACAACTACTGGCAGACCGAAACCGGCTGGCCGATGCTGACCGCCATGCCGGGCGTGGAAAACACCCCGGTGAAGTTTGGCAGCCCGTCCTTCCCGGCTTATGGCTACAACCTCAAGCTGCTGGACGAAGTCAGCGGCGAAGAAGTCGGTCCGGGCGAAAAAGGCGTGGTGGCGGTGCTGCCGCCGCTGCCGCCGGGTTGCCTGTCCACCGTGTGGGGTCAGGACGACCGCTTCGTCAACACCTACTTCAAGGGCTTCAAGGACAAGCTGGTGTACTCCTCGTTTGACTGGGGCCTGAAGGACGAAGACGGGTATTACTTTATCCTGGGCCGCACTGACGATGTGATCAACGTCGCCGGCCACCGTCTGGGCACCCGCGAAATCGAAGAAGCGGTCAACACCCACAATTCCATCGCCGAGTGCGCGGTGGTGGGCGTGGCCGACCAGCTCAAGGGCCAGGTGCCGATGGCGTTTGCCGTGGTGAAAGACCCGGCCCAGCTGGCCGACGAAACCCTGCGCGCCAGCCTGGCCAAGGAAGTGATCGCCACCGTCAGCAAAGAGCTGGGCGCGATTGCCAACCCCTCGCAGGTCCACTTTGTCACCCAGCTGCCGAAAACCCGCTCGGGCAAGGTGCTGCGCCGTTCGATTCAGGCGATTGCCGAAGGCCGCGATCCGGGCGATTTGACCACGCTGGACGATCCGAGCGGCCTGGAGCAGGTCAAGCAGGCGGTCACCGGCCAGTCCTGACCCGCGCGGTTTAGCGCCGCCCAGCAAACCCGCCTGGCGTTGTTGCGCGGCCTGGCCAGGGTCGCGGCGCTGAGTTTGTCAGCGGCTCTTGCTCTCCCCTTGGGTGGATGCGTGCGTCCACCCGCCACACCCCGGCATGATGAAGCGTTTTCATGTCGGGGTGTCGCCATTTCATGGCCCCGTTTACGGCAAGTCGTGTAAAATTCGTTTCATCTTTTTTCTCCACCGAACTGGAATCCAAACAATGTTTGCTGCCGACCAGACCATTCATGCCTACGATCCCGAACTCGCCGCGATGATGGACGCCGAGTTCCGTCGTCAGGAAGACCATGTCGAACTGATCGCCTCGGAAAACTACGTCAGCCCCGCCGTGATGGAAGCACAAGGCTCGGTGCTGACCAACAAGTACGCCGAGGGTTATCCGGGCAAGCGTTACTATGGTGGTTGCGAATACGTTGACCAGGTCGAACAACTGGCGATTGACCGCCTGAAAGCCCTGTTTGGCGCCGAATACGCCAATGTGCAGCCGCATTCCGGCTCGCAAGCCAACCAGGCGGTGTATGTGTCGGTGCTCAAGCCGGGCGACACCATCCTGGGCATGAGCCTGGCGCATGGCGGCCACCTGACCCACGGCGCCTCGGTCAATATCTCCGGCAAGCTGTATAACGTGGTGGCCTATGGCCTGAACGAAGCCGAAGCCATCGACTACGACGAAGTGGCCCGTCTGGCCCGCGAACACAAGCCGAAAATGATCGTCGCCGGCGCGTCTGCTTACGCGCTGGAAATCGACTGGGCGCGCTTCCGCGCCATCGCCGACGAAGTGGGCGCCTATCTGTTTGTCGACATGGCCCACTACGCAGGCCTGGTGGCCGGCGGTGAATACCCGAACCCGGTGCCGTTTGCCGACTTCGTGACCACCACCACCCACAAGACCCTGCGCGGCCCGCGCGGCGGCGTGATTCTGGCTCGCGCCGAACACGAAAAAATCCTGAACTCGGCCATCTTCCCCTGCCTGCAAGGCGGCCCGCTGATGCACGTGATCGCCGCCAAGGCCGTTGCTTTCAAAGAAGCCGCCTCGGATGACTTCAAGGTCTACGCCAAGCAAGTCAAGGTGAACGCCAGCGCCATGGCCGAAGAGCTGATCAAGCGCGGCCTGCGCATCGTCTCCGGCCGCACCGAAAGCCATGTGTTCCTGCTGGACCTGCGCGCCAAGCAAATCACCGGCAAGGACGCCGAAGCCGCCCTGGGCCGCGCCCACATCACCGTCAACAAGAACGCCATTCCGAACGACCCGGAAAAACCGTTCGTCACCTCCGGCATCCGCATCGGCGCCCCGGCGATGACCACCCGTGGCTTTGGCGAAACCGAAGCCCGTCAGCTGGCCAATCTGATCGCCGACGTGCTGGACAACCCGAACGACGACGCCAACCTGAGCAATGTGGCCGAACAGGTGAAAGCCCTGTGCGCCCGCTTCCCGGTGTACGGCAAGTAATCGTCGCCCGTATTCAGCAACGCCGCAGCAAAAAGCCCGCAGTGATGCGGGCTTTTTGCTGTTTGCCTGGCGGGTTTTGTGAGCGGTGCTTAGAGTCGCTAACAAAACCCAGCGCAGCGCGCCTGGCTAGGCGTGTGACCGTAGACAGTACAGGTAGTACGGCAAGGTCACACAACAACGCCAGGCGGGTTTTGTTAGCGGCTCTTACAAGGGCAAGGTGTCGCGCAGAATAGCCACCCAGTCGCGGCGGGCAAAGTCCGGGCCCATCACCAGGCTATAGAAGTGATCTCCACCCAGACGATGATCCACCTCAATCAGCACATGGGTGTGGTGGCCATCGCACAGGCAGGTGAGCTCGATTTCTTCAATGCGCCAGCTGCCGCCATGCGGGCGCAGCTCGATTTCCTGATAGCAGCCCAGCGTGCTGCTGATCGGCCCCACTCGTGCCGAGCCCAGCTCCACGTCCGAGCTGTGCACATACCAATCCAGCCGGGCAAAGGCGTCCAGCAGGGTTTGCAGCGCCATGCCGGGCCGCACCAGCAATTGATCGCGATCGTCGCTGTCCACCCCGGCGGCAATGGCTAAATCGGTGTGAATCCACACCAGCGGCACACGGCGGTCACGGGTGCGCAGGGCGTTGACCGGTGTTTCCAGCGGCAAGGTCATCTGAAACGGAAAATACCGGGTCTCACCAGCACCGATGGTGAACGGCCCGCACACTGGCAGACGGCACAGGGGCCAGGCTACGGTGCGTTCGCTGTCTGCGCTTTCGTCTTCGGCCTGAGTCATCAGCACCAGCTCGATTTTTTCGATATCCTGCGCGGATTGCCCGCCCTGCACCAGCACCTGGCCTTGCAATAATTGGCCAGGGGCCAGCTCCGGGTTGTCAATCTGGGTGTCTACCTGTGCGCTGCCTACACCAATCGAGGCCAGCAGTTTTTTCAACATAAGTGCTCCTGAAGCACCATGCGCATGCATGGCATATCCAGTCACGAGCGCCAATGACAGACAAAAGTTCCGCCTGGCCGAAAGGGGCGGCAGGAGATTGAACATGCACACAGCTTTACCGCTGAGCGGACCACGGGTGCATCTGCGCCACTGGCGTGATGAGGATTTGCCGGCTTTTGCCGCCTTGAATGCCGACCCGCAGGTGATGGCGCATTTTCCGGCGCCGCTGAGCCGCAGTGATAGTGACGCGCTGGCTGCCCGTCTGCGCGCCGGCTTGGCTGAGCGCGGCTGGGGCGCCTGGGTGTTGGCGCGGCGCGATGATGATGCGCTGTTGGGCTGTGTCGGGCTGAACCCGGTGGCGGCCAGTTTCCCGTTTGCGCCGGCGGTGGAAATGCTGTGGCGGCTGGCTCGGCCGGCCTGGGGGCAAGGGCTGGCCCATGAGGGCGCGCAACTGGCGCTGGCGGCGGCGCGCGAATTGGGCATGTCGCGCGTGGTGGCGTTCACCGCGCTGGGCAATCTGCGCTCGCGCGCCTTGATGGCGCGGCTGGGCATGCTGGAACAGGGCGAATTTGACCATCCGGCGCTGGCGGCGGACAGTCCCTTGCGTCGGCATGTCTGGTGCGAATGGCGCGCTTAGCAGCGCTTAGAGCCGCTAACAAAACCCCCTGACGTTGTTGTGTGACCTTGCCGTACTTGTTGCACTGTCTGCACACGCCTAGTCAGGACCGCTGCGCTGGGTTTTGTTAACGACTCTTATCTTAAAACACCGTCGCCCCCGGCAGCGCAAGACTGGCGGGGGCGACGGCGGGATTCACGGCGGCTTACAGGATGATCACATCCGGCAGCGGGAAGCCGTTAAAGGTGCTGGCATAGGCGGTGGTGTAGGCGCCGGCATTCTTGATGTAGATAAAGTCGTCTTCCACCAGGTCTTGCGGCAGCGCCTGATCGCGGGTGCAGATGTCCAGCGAATCGCAGGTCGGGCCGGCCACGGTCCAGATGATTTCCGGGCCGCTGCGGTCGGTCAGGATATTGTACTTCAGGCCTTCGGTGGTTTCGATGATGCCGCCGAACATGCCGGCGTCGAAGTACACCCAGCGCTTGCCTTCGCGGGTGGCGGTGCCCACCACGCGGCAGACAAAGTAGCCGGCGTCAGACACCAGATAACGGCCCGGCTCGCCAATCACCTGCACCTCGTCGCCAAACGCGGCCAGGCCGGCGTTCACCACGGCGCCGATTTCGGCGATGGTCGGGATGTCCTTGGTGTGGGTCACCGGGTAGCCGCCGCCGATATTCACCAGGCGCGGTTTCAGGCCGGCGGCCAGCATCTGGTCGAACACCGCGCGGGTGGTTTCCAGGCCGACTTTCCAGTTTTCCGGGTTCAGGCATTGCGAGCCCACGTGGAAGGTCACGCCGGCCAGATCGGCGCCCAGGCGCGCGGCTTCGGCGATGATGTCGCGGATTTCGCTTTCGTAGGCGCCAAACTTGCCAGACAGCGGCCAGTCGCTGCCGACATTGGTGGTGTAGATGCGCAGGTAGGTTTTGGCGGTCGGCGAGGCGCGATGCACCTTTTGCAGTTCTTCCACCGAATCAATGACGAACCACTCGACACCCTTGGCCACGGCGTATTCGACATACGCGCGGGATTTCATCGGGTTGCTGTAGAAAATTTCCGCCGGCGGCACGCCGAGCGCCAGCAGCTGATCCAGCTCGGCGATCGAGGCGATTTCAAAACCGACGCCTTCTTCCTTGAGCACTTGCAGCACGCGTTGATCCGGGTTGGATTTCACGGCGAAGTGCGGGCGCACGCGCGGCATGGCGGCAAAAAAGCGCCGGCATTTTTCACGCACGATTTGCGTATCGAGGATGAGGAAGGGTTTTTCGTAGCCCTTGGCCAGTTGGGCCTTGACGCGGGCAAAGTCGAGAGAGAGTTCAGGGGCGGCGGCGAGTGCGTCGGCAGCGATTCGGTCCATTGATCGGGGTCTCCAGAAACCTAGGTGACAGGAATATGTTGCAAGAATGAGGGTTGATACAGGGCCGAAACGGCAGTAAGTACACGGCTTGTCATGATGACCTCCAGCCAGCTTGGCGCGTCGGGCACCGGCCGACGTGCTGCATGGCAAAAAACGGAAACAACAATGGGGGCGAATTATAAGACGCACACACTGTGCGTCAATCGGAAATCCGTGAATTTGCAATTATAGAGCCACTCACAAAACCCTCCTGGCGTTGTTGTGCAGCCTGGTCGTACTTCTTGTACTGCCTGCGGCTGCACGCCTAGCCAGGATCGCTGCGCTGAGCTTTGTGAGCGACTCTAAAAAAAATGGCGCAGCCGCAAGGGGGGCGGATGCGCCATTCAGTCGTGGACCCAACTCAGGAGATTCTTTACCCAGCATAGACCACGACCGGGACGGCGGCGGACAATTTGCGCCGACGATTTGCTCGCTGCGGCAGACGGCCAGCGGCCGCGCTCAGGTCTTGGGCAGGGTGACGCCCACCTGGCCTTGGTACTTGCCGCCGCGATCTTTATAGCTGGTTTCGCACACTTCGTCGGATTCAAAAAACAGCACTTGCGCGCAGCCTTCGCCAGCGTAAATCTTGGCCGGCAGCGGCGTGGTGTTGCTGAACTCCAGCGTCACATAGCCTTCCCATTCCGGCTCGAACGGGGTGACGTTGACGATGATGCCGCAGCGGGCGTAGGTGCTCTTGCCCAGGCAGACGGTGAGCACATTGCGCGGGATGCGGAAGTATTCCACCGTGCGCGCCAGGGCAAACGAATTGGGCGGAATGATACAAACGTCGCCGGTGAAGTCGACAAAATTGTTGTGGTCAAAATTTTTCGGGTCAACGATGGTGCTGTTGATATTGGTGAAAATCTTGAATTCGTTGGCGCAGCGGATATCGTAGCCATAGCTGGAGGTGCCGTAGGACACAATTTTGCGGCCATCCACCTCGCGCACCTGATTGGGCTCGAATGGCTCGATCATGCCGTCTGTTGTCGCCATCCGGCGAATCCATTTGTCCGATTTGATGCTCATGTGCGCCTGCGCTACGAGAATTGGGGAAAACGCGCCACATCCTGCCTGGCCGCCAGGGCCGTCGCGGGGTGGCGTCTACAGAGTGTGGTGCTAAAAACGTTAACCTGACAGTTTAACAGGTATTCATGCTGTTTTGTAAGGCCAACAAACTGGCGCACTTGTTGCTGGCTATGTTGTTGCGCTGCACTACGCTGGCGCCGTGCCGGCCACATATTAATCCGCTGTTCAGAGATCAATCCCCACTTGGATTGTTCCTGTCACACCGCGCAAGCAGTGCCCAAAACCCGGCATTCAGCGTATTATCTGAGAATGTGATGCAACATCTTTCCGCGTAAGGAGCCCACATGACTTCGCTTGCCACGCTTGCTGCCCACCATCGCGCCCAGGTGGTGGCCATTGATCTGCCCGACACCGAGCGCCAGCGTTTGTCCGCTTTTGGCATTTTGCCTGGCGCACAGGTGCAAGTGTTCCGCCGGGCGGCGCTGGGCGGGCCACTGCATGTGGCGGTGGGCGCCACCCAACTGCTGTTGCGCCGGCTGCTGGCCGAAGGCATCCGCGTCGAGCTGCAAGGGGCGTAAGCATGACGGCCAGTTGTCCGAAGTGTCCGCCGTCCGGCGCGGGTCTGTCCGCCATTGAAGCCGCGCGGCAAGGTCGGCGGCTGGCGGTGGTGGGCTTGCCCAATGCCGGCAAATCGACGTTTTTCAACCGGCTGACCGGGCTGTCGCAGCGGGTGGGCAATTGGCCGGGGCTGACCATCGACCTGGCCAGCGCCAAGGTGGTGCTGGGCGCGCGCGCGGTGGAAGTGGTGGACCTGCCGGGCATTCATGACCTGAGCGGCTACAGCGAAGACGAAGCGGTAGTGCGCGAGGTGCTGGCCGGCAGCGTGTTCGATGGATTGGTGGTGGTGGTCAACGGCGCGCAGCTGGATCGCCATTGGCGGCTGGTGTGGCAACTGGCGCAACTGGACTTGCCGCTGGTGGTGCTGGTGAATATGCAGGACGAAATGCGCCAGCTGGGCATTCGCGCCGACCTGGATGCCTTGTCCGTCCGTCTGGGCGCGCCGGTGCTGGCGATGAGTGCGCGCAAAGGTGAAAACTGGCCGGCGGTGCGCGCGGCGCTGACGCAATTGGCGGCGCAGATTCCGGCCCGCGAGGCACCGGTGGCGATTGCTACATTGGATGCCTTGCCTGCCGGCCTGGAAGAAGCGCGCGCCATGCTGGCGGGCGTGCATCATGTGCCGGCCACCCTGCCGGCCACCTGGACCACCCGCATTGACCAACTCTTGTTGCACCCCTGGCTGGGGCTGCCGATGTTCACCGTGCTGATGGCGCTGATTTTTCAGGCCACCTATCTGTTGGGCACGCCCATGCAAGAAGGGCTGGGCGAAGGGCTGGACTGGGTGCAGGCGCAGTGGTGGCAACCGGCGCTGGCCAGCGCGCCCGCGTGGCTGCAAAGCTTGCTGCTGGAAGGCGTGTGGCAGGGGGTGAGCACGGTGCTGACCTTTGTGCCCATTCTGTTTGTGTTTTTTGTGCTGATGGCCGTGGTGGAAGACAGCGGTTATCTGGCGCGCGCGGCTTTTTTGATGGACGCCTGGATGACCCGGCTGGGGCTGGATGGCCGCAGCTTTGTCATGCACCTGATGGGCTTTGGCTGCAATGTGCCGGCCATTCTCGGCACGCGCATCATGCGTGAGCGTCGGCTGCGTTGGCTGACCATGCTGGTGATTCCGTTTTCGGTGTGCTCGGCGCGGCTGCAAGTGTTTTTGTTTTTTGTCAGCACGCTGTTTTCCGCCCAGGCGGCGCCGTGGGTGTTGCTGAGCCTGTATCTGGCCAGTTTTTTGGTGGCGATGCTGACCGCCTGGCTGTTCAAGCGCGCCTTGCCGCATCGCGAGGCGCTGGTGATGGAAATGCCGCCCTACCGTTTGCCGGTGCTGGCCTATCTGTTCACCCGCGCTGGCGGCGAGGTCAAGGCGTTTCTGCAATTGGCCAGCACTTTTATTCTGGCTGGCGTGGTGTTGATCTGGGCGCTGACCCACCTGCCGGCGGCCGGCGGCCCGACCCTGGCGGCGCAATTGGGTGAATGGCTGGCCCCCGTGCTGGATCCGCTGGGCATCCGTCACGAGCTGGCGGTGGCGCTGATGGTGGGCGTGGTGGCCAAGGAAATCCTGCTGGGCGGCATGGCGGTGATTTATGGCGTGCCGGAATCCGGCCTGGCCCAGGTCATCAGCCAGCAGCTGGATTGGGTGGCAGCGTACAGCTTCATGCTGTTTACCCTGATTTATGTACCGTGCTTGTCTACCATTGCCGCCATTCGCAAGGAGTCACGCAGCAATGGCTTTGCTGCATTGTCAGTGGGGTATTCCCTGCTGCTGGCCTGGTGCGTGGCCGGCGGATTTTATCAGCTGGCGCATCACTGGCTGGGCCGCGCCTGAGCCAGGATGGGCATGTACCGGCAGCAGGCCTTGCGCTACACTGCCGAAACTTTCTGCGCTAACCCTTTTGCAAGGTTGTCATGTCCGAGCCCGACGCATTGCCGCTGACCAATCAAGAAATTGATCTGGATGCGGCGTTCGAATCCGCCATCCATCACCATCAGGCCGGTCGGCTTAGCCAGGCCGAAATGCTCTACCAAGTGGTCTTGCAGTGGCTGCCCGATCATCCGGACGCCAACCATAATCTGGGGGTGATTGCCGTTCAGCTGGGCAACCCCGAGCAGGCGCTGCCGCTGTTTCATGCGGCACTGATGGCACAGTTGGGCAATGGTCGCTTCTGGATCAGCTATATTGATGCACTGCTGCGCGTCCAGCGGCTGGATGAAGCGGGCCAGTGGTTGGCCCAGGGGCGTCAGGCCGGCCTGGCCGGTCCGGAGGTGGAGCAACTGGCCCAGCGGCTGGATGCGGGTATGCAGCAGCGCCTGGCAGGCAAAAAAGGCCGGGTCAGAAAACCCACCAAAATGGGTAAAAACGGCAGCATTCCCGAGATTGCCGAACAGCAACAGCTGGTTGCCCTGTTCAATGCCGGCCAGCTGGCGCAATGCGAGCAACTGGCCAGGCAAATGGTAGCAAGCTACCCCAAGCATGCGCTGGGCTGGAAAACCCTGGGCGCGGTGCTCACCCAGCAAGGGCGCAATCAGGAAGGCCTGCAGGCCATGCGTCAGGCCAGCATGCTGGAACCTGGCGACTGCGAACTGCTCAGCAATATGGGCGTGGTGCTCACCCAGCTGGCGCAATACGAAGAAGCCGAGCATTGCTATCGCCGCGCGCTCAAGATCAAGCCAGAACTGGCCAGCACCCATGCTTACCTAGGTGATGCGCTGTTTTTACAACACCGCTACCCGCAAGCAGAAAGCTACTGCCGCAAGGCGATCGAGCTGGATCCCGAGTTTGCCGTGGCTTACCACAATCTGGGCTCGGTATTGCGTGCCTCCAGCCGGGTGATGGAGGCTGAACGCACCTTGCGCAAGGCCTTGTCACTGAGCTGGAATTACCCGGCAGCACACGCCAACCTGGCCAATGCGCTCAAGGATCAGTCCCATCTGGTGGAAGCCGACAAGCATCTGCGCCTCGCCTTGGCTATGCAGCCAAATAATTGGCATATTCGCAGCAACTTACTGTTTGCTAATATTTACAGCCATGCTATTTCAGCTGTTCAGTTGGCAGAAGAGCATAAAGCTTACGGAAAAATGATCGCAGCCCAAGCTGGTCCGCATGCCCAGCTGCAACGCAGCTTGCCTATTTCTCCGTTACGGATTGGTTTTGTGTCTGCTGATTTGTTTCGTCATTCAGTGAGTTATTTTGTCGAGCCGGTATGGGATGGCTTGCGCGCACAAGGAATGAAGGTTCTGGCGTACTACAATGGCAAGCAATATGATGACATTAGCGCCCGTCTGCATCGCAAATGTGATATCTGGCGCGAAGTGGCCGACTTGTCAGATGACCAATTGGTGGCACAAATCCAGGCGGATGAGGTGGACGTACTGATTGACCTGTCCGGGCATACTGGCGGCAACCGCTTACCGGTTTTTGCCCGTCAGCCCGCCCCGTTGCAGATCACCTGGCTGGGCCACCCGGCAACAACCGGCATCCCGGCCATTCAGTGGCGCATTACCGATCATCATGCCGAGCCAGAGGGTTTGACCGAGCATCTGAGCAGCGAGCAGCTTTACCGCATGCCCGAAGTCTTCTGCTGCTATCAGCCAAGTGCGGCCCCGGCTCCCGCCACCAAGCCTCCCTATGATGAAACCGGGGTATTCACCCTGGGTTGCTTCAATAATTTTGCCAAGGTGACCCCACCGGTAATCGATTGCTGGGGCGAACTGTTGCGGCAGTTGCCGCAGGCGCGCCTGCTGCTGGAAATTCACGGCGCCGAAGAAGACGCATTTGCCGACGATATCCGCCAGCGCTTTGTGGCTGCTGGCGCCCGGCCTGAGCAAGTGGACATCCTGCCGCGCCGGGCGGGGCAGCAGTATGTGCTGTATCGTCAGGTTGATCTGGCGCTGGATCCTTTCCCGTGCTGCGGGGGCACCACCAGTTGCGACAGCCTGTGGATGGGTGTGCCGTTTGTCACGCTGGCAGGCAACAGTTTTGTGTCTCGCATGGGCGTGACGCTGCTGCACAATATCGGACTGGCAGAGCTGATTGCACAGGATGTTGCCGGGTATCAGGCGCTGGTGCTGGCGCTGGCCAGGGACCTGCCACGCCTGCGCGCACTGCGCGAAGGCTTGCGCGAACGGGTGCAAACCAGCCCCCTGATGGATGGGCCACGTTTTGCCCGTCACTTTGCCCAAGGCTTGCAGCAGATGTGGCAAGCGCAAATCGGGCGCGCGCAGTAAGTATTGTCTGCTGTCTATCGGCAGCAGAACCCATTTTTTTAGTTGCAAGTTTTGCCGAGACCGGCAAAACTTGCCGGGTGAATGGCTGGCGCTGCGTGCGCCGCCAGCAGAGATGACAAGGATTCAAAAAAACTCCTTGTTAAACAACGCACTGAAAAACTATTGATCGCAACAGCCAGGCTGGCGCAGTTATTGCTAATCGTGATGTTGCCGACGGAGTTTAGAACCATGCTCGATAAAATTGCCAAACATTTCGACTTTCAGCAAAAAGCGCTGGGCTTGCGTGCATACCGCACGGAAGTGCTGTCGAGTAACATCGCCAACTCTGACACGCCTTACTACAAGGCAGTCGATTTTGACTTCAAGGACGCCATGACCCGCGCCATTGGCGAGAGCCAGTCGTCCATGGCGATGGAAAAAACCCACCAGACCCATCTGGACGGGTTTGCCGAGCAGGCAGACAAGGACTTCAAGCTGCAATACCGCAATGAAGTTCAGCCGTCGATTGACGGCAACACCGTCGACATGGACCTGGAACGCTCAGCCTTTGCTGACAATGCGCTGAAGTACCAGTCCACACTGACCTTCCTGAACCGCCGGATTTCCGGCCTGTCTGATGCCATCAAGGGGTAATTGAATCATGTCTTTATCTAAAGTATTCGATATCGCTGGCGCAGGCATGACCGCACAATCCATGCGCCTGAACGTGGTGTCCAGCAATATTGCCAACGTTGACAGCGCAGTGTCCTCCAACGGGGAACCGTACAAGGGCAAAAAGGTGGTGTTCACGGCGATTCCAATCAACAAGGAAACGCCGCAAGTGGCCACAGTGCGGGTCACTGCCGTGGTGGAAGATCAGTCGCCGGCCCGGATGGTCTACGACCCGAAACATCCGATGGCTGACGCCAAAGGCTATGTGACCATGCCCAACATCAACCCGGTGGAAGAAATGACCGACATGATCTCGTCGGCCCGCTCTTACCAGACCAATGTGGAAATGATGAATACGGCCAAGTCACTGTTGCAGAAAACGCTGTCCATCGGCCAGCAATAACTCACAGGTTAAAAGAACATCATGGCTACCACGTCTTCCGTTACCGACAGCAATCCCTACAACTTTCTGAATGGCGACACCGCCACCACTGCAAAAAAGAGTAGCATCGACGAAGCGCAAGACCGCTTCATGAAACTGCTGGTGACCCAGCTGCAGACCCAGGATCCGCTTAACCCAATGGATAATGCAGCTGTAACCAGTCAAATGGCTCAGATCAGCACAGTGCAAGGCATCGAAAAACTTAACCAGTCGATGACCTCACTGAATGAAATGTACAAGAGTAGTCAATCTGTTGCGGCAGCAGCCTTGATTGGGCATATTGCTTTGGCTAGTGGTAGCCAGATGCCGCTCTCCAGTGGAAAAGCCGTAGCAGGGGTTGATTTGGCAAAAGATGCAGATCAAGTTATCATTAATGTCAACAATTCCAGCGGAAAAACCGTCTATTCTGAAGTACTGAAGAACCAGAAAGCAGGTGTGCTACAGTTTCAGTGGGACGGTAAAGATAGCGATGGAGTTTTACAGGCAGATGGTAACTACAGCATTTCTGTGGCAGCATCTCAGGGGGGGGCTAGCGTCGAAGTAAGTCCTTTGGCATACTCCACCGTTCAAGCTATGTCCTGGAATAATGGTACACCCATGCTGCACTTGGCTAATGGCAAAGAAACCACAATTGATGCCATTCGACAGTTGATCTAAATCGATAGTTTTTAATATACACGTCATTTGGCAATATAAATCTAGCGCATGCCATTCTGATAAAACGGAGAATATTATGGGTTTTCAACAAGGTCTTAGCGGCGTTGGTGCAGCAGCCAAACAGCTTGACGTGATTGGTAATAACGTTGCCAACTCTAGCACCGTAGGCTTCAAACAATCCCGTGCCGAGTTTGCCGATATGTTTGCAGCCAGTTATTATGGTGTGGCTGCGACGCAAAATGGTATTGGCACTACGGTGCAAGCTGTTGCTCAGCAGATGAATCAAGGCAATATTACCATTACAAACAACCAGATGGATTTAGCGATCTCTGGTAACGGATTTTTCATTACACAAACCCCTACTGGCACAGCATACACCCGCAATGGTCAGTTTCAGGTAGACAAAGATGGTTTTGTTGTAAATAACGGTGACAAGCTCATGGGCTGGGGGCCAGTTAAAGATAGCAACCCTGTCAAAATGCGTGAGGGCGAGTTGCAAGCGCTTAAGGTCGATACCAGTATGATTGCCCCTGTCGCATCTGATGGTGGTGCCGCTTCAAAAGCAGACCCCAGGAAGATCTCCCTGCCTACGCAGCTGGACTCTCGTTTACCTGTCATTGCTTCTGCTTTTAATGTGGATGATCCAACTACATATAACAATTCAACTTCTGGGACTTTATATGATAGTCTGGGCAATCCGCTAACGCTAACTACCTACTACAAGAAAACAGGGCAAGATCAATGGGATGTTTATGCTCGGATCAATAACCCTAATATGCCAACACTCAGTACAACAGGTTCTGGGTCTGCTGCAAACAATCCAGTAATGCTCAGCGGTGGTGGTACTGTTGCAGGGACAGGTGTAACTGTAACCCCGGTAAACTTGTCATTCAATACAGACGGCAGCTTGGCCTCGCCAACTGATGGATTTGCTGCTTTTGGCACTTATGGCTCTATTGCTGGTGCTAATCCATTGGTGGTAACGCTTGATATTGGCACTAGCAAAGATGTCGGCACAACACAGTTTGCCAGAACGTTTAGTAACAAAGGATTTGACCAAGTTGGCTATGCTGCAGCTGAATTGACTGGACTGCAAGTTGACAAAACAGGTATCATGAAAGCCCGCTATTCAAACGGGAAAACCAAGGATATTGGTCAGGTGGTATTGTCTAATTTCAAGAACCCACAGGGATTACAAGCTATTGGCGCTAATCGATGGATTGAAACCTTGGCGTCAGGATCTTCTATTTTGAATAATCCAGGTTCAAGCAATGTTGGCTTAGTGCAGTCTGGCGCAGTGGAGGATTCCAACGTTGACCTTACCTCCGAGCTGGTCAACATGATTACGGCCCAGCGTTTTTACCAAGCCAACGCCCAGACCATCAAGGTGCAGGATGCGGTGATGCAGACGCTGATCAACCTGCGTTAATTCATCGTTGTTCAGCTGAGATCGGCATGGGTGCCCAACCCATGCCGAATGACGGTATACTCCACTGAAAACTGCATTCTTGCAGCGGCCATGACCTCGCAAAGGACAGATAGTATCCATGGATAAAATGCTCTACATTGCCATGACCGGCGCCAAGCATGTGCAACTGCAACAAGCAACGACTTCCAACAATCTGGCGAACGCCAATACCAATGGCTTCAAGGCCGAGTTGGTGGCGTTTCGCGCGTTGCCGGTGGTGGCTGATGCGCCGGCAACTCCGACCCGGGCATTTGTGGTGGACTCCACCATTGGCCACGACCGCTCGCAAGGCCCATTGATCCACACCGGCAATGATCAGGATTTTGCCGTGAAGGGTCCAGGGTTCTTTGCCGTGCAAGGCCCGGATGGCCAGGAAGCCTACACCCGTGACGGCGGCTATATCATTGATGAAGCCGGGATCATGCGCACCCGCGCAGGCCACGTCATCCTGTCTGATGGCGGCCCGATTACTGTTCCGAACAACACCCGTGTTGCCATTGGCGAAGATGGCACCATTTCCACTGTATCCACCGAAGCGGGCGACCGTGCGGTGCAGATTCTGGGGCAAATCAAGCTGGTGGGCGATGCCAACCGCACCGATTTTTATAAAGGCATTGACGGGCTGTTCCGCCGCAATGACCAGCAGATTGCCCAGCGTGATGAAAATGCTAAAGTCACCGCTGGCGCGCTGGAAGGTAGCAACGTCAATGTGGTGGAGTCACTGGTGCAGATGATTGACCATGCCCGCCATTACGATTTGAGCATCAAAATGATGCAAACTGCTGATCAGAATGCCAAATCAGCCACCTCGATCATGAGCCTGAGCAACTAAGCCACCTACTCGATTGTACGATCGGCTGCTTGTTATCGGGTGGCCTGACTGAAGGATATTGACCATGATTCGTTCACTTTTCATTGCCAAGACCGGGATGGACTCCAGCCAGTTCAAGCTGGACACCATCTCCAATAACCTGGCCAACGTCAGCACCAATGGCTTCAAGCGCCAGCGCGCCGTGTTTGAAGATCTGATGTACCAGGTTTTGCGTCAGCCGGGTTCACAAACCTCCAGCACCACCAATCACCCGACCGGCCTGCAAGTGGGCACTGGTGCAGCACCGGTGGGCGTAGACCGCATGTTTGCCCAAGGCAACATGACCCGCACCGAAAACAATCTGGACATGGCCATCAATGGCAAGGGGTTTTTCCGCATCCAGATGCCGGATGGCACCATTGGCTACACCCGTGACGGCGCCTTCAAGCTCAACGACCAGGGTCAGATTGTCAACAGCTCCGGCTACCTGATGGACCCGCAAATCACCGTGCCGGCCAATGCCACCGGGATCAGCATTTCCAAGTCGGGCGCAGTGGAAGTCAACCTGCCGGGTCAAGCGCAAACCACCAATCTGGGCAATATCCAGATCTCCAGCTTCATCAACCCGCAAGGGCTGGAAAGCATCGGTGGCAATCTGTTCCTGGAAACCACCGCATCGGGCGCGCCGACCGATGGCGATCCGGGTAACGATGGCCTGGGCCAGGTGAGCCAGGGCTTCATCGAAGCCTCCAACGTGAACGTGACCGAAGAACTGGTCAACCTGATTACTGCCCAACGCGCTTATGAAATCAACTCGCGCGCAGTCAAGACCAGCGACGAAATGCTGCAACGTCTGTCGCAGCTGTAAGCTGGCCTGACCGCTTGCCAGGCGCAGACTGAAAATGCCCGTCCGGTGACGGGCATTTTCTTGTCCATCCGTCTGACTGCCAACGTGGCATAATAGGCCATAATGTGTCATGCAGCGTGTGCGGTGCGATGCCCACCCTGTCGGTTGTTGAATTCCCAAGCTTAACTGTGGAGAGTGCCCATGCTGGCGCCCAAGAAAACCTGGATTTTGCTGGCCAGCGTACTGTTGGCCGCATGCAATACCCCGCCAACGTCAATTGTCCAGCAACCGCTGACTGCCCGGCCCACCCCGCCCACCGAAGTCAGGCCAAGCAATGGAGCCATTTTTCAGGTAGCCACCACCCGGCCCTTGTTTGAAGACCGGGTGCCGCGTTATGTCGGCGACACCATGACCGTGATCATCGAGGAAAAAACCTCGACCCAAACCAAAGAAGAAACCGCGCTGTCACGCGACTCCAGTTACAGCATGGAAACGCCTTCAGTGGCCATGCCTCTGTTCTCTGGCATGGTTGAGAAAAAACTTGGCGGCATCAAGCTGGCAGCAGGCTCATCTGCCAGCAATGAAGGCAAGGGTGAAGCCAAATCATCCAATGTATTCACTGGCTCGATCACCGTGACCGTGGTTGAAGTGCTCAGCAATGGCAACCTGATTGTCAGCGGCGAAAAACAGGTGCGCGTCAACGG
>ERZ650302.515-NODE-515-length-21394-cov-11.391209_pt1 | contig 21394 bp, 20 predicted proteins | sample MGYA00376238_ERZ650302 | MGnify/ENA primary metagenome ERZ650302 (study PRJEB26733, sample SAMN07839298) | wastewater metagenome | biome: urban; feature: wastewater treatment plant; material: waste water | place: USA: North Carolina | collected 2016-04-28 ... | reverse complement strand
AATCGAATTAAAAAATAGGTATGGGATTCAGCGGACGCTTACAAATTATATAAGTATTTGCTGTGTAATTTTGAACTGATTAAATCATGAGTTTTGAACAATTGGTAAAAAATATCAAGGTGTTTTTTATCAATTTATTCTGCCACTCTCAACTCCAACCTAAGCTTGGTGAATATAACGTCATCCTAGGTACTGGATCATTCGGGACAGTTATCGACCAAAACAACAACGATGTACAGCATGATGTTTATTTGAATGCTTGCAGACCGAAGGCCACCAAGGTACTTATGATTCAGTGCAGCGTTATGTTGGAATTTGAAATAAGTCCGTTTTACGTCCTAAATCCAAACTAACTTTTGTTCCCATGCTGTTGCCTGGAGATATGTGCTAGTTTTTCTGGAGTTATGAAACGGTAGAACTTTCAGGTGACATGCATCAAGTCAAAATTGCACATTTTCGTTTAGCCCATAGCTGTAAATGCTTTGTTGTTGCTTTTTCTATAGAAATACAGGAAATGGTCATGGACACACATCAATGCGTTTTTCACTTCTTAGGTGGCATACCAAAACGAATGGTCTATGGCAATCAAGACCGTTGTAGATATCATTATGACAGGCAAGGAACGGCAATTTAACTGGTGTTTTATGGCACTTGGCGTACATTACCTATTTGATCTTGTTGCATGTACACCCACGTCAGGCTGGGAAGAAGGTCAATTCGAAAATCAGTTCGGCAATATTCGTGAATGGTTATTCATCCCATGTCTGAAATTTAATGATCAGCATGAGTTCAATCATTGGCTGGAGTTGCGATATCAGAAGCTTGCCAAAAGATAGTACTCGATCATGAAACAATATCGGATAATGGATGTTTATGACATGGAAAATGCCATCTCATTACCATCCAGCAGCCATTTGATGGTTATATTCAGCATGTCTTACGCGTAAGCAACCGCCATCTGATTCACTGTGACCTCAACCGTTACAGTGTACCAGCCCAGTACGCCAGAAAAATTGTGCTCGTCCATGCCTATGCCGACCATATTAAAATGATTTATAAGCATCAGGTCAGCGTTGATTATCCCCGTCCGTTTGGACGTGATCATCTAGCATGTAAGCTTTGACAGAAACCTAGCGCAGTCCGTCATGGTGTCCCATTTTAGGAATTTCCGCCTGCCATACTCAAAGTCCGAGACAAAATACTGAAATATCCTAATGAAGATTATGCGTTTGTCATATTGTTGCTTGCAGTTAAGGAGTGTGGGTAAGAGCACTACAGGTTACTTGTGAACTGACCCTATAGTATGGTGCATTTCATCCATCGTAATGAATGAATTGCGGCATTTAATTTCTTCGACATCACCAGCCAATCTGGATCTGTCAGAACAGAATTGATTGCAACTACGTCATGAGCCTCAAGCCAATATTAATCGTTATGATAGCTTGTTAGGAGGCTGAACATGTTGAACAGTTTTAGTCAAAAATAACTTATGTGATTTACTGATGCATTCCATTGAAATGGCATGTAATAACCAAAAATCATAGTAAAATGGAAGAATATTTTTTAAAATGTAACTATAAAACAAAAATATATGAAAAAATAGTTCATTTTATAAATAAATAATAGAAAAATGGTATAAATATTTAGTAATTAATTTTGATCTTATTAAATAATGAATTTTGAACAAATGGTAAAAAATATGAAGGTTTTTCTTTATCAGTTTGTTCTGCCGTTCTCAACTCAAGCGAAAGAGTTGGCCAATGTGAAGACTAGGCTTAAACAATTAGAAAAAATAAGACCAGGCAACAACAAGGCTAAGCAGAATGATTTCAAAAAAATTTATGTAAAACTCTGGTGTCAAATTTTAGAGCTTCTTAAAAGCGATAGGTCAGTCCGAGCGAATGTTAACTATGTTCCACAACTGCAATTGATTTGTAATGTGGAAAAATATATCGACTCAAAAATGACATCAGAAATTTTTAATACTCGGAGAGAATTCACTGCGCAATTCTTGATTCTTTTTTTTGATCTGCGTAATGAAGAAATAAAGAAAAAAATAATCCATTGTTATAACAATAAATCCCCCGTGAATGATACAGCACCACTAATGAACAAAGAAGTTGAGTGAGTTAATGGAACAGCAATTTTTAGATCAATATCATCAGTGCAAGACAAGGTTTGTTGCTAAAGAATTTGATGATTTAGATCACGAAGATTTGAAAGCCTTTCAGCACTTAAGACACCGTGCTCGACAAATTTTTAAATCAATTATTAGAGATCGTAAACTTGGCGAAAAATATGACGTTGCTGCATTAACATATTTTGGAGCAGATCTAGAATTTAAAAATGATAATGTGTCGTATCTTGTTTTTAGATCGAGTTATTTCATTTATGCACTCTATGAAAAAATTGCCGAATTAGCGGATTCTCAAGCAAAGCAAAAAGAGGTTTTTGATTTACTACGGTTTATCGCTAAACCTCTGATCCAAAACATTGAAGCTGAACTGGATTTAAAGGATGAAAGCCAGAGACTATTACAGTGCTTTATACAATATATGCTAAAACTGAAGGATGGACTGGTTACGTTTAGTGACTGGGATAATTATTCTAAAAATCAGGTGTTCAATCAGACCAAAATTCGTAATTACTTACATGATTTGAAAATTATTTTTAAAAGGCTAGTACAAAGGAAAATTGTTCAACGGCAACGTCGTAAAAAAATAAAAATGAATGATTGGCCAACAAAAAAGAAATTAAAAATTTTCCAAAGAAAGCAAGAGAAAAGACAGCTTATCAAAAGTTATCCAGGATACATTAGGACGTGCCAAGAGGTCCTTTATGATGAAGAGGGGGACGTAGAATATATAGATGAAGGAATTTCTGTACATACGACAGATAGGTCTACTGCTAGATTTAACTCTGTACTTAATCCGCAGAGTGAACATTTGATGAGGCATCGTCAGAGACGTCTACAGCCGTTTGTGACCAACACTCATTTTATGAGTAAGGATGTTATTCAACATCTGATATATGTACTAAAAAGCGAGCTTTACAATGATCATCCCAATGATGCCGCAATAGCAGCCGCGTGTTTATTGAGTCTGGCGACAGGCTTATCACCGATGCATTTACTTCAATTTCAGCAATTGATTGATGAAGGTGTTTTGATAAAAAGTAAAAGTCATAAAAAACCAGAGTATATTCTTAGATTACATTTAGATATTACAGAACAGAAAGTTGATATTTTAAAGCATCATCAGCTAAATCAGACTGTGACACATGATCTGCATTTATCAAGTAGTTGGTTCGAATACATTGTGCTTCATGAGTCTCAACACGTGCTTATGGCGAATGATATTAATAAAAAAATAAAAGAATGGACAATGAACCAAGGGATCGGCTCGATTACTGTAGAGAAACTACAAGCTCAGCTGTATTTCTATATTTTCCATCGTACTTTCAATGAATATATTGCTCATGTGCTTTCTGGCAAGGACAGTAATCATGAGTTACCAAGTAGTTATTACAATGGTGTTCCGACAACTGAATTGAATCAGAATTATTTAATCTATTTAGATACACTCGACATTAAAGAGACTAAGCAAGAAATTCAAATTGTAAAAAATCAATTTGAAGAAAATAAGCAGCATTTATCACTGCGTTTTGGCAGTCAATTGGCGTTAAACCAAAACTATGTCTCTCAATTCTTTACACGCTTACATGCAACTTGTTCTGACAAGGTACAGCTTCATCAGCATCTGATCGAGCGAATAAATGCTTATAGCGTTTGGATGTGGCATATCAGTTTATTGTGTCTGACTCTCCGTCCTCGTGAGAATTTATTAGGAAATTATAGTGATTACGATTTGAGGATGAAATTGCTGTACGTTAATGATAAGAAAAACAGTCGATCTCGTAAAGACGGTCGATATATACCGTTGCCTCAATTTTTCATCCAAGCCGTTAAACGTTATATCCAATTTTTAAATATGGTGATACAACAGTATGCAGATTTACTCAAATATGTGTTTGGTAAAAGGATTACTCTGCAAGATCTTTTTGGGCAAGTCATCTTCTATCCCAATGACTTACCTAGTTCAGCTCAGGAATGGGCCAGTAAAAAGATTAAAATTTTTGCCCTCAAACGTAGTTGGGTTAATGATTATATGGAGAAGCATCAGCTCAGCAGCTTGTATAACAATTGGTTACGTCATTTTGATATGAACATACTAATGGAGCAGAGTGTTGCATTTAATGTAATACAAGCCATTTATGGGCATGATCAACGCAATCAGGAGCTCTTTTACCGCTATTCATCTGCATCCTTACCGCAGTATATAAATCAGTTTACCCAGAGTATTGATCGCATGATTAAGCAGTTGCATATTGAGCATCTCTCAATCAGCCTGACTACTCAGAATGAGGGTTTATCATGAAAAAAAATGATCTGCTGATAGCGAAGATTAGAGAACAGGTTGATTCTGTCTTTTCTGAGATGAGGAATCAGATTAAAAAGTTAAGTGATAATTCTGAATTATTAGATTACAAGTTGAATGCTCTCTGGTATGAGTTTTATGATGAATTAATATGTTTTTTAGAGCAGAAAAAACTAACCAGTAAAGATGCTCAAAAGCCCTATATTCAGGATTGTGAACAGTATTTTTTATCCCTGCGTCAGGATTACTTATCAGAAACACCACTGGCTTATCCTATAAAAGTATGGCCAAAGACCACATTCTTTGATCCAATCCCACGACAAATTCGAAGTACTGAAGCACACCTTCGACTTGGGCAGCAGCATTTTCATATCGCCATAGCATTAAAAGAATATTGGAATGATCCGTGCCATGAAGAAATCACAGTGGATTGGATATGGGGTAGTTTTTATCTAAGTTTGATGTATTGTTCAGGTTGTAGTGATTTAAGTCATTTAACGGCTATAGGAAATACTTTAATTAAAGCAATCATTGAGGGTGAACTACAGGTCTGTTCTAAGCTATACCATGCAGATTACAAAAAAATTATTAACCCTCTAGTGCTACACTACCGAGTACAGCAACGTGCTTATGGTAATCAGATTGATAATAGACAGGTCTATCAGTGGCGCCATATTTGGTTGAACCCCTATTCACAATTGTATATACAAGGGATAAAAAAACGAACTGCTCAGGCTTTGTATACACAGACCCCTCGACTTGTACTTGAGTCTATTTCAACAGTATTAGGTCGATTGCCGACAGAGCTTGATCTCAATTATCAAATGACTGGATTGAAGAAACTCTTACGCCGTAGTGATGCAAAGTTAGAAGAGATCCGCTCACTTACGCCTTTCGAGAATTTGAATTTAGCTATTGAGTTAGACCCAAATTCAGGCTTAGACATGTGTTTAAGTGAGGTAATGCAAAATCGCTTAAAGACAGTGTCTTTAACTCCTATGGATCAGGTGCGGTCTTGGTTTGATTTGTTCATAGATCAAGATCAAACCTTGCCCGATGATAAGCAAAGGATAATTCCTCTACATACTGAATTCGTCAAGCCAGACTTGATTACAGCACATCAGCAACTCAAAGAAATCCCTTTTGAGTTGATGTTATTTGAACGAGATCAAACGGAAAAAAATGAGAGTCACAAGAGACAACGTAAAAGTGAGCGAATTAAATGGATGCGATGGAAACAGATTCAGCAACGTCTAGAACAAAAGAAATTAGTAAGCGGTATATATGAAAGAAATATCATCGAAGCGCAGCTCAGGCTACTGGCTTGGATCTTTCATCTTAAAGCTCAAAACAAGAAGTTAAATAGTATCGAACGCTATTTAAGTAGCATCGCCAAAGATTATTTATTTCATATCTATATGTTTACGGATGATATAGAAACTATGAATCAAGAAGATTGTGAGGAACTATACGAAGCAATTCTAAATAGCATTGATGATCGTGACCAAGCGAAACGAGAATCTGATCCAAAGGCTAATCATGGGCGAGCACAGTATGCATTTGGCCGACTAAAAGCATTTCATACATTTTGTATGAAGCAATATCAAGTGCCTAAAGTTAGTACGTTTAAGTATAATGATTATCAACGGGTGCAATTTTGTGATGCAAAATTGATTAGTCCGAAACTATTTAATCAGCTCAAGCAGGTGCTCACCTTAAAGATTGAACAAAGTGAGACGTCTAAAGAGCGAGAGTATTTATATCAACTACAGCTCATGTATTTACTCGCATTTCGATTAGGAATGCGTTTGAATGAAATCCGTGGCCTAACCCTCGCTGAGGTCATTTGTCCTGAGCTGATATGGAATCATGATACACAAGGAAAAATTGTTAACATTCGCATTAACTTACGTAATAATGTTTACCGAAAACTAAAAAGTCAAAATGCAAAGCGTCAGCTCGATTTGAATGCCGTTATGCTAGATGCTGAGTTAGCATTGGTTCAGCAGCATATAAAGCAATGTATTATGCATAATCCTGTTAAAACAAATCATACGGAAAAATTGATTTTTGCTAATGATGGCGAAATTTTAAGTACAACTTATATTAGCGAAATGACCCAGATGATTTTTGACAAGATACTAGGAGAAGGTCACGGCTATACATTCCATAATTTTAGGCATAGTGCAGCGAATCATCTAGCAATAGCTTGGCTAGGCTCAAAAGAAATGGTCATGACCTATACAGACTATGGGTGGAGCCAGTGTAAGAAGATGCGTAAGCATTTGTTTGGAGATACTGCAATTCAAAATGAGGCTGTTATACAACATAAGTGGCGGTTACTTGCCGATTGGATGGGGCACGGCACCATAGAGCAAACAGCATCACATTATCTACACATACTTGATTTGTTGGTGGTCGATCGAATCTATCACCTGCCATGTACAATCCATGAGAGTGCGATCAAACAGATTCTACAAGGTGATATAAAAGGATCGAAAGAAGATATTATTGATCTCAATCACGTGATTCAAAAAGACAGGCAGTTTGATTTTTATCATGCCTCACAAGCAGTAAATAAAGTTGATTCAGTCAAACTATCTCGGCCTACAGAAAGTAAAAATTTATTTGTCTCTACAGTGATACATGATTATATAAAGTATAAATCGTACGAGGATCACATTTGGGTTACCCGTAGTAAAAAGCTGGCAACAAAATGGATGGCCGTGAAAAAGTTTCAAGAAAGTGATTTCCTTGATGATGGTGAATTGATTACGCTATATGAATATGCGTTGAAGAAAGGTTTTGATGTGAAAAAATGTTTAGATATTCCATCAATGCAGAAGAATGTTCAAAAGCAGATTATGATTGCGCTAAAAACTCTTAAAGAACATGGCAAAGTTAGAAAAAATTTCATTCATTTTCAATACTGCTTCGATAAACAAAATAGACCAAGAATCAATTGGTCTGTTGAAAGTCTTGTATTAGGATTGAAATGCATTTTGCCTGATCATACGGTATTAAAACTGGATAATTATCCACCTGATATGACACGAAAAAGTCGTGAAATTAAATTAAGTTTTATCAATTCAGCATTTGGTAATGTAACTCTTTGTATAGTTTTTATATTGTTATTACATACAATTAAGCAAGAAAACCTGTGGATTTGAAAATAATTTCAGAAGTATTTGAATCAACAGAATCCAGTTAAAGTACAACTTCTTTCAAATCAGCTACGTATCAAATAACTTGAGCGTGAGAATAAAGAACTGCAACGGGCCAATGAACGCGATATAATCGTTTTCTCAATTACTTACGCAAAAGACCGTGATGGCCGCTTATCTATGAGTTTTGGTGCACTTAACCGTCAAGGTGGTCAGCGCCGTCTAAATGTAGCAATTACTCGCGCTCGTCAAGGATTACATGTTTTCTCTGCTTTGAGTCCTGAAGAAATTAATTTGGCACGCACTAATAGTGAGGGTGTAAGGGATTTAAAAGACTTCTTAGTTTTTGCTCGTAGTGGTCAGTTGCATTTAAATTATGCTGACCAAAGTAAACAGCAGGCTAAAAAAGAATTCCTACAGTACCTACAAACTAAGTTGCAAGAACAAGGCTGGAGTGTGGACCTTGGTATAGGTCAGGGAGATAGTTGTGTAGATATAGCAATTAAGGATAATTTGAATTCAGGTAGTTATCTTGCAGGTATTATAGTAGATGGTGAAAACTACGCTAAAGCAGCTACAGCAAGAGACCGTGATCAGCTCAGACCAACAGTATTAAATGGGTTAGGCTGGCAGGTATTATCAGTGTGGACAGTTGATTGGTGGCTGGATCCAGAGCAGAACTTAGCTAAATTGGTAAAAGAATTGGATGAGATCAAAATTAATCAACAGGTTGCTTAAATTGTCTGAAACCTTAGGGATGAAAAGCATGCTTTAAATCAACTCATTGACTTGGGTTGCATGGTCCATGCGAGTCGTAAATTCTATGAACTATATGTGACGGGGAAAAGTCAGATCAATGAACAGGCATTTTTAAGGGTCATCAGATTAAGTGCATTTTGATAATGAATAAAGCGCCGTTTGGCGCTTTATTCATCCTAGGGACCGCTCACCACCGAGTCCGAGAAGAGCGAGCAAAAAGGCTTTGCCAACCTGCTGATCGGCCTGTTCGGCGCCGTGCGCAATCCGCTGACTCATGCGCCCAAGGCGAATTAGCCCATGTCCGAACAGGATTCACTGGACATCCTGACGCTGGTATCGCTGATTCACCGCAAGCTGGATGGCACCACGAAATTAGCGGCCGTATCGCCATAAGGGAAAGACAAGAATGGACGAGGCGATCGTAGTCTTCTCTCGGAAAGGGATTTTCCAGACTACGATTGCCGCGCGTGACGTTCGCAGCCGGGAACATGCACGCAAGCTGTGGCCCCTGGTGTCTCCCGGCGCATCACGGCAGATGGTGACATGGGTCAGCCCCTCCTTTGAGAGCGGGAAGTTGCGTCGGAGATCCCACTTCCGCGTGCTTCCTGCCCAACACACCTTTAATCCGAAAGCGCACTTCGACGATGAAGAAGCCAGCCGGTGGCGCGCTGTGCAGGAAAGCCCCGAACACCGACAGGCGAAAGAACTTGTCGCTGCCGAACTCTCCCGACGCTTGAATGCCGGGCTTGCGATGCCGTGGGCGTTCAAAGATACGGATGCGTCGGACTATGCGCTGGAAGGCAACTTGTTGCTGGGTGCCGACCGGGTGGCAACCGAGCATCCTCTGGAGACGCCATTCGGCAGCAAATTCCGGCTCGACGTTGCCGTGCTCGGGCCGCCGGTTCAGGTCGAGCCGATGGTGCTTGGCGGCGTTGAAATCGAACTCAGCCACGCCTTCGACGGCCGCAAGGCGCTGATCGGGAAGTCGCTCGGATTTCCGTTGATCTCCATCGACATCACGGAGATGATGCTGGACGAACTCACGCCTGAGTGGGCACAGCGGGTACTGACCACAACCACGCGGAGCCACGAGCAAGGACGCCGGCAGACCTACATCTATCTCCACGACCTGCTGTACCACCTCTACGCGCAATTGCCAACGATGAGACGCTGAACAAGCTGGTGCGCTGGATGAACCTGCTCGCGGAGAAGCTAGAGTACCCGAAGGGTACGGTCGCCGTTGCCTTGGTCAATGGAAAGAACTAACAGTCGCGCAAGATGCTGGAACGCGCGGGACAAGTCGTTGGCCCCGACTGGAGTGAATTCAATGACCAGCGCTGCTTAGGGCTGACCTTGCCGCGCCCCAAAGGCCCAGCCGATCTCCAAGCCCATCGCTTCCACATGACGATGGCGCGCATCCTGCTGTCGCACACTGATGCGCACGTTAGCTACAAATACTGCAACTGCGTGGACAACAACCACCCCGAAGAAGACGTGTGGGTGGCGCATCGCTGGATTGCCGACCTGAAAACCCATACCCGGCACCGCGTATTGCCGGAGTCACCTTGCGGGCAAACACTACAACGGAGCCAGGCGCCTGTTTGCTTGTTGGACAGTTCTCAGTCCGTCGTCGGTTTTGGTGCTCTTTTCCGCGGAGCCGAAGAAGGCAAAGACGGCAAGCACTCGAATAGGCGTTCTGCATAGACGAACCCCATCCGCCTGACTGCGCTCTGATCGAAATACAGTAGCCAAGCGGCCAGTAACGCCAGCGAAATGAGCAGCGTTAGGCCAGCAGCCAGCCCCGGATCAGCAAAATGCACAGGGTCAAAATGTGGAGGCGCAACCTGCAAGATTTTTGCAATCAGCAATCCATAAAGGATACCCAAGAGGCACGACAAAATGCCAACAGGTTTCATCGCTAACATATTGCGATGGAATCCGTATGCAATATTCTCTTTGAGTAGGAGCTGCTTGTTGGAACGGGTGAGTTCACGAAGTCGCTTGGTTGCCCCAATGTAGGTATCGTCCGCCTTGTCCTGATCTGCTGATTCCTCCTCTGCGTTCGGCATGGCAATACCCAGCTTAGCTGTAATCGCGGTGTGATATCGCTGCTTGCTGACGCTATCCAGAAATTTGTCGCGATGGCGCAGGGCTATGGTTGTTGGCATTCCGCCCCATTTTTTCACTAGGGATTCTTCCAACTTTTTTCCCCGCCCACGGGCTACGCTTGCGAGTGCATAAATGGCACCGCAGCCACCCAGCAGTCCAATCACGCCTGTAAGTACCGGGTGCTTTGCGCCGTAGACACACAACAAGGGAACGAGCAGCGGCAAAGCTACAAGAAGTCCTGGAATTACGCGCGCCTTGCGCTCGTAGGGGTCTTTGACCAGTTCAAAAATATTCGTCATAGGTGCTTAGCTTTGGGCCGACAAGGCATCAATATAGGGTTGAATTTCATCGCGGTTTTTCAAAGTGATCTGCTGCGCGAGGGGGTCGGGTGCTTCCTTGGTATGCAAGCCCAAACGCCTCAGTGTGTAGTACAGAAACGCTTGGCGGCATGGAAGTTTGACCTGTCCACCCTCCATTCCATAGTCCAACTCCAGGACTCGTTTCTTGGCAGCGGGTAAATCGGGATGCGGTGCAAGCACCAGCGTCAATACAGTTTGCCAATGCGAATCCTGGCTGGCGTCCACTTGGCTCGCCTCGAAGCCATCGATGCGCAGGATTCGGGCGAGGACGAAATCGCTGAAGCGCTGGCGCTTATGGCAAAACGCGCGCATGTGCCAGCGAAAACCGTCGTTGCCCAGAGCGTGCGGCGACAGCAGACGAACCGATTCGTCCAAGGACGTCATGGACTGGTAGCTCACCCAAATGGCTTCCTGCTGCCGAATTGCCCGGACCACTGCTTCGACGGTTTGTTCATTGATGGTGCGCCAAGGGGACGGTGCCCAATCTGCCTCAGGCGCTGAGCCAATAAAGCTGGACGCTGGTTCGATGACGCCCATCTTGGTGGCCAGCAGCTCCGCTAGATAGTGTTGCACCGAACTTCGCTGGTAAAGCGGGTGAAAACTCGGTGCTGCCGTGTAAGTCTTGGAACTGCGGTCATAAATCAGGTTGTTCGGCGCTAACTCCGTGTACTTGGCAATGTCCAGTGAGGCCTGGGGAATCGATATGCCGAAGTGCTCGGTGAGATCCATTCGATTGATGCGCCGCTCCCAGCGCAAACGGAAATCGATGAATTGAAGTCTGCTCTCTAACCCCCAGCTTAGCCCTTTGGGCTCAGCGGGATCGGCGGCAGTTACAGGAGGCTCTTGCATTATTTGCGCCTAATAAGTAGACGGATATAAAAAATAGTCGTACATTAACTATACGCGATCATCCTTCGGTCGTCTACCCGGAGACCTCAATGCCCACAACCATCACCTTTTTCCCCGTCGACAACGGGGACATGACACTCATCAAGTTCGGCGATCTTGACGCGACGACCCTGCTGATCGACGTAAACATCAGACAAGATGCCGATGATCCTGGGAAGGACGTGCGCGATGTCGCCAAGGATCTGCGCGAACGACTGAAAAAAGACGAGAACGGCAGGCCATATGTCGATGCCTTTTTGTTGAGCCACCCGGACCAGGATCATTGCCGTGGGCTGACGCGGCATTTCTACCTGGGACCGCTGGACAAGTACCCGGATGACAAGAAGGACGACAAGGACAAGAAAATCGTGATCCGGGAGATGTGGTCGTCTCCCATCGTGTTTCGACGCGCAAGCAAGACGCACACTTTGAGCGACGACGCCAAGGTATTCAACACGGAGGCGCGTCGGCGGATACAACTGAACCGCGACAAGAACTTCGCCGTCGGAAACGGCGACCGCATCCAGATCATGGGCGAGGACATCGATGGAAAAACCGATGATCTCACCTCGATTGTGCGGAAGGTGGACACGCGCTTCTCGACGATCAACGGCAAGAGTTCCGCATTCTTCTCTGCGTTTCTTTTGGCCCCCCTGGATGCCCAGGACGACGAAGAAGAGGAAGAGTGCCTGGTCAAGAACCAGTCCAGCGTGATCCTGAACATCACGTTAGCCGCTGATGCTCAGACGCCGGATGGCGCAAAGTTCCTTACTGGTGGCGATGCTGAGGTGTTCATCTGGAACCGCCAGTGGCAGCGCCACGAGACCGAAGCCGATGTACTTGAGTACGACATCATGCAGGCACCGCATCACTGTTCTTGGCATTCGCTGTCCTATGACAGTTGGTCCGACTACGGCGAGAAGGCCAAACTCGATGCCGATGCCCGCAAGGCGCTTTCGCAGACCCGTGACGGCGCCGTCATCGTCGCCAGTTGCAAGCCGATTGCAGACGACGACAGTGATCCACCCTGCATCCGCGCAAAGCGTGAGTACGTGGCGATCGTAGACGAAGCAAAGGGCGAGTTCTATTGCACGGGCGAGTACCCGAGCGAGAAATCCTTGGAGCCCCTCGTTTTCACCGTCACCGCTCAGGGAGTGCAGCCGCCCTCGAAGAAGGAGTCCGGATCGAAGGCCGCTGCCGTGATCACCTCCGCGCGCACTCCGATGCCGCACGGGGCATCATGACGGGCGCCATCGCTGACGCACTACATCAACTTCAGCGGCATCGGGGCCTGATTCGCGTTGGCGAGCCCAAGGCAAGCGGTGCATCGACGCAAATAGAAGTCGATGTTGCCGTCCAACTGCCAAACAGGTCACGGCGTAACGGCGTCTCCGAAACCGGAGTGCGCGCTGTCGAGACATGCGTGCTGGTATTCGGCAGTGATTGGCCCCTGTCCGCGCCCAAGCCTTTCTTGCGTGCGGACTTTCCGCTCAATTTGCCGCACATCAACCCCCATCGCGAAGGTGAGCTGGTCTCGCCTTGCCTGTTCGAGGGGTCCTTGGACGAACTGCTGCATCGGTTTGGTCTAGACGCCATTGTCGATCAGTTGGTCGATTGGCTGCACAAGGCTGCGGCCGGAACATTGCTGGACTTGGAACAGGGGTGGGAGCCGACGCGCCGAGACAGTTGTCCTTCGACCATTGTATTCAGTGCCGAAAAGGTTGCGGCCTCCGCACCTGCTGACGGCACGATTCTGGTAGTTCCCGCAGGCTACGTGACGATTGATGGCGGGCTATACGCCATCCTCAATGCCGAACTGACCGCACAAATCGATGCAGTGTTCGTCCATGATGTTCACAACGACAAATTGGGCAAGTGGGGAAATGGCCATACTGCGGCCTTCATTGCGCGGGCTCCAATGACCGACGGCCACCCGCACATGGTCGGACGCTACCAACCGGAGACGGTTGTCGATCTCGCGACGCTGCTTGATCTAGCAGCGGAACTTGGCATTGATCGCGACGCGTTGGCCCAAGGCTTGGATGGTTATTACGGACGCTCGATCCTGGATATGCAGCAGGACTCGCGCGGCTGGGTGCATGGCTTGTACGCGATTGTAATTCTGACGGTACAACGGCCAGCGTCGCTTGTGGGTTCACCAGGGAGAAGTGTCGAGGTATTGCCCTACGCGGTGCGCTATGAACTCAACGCTAAAGCGCTCCTGGAGCGAAACGCCACGGTTCACCCAGCCTTTCACGCGCATGCGTTGTCTCCTGAGTTGCTAGCAAGGACATCCGGCATTCCACCAGCAGCCACATCGCAGCCGCTAGTCATACTCGGCTGCGGAAGTGTGGGATCGAAAATCGCGATGCAACTGGGGCGAGCAGGTTTCGGCTCAATGACTTTCGTCGACAACGAGTCCATGTCACCTCATAACGCGGCACGGCATGCACTCATTGAGCGGACATCGGTACTGGTCCCACCTCGGAAGTCGGCGCGGATGAAGACGGCCTTTGAGGAGCTGTCGCATCTTCAATCGCGCGCGTTCGACACCGACGCCGTGACCCTTCTGGTCGATCCGGCACAGTTCGCCACAGTCATTCCGCAGGATGCGGCTCTCATCGTGGATGCGACGGCCTCACTTCAGGTGCTGGCCGCAGAAACACAATCAGCAGTACTGAACCAGTCTCCTGCCCGCCTGGTACGGATCGCGATGTATGGTCAGGGCCGCTGTGTCGCGGTTTTGCTTGAAGGACCTAGTCGCGCCGGTCGGGTTGACGACCTCACGGCATTCTTGTTCGAGTGCTGTCGGTTTGTGCCGGAACTGCGGGCATCGATTGCTGGGGATACGTCGGAGCCGACGCGCATTTTTGTGGGCGACAACTGCCGTTCACTGACGATGCCAATGTCTGATGCCGTTGTTTCGCGTTCTTCGTCACTGGCCGGTCTGCAACTGGAACGCTGGCTCGTTGGCGGGCTTCCGAAGGAGGCGATGCTTTGCACCGGGATCTCGGATGCCGAAGGCCTCGGCATGGCATGGACCCGCGCCAGTCTTGGCCCGACCACTGTGCTCGACGTAGCTGATGATGGTGGCTGGAACATTCGGATTCTGCACCCAGTCGTGCAAGCGATCCATGCCGATGCGCTGCACTGGGGCGCTCTGGAAACAGGCGGAGCCTTGGTCGGCCGCATCTCGTTTGAAAATCGAACCATCACCATTGCGGGCATCGTGGACGCGCCGCCTGACAGCATTCGAGAGGCCGCCTGCTTCGTCCTCGGAACGGATGGACTTGTTCAGAATTTGCGTGCGGCAAATGGAGCCTCTTTAGGGTATCTCACCTTCATCGGAACTTGGCACAGCCACCCGAAAGGCGGCCCACACTCGGGCATAGACCGAAACACATTGCGCAACATCGCCGAGGATGCTGGTGGTCTTCCCGCCGTGTCGTTGGTATGGACTCCGACAGGACCCACATGTGCGGTGGATCGCTGGTAGGGGTAAAGCCACCAGCACTTTATTGGCATAAAACAAGAGGGATGTATGGCTGACTACTTCGAGATCGATTTTCTTGGCGTCGAAACAGCAAAAAGCGGAGATGCGATCACGCTTCGCTATTCTGTGAATGGCACTGAGGGCGTGCACGTCGTTGACGGAGGATATCTGGATACGGGAGATCAGATTGTCGAGCACCTGAAGACCTACTACGGAACAACAGTCATCGACCATGTGATTCTCACGCACCCTGATCGCGATCACGCAAATGGTTTGCGAAAAGTTCTAGAGCAGTGCACGGTCAGAAATCTTTGGATCAACAGGCCGTGGATCTATGCAGATCAGTTGATTGATCGATTCGAGACCTATGAATCGGTTGAGGCGCTGAGACGGAAGTTGCGCTCCATCTACGATGCCACGGCAATTCTTGAGGATCTGGCGGTAGAAAAGGGAATTCCAATCCATGCCCCCCTTCAGGGGCAGAGCATCGGCCCCTTCACTGTGATGGCACCAACCCTGGGGCGCTATTTCGACCTGATTGTGGACTCCACGAAGACACCGGAGGCTGTTGAAGAAAGTGCTTTGGACAGCGCGTTGAGCGGCATATTCCGGGCAATGAAGGCCGCGACCGCCTACATCAAATCCCTGTGGGGCGAGGAGTATTTTCCGCCTGAGCCTACCAGTCGTGAAAATGAAATGAGTGTGGTCCAGTCGGCTGTCCTGAACGGTCATCGTGTCATGCTTACTGGCGATGCCGGGCGTGAGGCGCTGCAAGAGGTTATTGACTACGCGCCATTTGCCGGACTCGCGTTGCCAGGCATTCGGTATTTTCAGGTGCCCCACCATGGCGGGCGGCACAATGTCTCGACTGAAATTCTGGACCAACTGGTTGGTTCACGGTTGGACAGTATGCCGATCCAGCATACCTGGAATGCCATTTGCAGTTCTGCCAAAGCCGATGAGGATCACCCGCGGAAGTCCGTAATTCGCGCTGTATTACACCGGGGTGGGCACTGGGCGGCAACCGAAAGCAAGAATCTCCGCATCGGGGCGGGCATTACCCGCGATGGTTGGGTATCAATTCCTCAAGCGGAGTACCCCGAAGAACAAGAGAGTTGAGTCTATGAATGCGATGTCGCTCTCTGAGTTACCAACTTCAGTGCTCGAACTCCACACATGGCCGTGGTGGCGAAGATATTGGAATCGACCGCCGGAACTGGTTCGGAAGCGGTGTGAAGCTTGGTGTGAACTATTGGAGCTTAGGGAGGCGGCAGGAAAAGGCGTGCGCCTCAACACCCCAAAATCGAAGATTTTTGATGACTCACGCCGTCGATGGAGCATCCTGGATAAACTCGACCGTGGCAACTTTACTTTGCGGAGTCGCTTTCCGGTCTCAGCCTGGGGCGCTAAGGAGGATTTTCCAAAGTCCACATGGATCGCTAGTGCAAGTGACGATGGCGCCTCACTTTGAATGCGACGCAAGCGATATAGAGGGCATCTCCTCAAGTAAGTCAGCAGGCATGCCGCACGAAAATGTGGATGTCTTTGGTGCCTACTATATTGATGAGCAGAATCGATATGCCAGAAAAGGAAAGCCCTCGCTCTGACTGGATGATGCGAGCTTAAAAGAGCTTTGTTCACATGGCGAAATCCGGCTAATGCACGGACGTGGCTCCGACACGTTTAGCGTGCGAGCTTGGGATGGCCGTTTTTCCTTGATAACAGTGGCGGATCTCACCATCTTGCGGGCGCCGTGCATGTCGCCACGCGCATTGGCGCGAGCATTCACCACGCCTCGAAACTCTATCTCTACCAGCTCAACCATTTGACTGTGCAATGGCTGCTCGATGGATTTCATCTGGTATTGCTCCCCAGGTATTTGGATGGACAGATGCTATGGACTGTGAAGAGCTTGGTAGGTTCTGGTTCGAACATGGAGTTCCCACCTGTACTGGGCGAAGGTTCGCTTTTGGCGTTCCCTCGGGGTTCGCAAATCGCCGAGTGCGTGATGGCAGAACTATTGAGTCAGGGGCACCACGATTTAGGCAATGATTTAAGGGAGGCACTGGCTGCGTAACAGCAGTTCTTGACTGAATCGACGACTCCATGGACAAAGCAATTTTCATCTCCAATCTGCTGACAAGGATGTCTATGAATCACAGATAGTTGGATTTCATGGCACAGTATCTATTCTTAGTAGTAATATTAAAAAATTAACCTTTAGGTTGAATATTTAATCCTATATGTTGAATAAAAGATAAAGTTAATATAAGATTGGTTAATACTGTAAAAAGTATTTACTCTTTCAATAATGAATGAGTAACGCAATAGGGTTACGAAAATGTCTAAACTAACAGATTTTGGAAAAGCGATTAGGAAACTTAGGATTGATTATGATACCAATCTTAATGAACTAGCGACTTCAATTGGCGTTAGTTCAGCTTTCTTATCAGCTGTGGAAACAGGAAAAAAGCCAATAAGTGCTGAATTAATTACAAAAATTACAAACGCATTAGGTTTAAGTAAAGCAGAGGAAAATTTGCTTACACATGCTGCTAGTCAAAGTGTTGATAATGTTACTGTTCGAACAAATAGCCCAGAAGAAGCAGAAATTGCTTTGATGTTTGCTAGACGAATTCAAGACGATACTTTGAATATGGCGCAACTTAGAAAAATTCTTGAGGAGAATTGATATATGACATCTGGATGTATGCCTAGAGGTGTTAAAGTCGCGCCTTTAAGTAAACAAAGCATAAAACAAAAAGCACTCATTATTCGTGACAAGATTTTTAAACTGTCACTAAATCAGTCAATAGATTTAAGTCGAGGCTTAGAACATCGATTGCATGAATTAGGTGTCATTTTAGAAGTCTGGGAAATTGAGGATATGCCTGATGTTGAGGCTTTAACTAATCCAGATGCTATGACTATTATTCTTCGTGCAGATACTTATGATGCTTTATGCGATGTATCTGATCCAAAACATTGCCGTGCGCGATTTACTGTAGCACATGAAATAGGGCACTTAATTCTTCATGAGGGTTTTGCCTTAGCACGTGGTGCAGTCAGGCATAAACATTATGAAGATTCTGAATGGCAAGCTGATACGTTTGCGGCAGAGTTACTGATGCCAACACAAGCATGTATTAATTTGTCTATTGAAGACATTCAAGAAAAATTCAAAGTTGGTTATAAAGCGGCTAGAAATAAATTTAGTTCTTTAAAATGAAAAAACTGATATGAAAGCTATCTTTCATATCAGTTTCGGATAGTACACCCAAGGGCTATTCGGCTTACTCAGATGACTACTATAAAGCGTGAGAACTTCATTGTAGATCATTTAAGTCAGCTTTTCAAATCTCCTTGGGAGAGGAGGTGAGCTATGTGCTTAAGAAATTAGGTACTCAAGAACCGCCGAAAGGCATGAAATGGATCTTTTGTAGATTCCGTAAAGTACGAGGCAATTCTGGCAAGGTGTTAGATGCGCATGAGTATGGTTATGAGGCATGGGCTTTTTTAGTTCCATGTGCAACTTAAGTGATCTGGTGCACAGGCATTCGTGCTTGTGTGCTTTCTAAAATTAACAATGGAGTATTAAATATGTCTAATTACTTAATCAATCACAAAAATTGCCCTGAATGTGGTGGGCGTATCAAAGGTTATTATTATTACTGTGGCCGTTGTGGGAATCAGGATGTCGTAAATTGGAAATTTACAGGCATATTCCTGATGATTGCAGGTGCTATTTTCTTTCTTGTTATGTATTTCTCAACAAAAAAAATCTGTGAAAATACCTTTTTCTCGCAAGCTATATTCTGCAATTTTTTTTAAATAATTTATAGGTTGAGTATTAACATGTTTGAAGGATTCATACCTAATTATTCATGTTTATTGCATGCTAGAGATCTTGAAGGAAATATAATCGAAATCCATTTTTTTTCGAAATATACGCCAGAGCAAGCAATTGAAAAAAGCAAAGATTATTGGACTTATGATCTTATAAGGTTTATAGATTTTCCGACTCCTCAAAGATTTGAGTGGGGGAAAAAGACTATAGTCCATCCATTGGATAAAAAAGAATATACTGTTATATATAAGTAGGTTAGGAATGAAAGTTAAAGATTTAATTGAAAAATTAGAAAAGTTTGATCCTGAATTAGAGGTTTTAATTGCCAATGAGGATGATGAGATCATTGGCCTAAACAACATGGTACGATTCTTTGATGTCAGTCATGTTTCTTCTGTTCATGCGGAAACACGAAGAAATGATGTAGAAAGGAATGTTGAATTTACATTCGTAGGAATGCCAACTAAACATTCTAGAGAGTTTATTTTCATTGATGTCGTTTCACAATTTTAGAATTTTTTTTTGAAATTACTTATAGAAGATTGTATGAACAATAATTGTGAAAAATGTACTGTTTTATCTATAGATAGTATGCCGTTAGGCTGGAATACAATAGTAAAAGAAGATTGGGTTGACGATCTAAGTGGCGGTACGGAATGGAAGCAATTTGAGTGTATCCATTGCAAATCTATTCATAATATTAAGTATCGTGATGTGGGTGCTAGTCGCTCACGTTGGTTTTTCAAAAATGAATTGCCAAAATACTTAGGATTTAATGATTAAATTCATGCAAAAATCTGAAAGAAAAAAGCGCCGTTGGGTGCTTTTTTTAATTGTTCAAACCCTTCCTATGATCCTAGACACCTAATTTCAGGGCGATTGCAGCTACAGACTTGTGTGAGGTTGAAAGTGCATAATCAATTGCTTGCTTTTTAAATTCTGGACTAAAGCCTTTAGCCATTTTTACATCTATAAAGTTAACGTTACGTTATCTTTAGAAGTAAGCATTGTCCATATGGGCTGGGCTAGGATCAGTATAAGACTTATTTAACATTGATCACAGATAAGTAAGTTGTTGGGAAATTAAATTAGAGGTGGTACTCATGATGGTTACTAAAACTAAAATATTTTCAATAATAAACATATAAAACAATATATTACAAATATATATGATGCGTAACATACGCATCATATATAAAGCGTTCTATTTTGATATAATTGATCCAATCAACCCCTTGTTAGGTTTCATTTAAATTCCATGAGTCTTACTGAAATTAAAGTTCGCCAAGCTCATTGCAAGGAAAAAACCTGTTTTTTATCCGATGAAGATGGGCTTAGCCTGAAGATTGAGCCGAGTGGAAGAAAATCTTGGTGCTATCGCTATACAGATCCACAAACTAAAAAACGTCGACGCATTCAGTTAGGTCTTTATCCTGATTTATCGCTGAAAAAGGCACGACAAGTCAGAGATGACTTTAAAGACAATGATTTCTGTTTTGAACATGATACTGCCTCTAATGTCATCACCTTTGGTAAGGTCGGGGAGGAGTGGTTACAGTTCAAACTGAAAAATGCCTTCAACGATCTACCCCGCTGTGGTGTACTACAGTTAGCAGAAAGATGCTTACAGCAAGATATTTATCCAGACCTTCAGGATTTACCTTTTCAAAACATCAAGCGTTATGACCTGGTTTCAGTAATCAAAAAAATAGAGGGACGCCAAGTAAAAGAACCTGTCAAGAAAGCTTGTAGTTATTTGAACCAAATTTATGACTACGCTGTAGCGATGGGTTATTGTGAATTCAACATCGCGCATGGTTTAAATAAAATCGCCATTAACAGTAAAATCAAGAAGAATTATCCGTATTTGAAAGCGGAGGATATATCAGATTTTAAGAAAAATTTATTAAAATTGGATGCCCATCCGATTATTAAAAAAGCACTGCTGTTCAAATTACATACTGGCGTGCGAGGGGCTGAATTGTTATTGGCTGAGCCTCATCATTTTGATTTAAATGAAAAAATCTGGAAAATACCTGCCTTGCATATTAAACAGTTTCGACGAAAAGTCATATTAGGCCATGAGATTCCAGATTTTTTAGTTCCACTTTCAAATCAGGCTTTAGAGATTTTGAAAGACGTCATGCAGTGGTCATACGGTGAAAAATACCTTTTTGCTAGCCCTCGCAAACACAATCAACCGATTCATTTTAATACTCTAAATATGGCCATACGTAAGATGGGGTATGGCAAACATCAACTATCTTCTCATGGATTACGTTCTACTTTTAGTACCATTTTGAATGACTCAGGTTTGTTCCAAGATAATTGGATTGAGG
>ERZ650302.510-NODE-510-length-21468-cov-9.289637_pt1 | contig 21468 bp, 19 predicted proteins | sample MGYA00376238_ERZ650302 | MGnify/ENA primary metagenome ERZ650302 (study PRJEB26733, sample SAMN07839298) | wastewater metagenome | biome: urban; feature: wastewater treatment plant; material: waste water | place: USA: North Carolina | collected 2016-04-28 ... | reverse complement strand
TCGGTGGTGACCCAATCCCAGGTATGAACCAGATTGAAGCGCTTCAATTGTTCCAGGACGATCCAGATACTGATGCAATCATCATGATCGGCGAGATTGGTGGTACGGCAGAAGAAGAAGCGGCGGAATATATACAGTCGAATGTCAATAAACCTGTGGTGGGATATATTGCTGGAGTGACAGCACCTAAAGGTAAGCGTATGGGACATGCGGGTGCAATTATTTCAGGCGGTAAAGGCACTGCGGAAGAAAAATTTGCAGCTTTTGAACGTGCTGGAATTGCTTATACGCGTAGCCCTGCAGAATTGGGTTCTACTATGTGGCAAGTATTAAAAGATCAGGGTTTGCTTAAATAAGTCAAATCTTGCAGATCTTGATTTTATTCAGTACTCAATCCCCAATTTTGGGGATTTTTTATGCTGAAAAATGAGCCAGAATTGAGAGATAAAGTATACGATATGTGTTGATTCGGCATAAAATATGTAAGTGTTTTGCATTTTATCCAAAGTGTTGCGATCAAAGATGGGTATAATATTGCGAAATATTTCACATTAATTACATTTTATGTGCGGAGCAGTGCGTGTTAACAAGAAGAAAGAAATTTTCAATCTATTATGTGTCTGCATTATCTTGCATGTCACTGTTTCCAACGGTTTATGCACAAGAGAGTGTGGATCAACTGCGTGAACAAAGCGTTGTTGCAATACGTTCAGGGCAAATTGATGCTGGCTTTCAGCAACTTGAGTCCTTGCTGCAGCAATATCCACAAAATCAAAAGCTTTTAGCAGATTATATTGTGATAGCTTATAGTCACAATAAAATTGGTCTGCATCAGTTGCCATATTTGAACGCTATTCAGGCAGCGCAATTTCCTGAATATGGACAACTCAGTGCGATTAAAACTTTGCGTGATTTAAAACAATATCCCGCTGCTTTAGCATTGGTGCAACAATTTCAACAGGTGAAACCTGCTGACTCTTGGCAAGTTTGGCGTGCAGTATTGCATGTTGAATCAGGTCAAATTGAACAAGCACGTCAAGATGTAAAAAGCATCCATGCAGCGACGCTAAGTGCAGATTATTTAGCACAATTGTCTTATGTTTATAGACTATTAGAAATGCCTGTGGAAGCCTTGCAAGCCGCAGAGGCATCTTTGGCGAAACAGGTGACCAGTAATGCACAGGAGCAATATGTTTTAGCGCTTATGCTGAATGGAGACTACCCACGTGCTGAAGCTTATGTACAAGCACATCAACTGAATCAAAGTAATTTATTATTTACTGTAAAATTACAACAACTTTCACAGAAAATTTTAAATGCGGTGCAGTTCTATCAATCTTCCAGTTATCGGAATGAGGGCGAAAAAGCCTTTTATCCATTAGATGCGGTATTGGCAGAAATGAAAGCCTTATCGGCAGAATTGCCAGAACAAGCAGATTTACAACGCCGCTTTTATTATGAATATATCGATGCGCTAAATCAGCGTAATCGCTCTAAAGAAGTGTTGCTTGTTGCTCAACAGCTCAATATGAATCCGCAAGAGATGCCAGCTTATGTACGTCATGCCATTGCCGATGCATATTTGAAACTGCAACAACCTGCTAAGGCTGAACCGCTGTATTTGAGTTTGTTTAAAGAAAAGAATTCTGTCGATTATTCGGTATACGCAGGTTTGTATTATGCCTACATTGAGCAAGAAAAATTTAAACAAGCCAATCAACTCTTTCAAGAAATGGATAAAACGCTGCCAACCTTTAGATATAGTGATGCCAAAGGTGTAGAGCCAACCACACATCCAGATCGCTTGGGATATTTGAGTTTGAAAGGTTTGAATTATGCCTATCGAAATCAACATGCCAAGGCCGAGCAGTATTTTCAAAATTTGGTTGAACACGCACCGAGCAATGTCGCTTTTCAAAATAATTTAGCACTCATTCAACGTTGGCGTGAAAAACCACTTTTGGCAGAACATACGGTTTCGCAGTGGAACGGCATGACGCCAATTAGCCAAACCACGCAAATCAATCAGATGCAAAATGCACAGACTTTGGGTGATATTGAGCGTTGGCGTGCCATCAATCATTATTTATACCAAACCGTACCTGATGATACTGCGGTGCAACGTAGCCGCAAAGAGTTGAATGATCGGGAACATTTTTCGATTCAGCATTCAAGTACTTGGTCGGAAAGTAAGTCTGATCAACAACTTTTAAATCAGCTTAAAGGCAGCAATGAACAGAATCATTGGACGCGTCTTAATAGTCCGTGGATGAATGATCATTATCGTCTGTTTGCCGATCATGCTTACCGTTGGTCAAAATACCAAGAAGGGAAAATAGATGATCAGCGGGTCGGTTTGGGTTTAGAGTGGAACAAGCAACGTAAAGCAGCCAGTATTTTGTTGTCCGATAGCGTGGACGATAGCCGTTTTGGCGTTGAACTCGATTGGGCGCATGTCTTAAATGATCATTGGCAATATCGTCTTAATTTCAATACACAGGCAGATATACCCTTACAAGCCATTCGGGATGGTTACGAAGGCGAGTCTTATTTGCTTGGTTTGAACTGGCAACAAAATGAATCACGCAAAGCGGGCTGGCAATACCAATTGACGGATATTGATGATGGCAATACACGCCACGAAACGTCGGCATTTTTTAGCCAGCGAATTTATTCAGCTCCGCATCATTTAACCACAGCAACCATTGCAGGTTATTATGGTCAAAACGATAACATTGCAACCAATTATTTTAACCCTGAACACAGCCACAGCCTTGAATTACGCTTAGCGCACGATTGGATGACATGGCGTAATTATGAGCATCATTTGAATCAGCATTTTGAAGCGACTGTCGGTACCTATCAACAAAAAGGTTATTCAAATGATCCGATTTATAACTTTTTTTATGGACATGAATGGCAACTTTCCAGAACTTGGAAGTTGAATTATGGAGTGGGGTGGGGAGTACGTCCTTACGATGGTAAGGATGAAGAAAAAACCTATGCAGTTTTAGGTTTTGAGGGACGCTTCTAATGAAAAAACAAATCAGTATTTTAAGTGCAATGTGTCTGGCATTGCTCAGTGGTGGCGCAACTTCGGCATTTGCTAATAGTGCAACACAGCCTCAGCTCGATGGAACTGACACAGCTGCAACCAATATAGACAACCCACAAGCTTATTCGTTTGTCACCCTGACTTTTCACGATGTTCGTGATGATGTCAAAAAAAGAGGTGATCGTGATGTGTATGCAATAAGCACCAAAAACTTTGCCCAATTTTTAGCGTGGATTAAGACAAATGGCTGGCAGCCCATTCGTTTAGAAGATGTGTGGCAGGCGCGTCAGTTGAAAAAACCGTTGCCTGAAAAAGCCGTATTAATTACGGTAGATGATGGTGCACTCAGCGGCTATACCAAAATTTTTCCATTGCTCAAGCTGTACCAAGTGCCTGCGGTTTTTGCCATTCCAACCAGCTGGATTAACGGTAATACCCAAGCTGCCTATGAGGCTTATGGTTCAGGAAACTTGATGAATTGGGATCAGATGCGTGAAATTCAACGTTCTGGTTTGGTCGAGTTTGTGTCGCATAGTGACAATTTGCACTATGGTATTTTGTCGAATCCGCAACAAAATAAGCAGCCTGCGGCAATTACGCGTTTGTATGATGAAAAAACCAAAAGCTATGAAAGTGACGCAGCATATAAGCAACGCATTTTGGCAGATTTAAAACGCTCTAAACAGGTATTGGAAAAAGAGTTAGGTGTAGAAAGCAGAGCAATTTTCTGGCCTTACGGTGCAGCGAGTAACGAAACAGAAGATATTGCAATAGAAGCAGGATTTCCAATGTCATTCAGTTTGGGTAGTGTTTTGACCCTTGCTGATGCAGAAAATACCTATCAACGTGCTTTGATTATGGATAACCCAACGCCAGAAGTGATTCATGAAGGCATGCGTGAATTTTTAACTTATACCCGTGCACCGTATAAGCAACGCAAAAGTATTTTACGCTATAACTTAGCCGATATGGCTGCTGCAAGTTATGACCAAGCTGACCAAAAACTGGGGCAGCTTTTAAATCAGGTCAATGCACTTAAAACCAATACCTTGTTATTAAAAGTGGTGGCAGACAGCAATGCCGATGGCAAAGTGGATGTTGCGTATTTTCCAAACCGCCAACTGAAAATGCAGCAGGATTTGCTCAACCGTACCGTGTGGCAAGCACGCACACGGGTTGGGCATCGCGTATATGCCGAGTTACCACTCAGTTTGCAAACCCAACAAGGCTATAGCTTGGCAGATTTCACTACAGATTTGGTGAAAAATAATAGCTCAATTGGAGGTTTAATGTTGGATACAGGCTCTAGTCTGAATTGTGCTTTGGCGCAAGAGAAATGGACAGCAGAATGTCAAACAGCTGTGCAGCAGATTATTGACATTAAAAACCAGACCAAAAAAGCGTCAAAATATTATGCCGATATCAGTAACAATTATCAAACAGCTTTAAAAGTAGATGGTAACCAAACCTCATTTAAAGGTTTAAAACAAGTGATTCAGCTGATTCCAGATCATGCCGATTTTATCTATATCAGCATTGATCCCGTTCAATCTGCATCGCACTTTTCAGACCTTAAACATGCAATTGCACATTTGAATGAGCAAGAAAGACAGCATTTGATGGTGACTTTTGAGGTGAATCCTCAAGCGACTGCGCATCAATGGCAGCATTATCAAGATGCTTATGCAGTACTTAGACAACTGTCTATACAGAAATTAGGGATAGAAAACTATCATGTGAATATGGGAGAGCAGGTTCATCAACACCTTTATACATCACTCAGTTTAAACGAAAGCCCTTTGGAATATCGCGACCCATTCCAGACCAAAATAGCACATTGATATGAGCGACTTATATTTTGGTTTTGCATTTTTCTATCCACTGTTTATGGCGTGGTTATGGATTGCAGGCGGAATCTGGTTTTATTTTAAGCGCGAATATCGTCAAAATGATTTTCCTGAACCGAGCGAAGAGGGCTGTAGTATTATCATCCCTTGTTTTAATGAGGAAGAACAAGCCCATGCGACCATTCGATATGCCATGCAGTCGCAATATCCACTGTTTGAAGTGATTGCAGTCAATGATGGTAGTAGCGATAAAACAGCCGAAATTTTAGATGAACTGGCAGCACAATATCCAAAACTTCGTGTAGTCCATTTGGCTGAAAATCAGGGTAAAGCTTATGCCTTGCGAGCAGGAACAATGGTCAGCCAATATGAATTTTTGGTGTGTATTGATGGTGATGCCTTACTGCACCCGCATGCAGTATTCTGGATGATGCATCATTTGACCAGTTATCCGCGTGTAGGGGCTGTGACAGGAAATCCACGCATTATTAACCGTTCTAGCATTTTAGGTAAGCTACAAGTTGGTGAGTTTTCATCCATTATTGGGCTGATTAAACGTGCTCAACGTACCTATGGACGTATTTTTTGCGTATCGGGCGCTATCGCAGGTTTCCGTAAAACTGCTTTAGACCGTATTGGGTATTGGCGCGATGACATGATCACGGAAGATATTGATGTATCTTGGCGTTTGCAGTTCGATCACTGGGATTTGCAGTACGTGCCGAAAGCTTTGTGTTATATCTACATGCCTGAAACCTTTAAAGGTCTGTGGAAGCAGCGTCTGCGCTGGTCGCAAGGCGGGGTAGAAGTCCTGTTAGCCTATGTGCGCAAGATGTTCAAGTGGCGTTTGCGCCGTATGTGGCCCATTGCGATTGAGGCCATGATCAGTATTGCTTGGGCTTATGTGATTTTTGGAATTTTCTTACTGTATCTGTATGGGTTATTTTTTCCTGTACCAACAGAATGGTATATCCAAACCATTATGCCGCAGTGGTATGGTGTGATTTTAGGGGTAACTTGTTTAATCCAGTTCCTCGTGAGTTTAGCGATTGACCACCAATATGATAAAAGCCGTACTTTCAGAACTTATTTTTGGGTGATTTGGTATCCGCTATTCTTCTGGATTTTAATGATGCTGACCTCGGTGGTATCTTTACCTAAAACCATCTTCAAAAAGCAAAAACGCGCACGTTGGGTTAGTCCAGACCGTGGTTTTAGAGGAGAGGATGAACATGCCTAAATATGAAATGATTCAAGATGAATCTCAGCTTGAAATTCCTCAATATATTGATGAGCCAAAATATGTGCGCAATAAAAGTGCGGGCTATGGTCTATTCTTTTTAGGATGGCTGGTTTGGATTTGGCTGTTCTTGCCGCTGCTTACATTGCTGCTGTGGTGGTATGAAGGTTATAGCATCTATCACTACTTAATTATTGGCACTGGTCCAGATGGCTCGATCAGTTTGTTGCACATGGCTTTAGCCATCGTTATTTTTATACTGTGCTTGTTGGTGTGGGCAAGCTATAACTGGATTCGCTTTCACAATAAAGAGCGTCGTCATGCACCGATTCCTGTGACTGCGGAACACTTGGCGCAAAGTTTTGATTTGCAGGTGGCAGATATTGAAACCTTAAAACAGGCTAAAAATGTGACTTTGCATTATGACGAAGACGGTGTTCTGCAACAGTACGCCATCAACCAAACTTTGCCCGCTGTGTCAGTCGCTACTGGGCTGAATCAGGTTCAGAATCAAGCTGAAAACTAAGTTGCATGGGTTTGACTTGTGGATGTTGTGCAACAAAGTCATCAGGATAATAACCAATATGTTTCACACCATGCTGCTCTAAAAGTTGGATGGTGTGCTGCAACTCTTGGGTCGAAATTTTCTGCTGGTTGCGCCAATTGACCGTTTGTAATTCAAAAATAGTACGATCTAAATTGGGGTCGTATTTTTTTGCATGCTGAATTAAATCTAAATAAAATTTTTTATGATCTTTGGATTGCTCCATATAAGGCATAGCCATGATGGCATTGTAGTCATAATAACGATAGGTACTTGGCATAGACTGTGCAAACCATTGTTCGCTTTGGGGTTGCGTGACCACGGGTGCATACATGTTTCGCGCCACCAATAAATTGGGCTGGTATTGCTTGAGTACTTGAGTAATACCTGCCGCCAATTGATCTAAATAAGCGGTTTTATATTTGGCTAAGCGTGCCTGTTCGGGATGTCTGAGGTCTTTAAAAATACGATGTGAAAACCCCCATTGCTGATAATATTTATGTGCCAAAGCTGAAGAATCCTCATAATCTGACAAGGTCACATCATCATGGTACAACACACCATCGACAGGATTGTGTTGAATGAAATCACGGTAAATATCCATAATAATTTCTAGGTTTTTCTGTTCAAAAGGTGAGAGGCGAATATAGCCTTTTTGTCCGCCTTGACGATGTTGCACATAATTTAACTGCTGATCTTTCGGCAATTCCCACGCCAAAACGGGCAGCCATGCATAAACATGCTGCACCTGTGTATTTTGACGAATTTGCTGAAGTAACTGTGGAAATAAGTTGTCACGTACTGGCACATAACGGTTTTCGAAATACACCTGATCTGCAGAGCCGTTGGCATCTGGGTCGGCAAAAGCTTGTAAAAAAATCGTATTCGGTCGAATATTTTGAATGCGTTGAATCAAGGCTTGAATATTACGTTGTTGTTGGGCTTTGTCTGTATCGAAAACATAATCTAAATCAATATGCATAATCCGCATTTGCGCAATTGACTTATTCTGCTTTGTTTTTTGTTGAGTCTGTTGCGTGGTGGGTTGTTCAAAGTTTTTTATAACGTTTTCAATAGGATGTTGAGCAATCACAGGCAAACTTTGAGCATGTACTGCCATTGGCAGGGTTAGGCTGAATAGTGCAATTTGACATACTCGGTTCAAGGCTTGGCTAAATTTTTTTGGAAATACAGACATAAGACTTTCATCAAGCAGCACAGAATAGATTTACTCTAATCACAATAGCGGATATTTCAAGTAATTTTTTGCATCTCGGGAAATTATTTTTATTGTTGTACAAGCTGTATAAACAGCTGATTCAAATAAAAAAATACGCAATGATTGGGGTGATCATTGCGTATGAAAAACGAATCTGCTTTCACAGCTTCGATAACGGAGAAATGTTATGAAATTAGGATCGCTCCTAAAGCATGTAAGTATACTAAACTGAGAATGAATACTATTCCGCAGTATTCAGGTTACGTGATGTTAAATCACGTAAGTAATAAGTGTTTTTTGTGAATCGCGTCATCTTATGTTGATTTTTCAACCAAATAAAAAGTCTCTTATTCATGTGAATAAGAGACTTTAAAATATTTATATCTACAAAATGCTTAGAAGCGGAACACACCTAAGCCAGCTTTTACTTCATCTAAAGTTTGCTGAGTAATGTTGCGGCATTTGTCTGTACCTGTTTTCAAAATATCCATAATGTAATCAGGGTCTTTGGCAAGTTCGATACGACGTTCACGGATCGGGCCAATCAATTCTTTTAAAATGCCTTCCAAACGCTTTTTCACCGTACCATCGCCCAAACCACCACGACGATAATGCGCTTTTAGTTCTTCAAGTTCTTCTTTGTTGGTATCGAAGGCGTCTAAATAAGTAAATACCACGTTGCCTTCAACCTGACCCGGGTCTTCAATGCGCAGGTGATTCGGGTCGGTGTACATCGCATTGACGGCTTTTTTAATGTCTTTGTCTGTGGCATCTAAAACAATGGTATTGCCCAGTGATTTTGACATTTTGGCTTTACCATCAAAACCAGGTAAACGTCCTACATTTGACAACAACGCCTGACATTCAGGCAACAAGTCATGACCAATTTGACGATTCACACGACGCACGATTTCATTGGTCTGCTCAATCATTGGAATTTGGTCTTCACCCACAGGGACAACCGTTGCTTTAAATGCAGTAATGTCAGCTGCTTGCGCCACAGGGTAACACAGAAAACCTGCAGGAATATCACGCTCAAAACCACGCATCTGAATTTCAGATTTAATGGTTGGATTTCGCTCCAAACGCGCCACAGTCACGAAGTTTAAATACAACATGGTAAGTTCGTTTAACGCAGGCAGGCAAGACTGCACGCAAATGGTGGTTTTTGTTGGATCAATGCCCACCGCTAAATAATCTGTTGCTACCTCAATAATATTACGACGCACTTTTTCAAAGTTATCGGCATTGTCAGTTAAGGCTTGAGCATCGGCAAGTAACAGATGTTGATGATGTGAGTCTTGTAAACCCACACGTGAACGTAAAGAACCTACAAAGTGACCTAAATGTAATTGTCCAGTTGGACGATCGCCTGTCAAAATCACAGGACGATTATCTTGATTACTCATTTTTTATTCCAAGTCGTATCTACGACATCTATGTACCGATGAATTGCTACATTGTAAGGCATAATATTTTTCAATGTCACTTCCTTAAATAGATTGAATTGAATTCGTTTAAAAAATTAATGAAGTAAATACAGAGTTTATTTGCGTACAGTTTTAAAATAGATAGAAAATCGCATAAGGATAACAACGCAATGGCGAGCAGCTTATTACTTTTATTAGATGACATTGCAACTGTTTTAGATGATGTAGCCGTCATGAGTAAAATGGCTGCTAAAAAAACAGCAGGGGTATTGGGTGATGATCTGGCATTGAATGCGCAGCAGGTGAGTGGTGTGCGTGCCGATCGTGAGTTGCCTGTGGTATGGCGTGTGGCCAAAGGTTCATTCATCAATAAACTGATTTTAGTACCATTGGCATTATTAATTAGTGTAGTTGCACCGTGGTTAATCAATCCTTTATTGGTGATTGGTGGGTTGTTCTTAAGCTATGAAGGTGTGGAAAAAATCATGCACACCTTACAGCACAAAAAAGCCCAAACGTCGAAAGAAGCACAATTAGAATTAATTCAAACCGAGCAAGACCTTGCGACTTATGAAACTGAAAAAATTAAAGGTGCAGTGCGTACTGACTTTATTTTATCGGCGGAAATTGTAGTGATTTCATTGGGTACAGTAGCAGCCGCAAGTTTCTTAACCAAAGTCACCGTATTGAGTGTGATTGCCGTTGCTATGACAGTTGGGGTCTATGGGTTTGTAGCGTTAATTGTCAAAATTGATGACATCGGTTTATATCTCACAGAACAAGCCACCAAGTTTAAACAACGCATTGGGCGTGGTTTACTGACATTCGCTCCAATTTTAATGAAGACATTATCTGTGGTAGGTACTGCAGCGATGTTCTTGGTTGGTGGCGGAATTATCAATCATGCGATTCCTTTTGTGCACCATTTCACAGAAGATACGGTAGAGTATGTACAAGACATCCCAACCATGGGGAGTATTGTAGGTTCAGTCACGCCAATGTTGATTAACCTTGTCGTGGGTATTTTGGCAGGCATTTTGGTGGTGATTGTGGTCACACTCGTTCAAAAAGTGTGGTCAAAGTCTAAATAGGCTTAATCTGTTATCAGGGTTTAAGAGAAGGATAAGAATAATGCGTTGGAAAGGTCGTCGAGTTAGCACAAATGTAGAAGACCGCCGTGGTGGAGGTGGAGCAAAAGCGGGTGGTATTAGTATTTTGGGCTTAGTGGTGGCCTTTGTTGCGTGGAAGTTTTTTGGGGTAGATCCTCAATCGGCTTATCAAACGACCAAGCAAGTCACCTCGCATGCACAAAGTGCTGAAACCAAAGGTTTAGACAATCCAAGCCCCGAACAACAAGAGGCAATTGAGTTTGTGGGCACTGTATTGGCTGATACGGAAGACACGTGGTCACAAGTGTTTCAGCAGCAGTTAAATAACCAGTATGTGCCGCCTAAACTAGTGTTATTTACAGGCGTGGTCAATTCTGGCTGTGGTACGGCACAATCGGCGATGGGGCCGTTTTATTGTCCTGCTGATCAAAAAGTATATATTGACACTTCATTTTTCCAAGCCATGCGTCAGCAAATGGGCATTGGTGGTGAGCAAAATCAGACTGAATTAAGCCGAAATGATCAGGCAGGCGATTTTGCCCAAGCCTATGTGGTAGCGCATGAAGTTGGGCATCATATTCAGACCATTTTAGGGATTTCAGAGCAAGTGCATAAAGCACGTCAGCAAGTCAGTGAAGTGCAAGGTAACCAGCTTTCGGTGCGTCAGGAGTTGCAAGCGGACTGTTTATCGGGGGTGTGGGCGCATCATAATCATCAACGTACTCAATTCCTAGAACAAGGTGATATTGAAGAAGCGATGGATGCAGCACATAAAATTGGCGATGATTATTTGCAAAAACGTGCACGTGGGCAAGTCGTACCTGATAGCTTTACCCATGGTACCAGTGCTCAGCGCGTACAATGGTTTCAGACTGGCTTAAAAACAGGTTTGATTAATGATTGTGATACATTCAATGCCGCAATTTAACTGACTTAAAAATCAATTTTTATAAACAAAAGGAGTGCAGGCAGTCACTCCTTTTTTATAGGCTAAAAAACCTGAGTGGATGGATGCAAAAAACTTTAAGCCGTAAACCGAGTGATGAATTAGCACACATGGTTTTGAACGGCGTGTGTTTGATTCCAGCAGGTCAGGTTGCGACCTATGGGCAAATGGCATCTCTAGCAGGTTAGCCCAACATGCACGTTTGGTCGGTTATGTTCTCAAGCTGTTATTTACAAAACATACTGTGTCGTGGCATCGGGTGATTAATGCGTAAGGGAAAATTAGCCTGAGGAGATAATATACATACTTTAAAATTACAGGCAGAAGGGATTTTGGTCATTGCAGAGAAGGTAAATTTAAAACAATACCAATGGCAGAATTAAACTGTACTGCTAAATCGAGCTTTGAATATTAAGATGTGATGATACTGAAGGAAGTTTGCTGAATGGAAAGAGGTAATCAAAATTTCAGAACAAAAAAACTAAAAGAGAGGGTAAGTTCCTCACTTCCGTAGAAATGAGGAACACGCAATCTTATTGACGTACAATCAGTACAGGTGTAGTCCCTTCGCTTAGGATGCTTTGCGCAACGCTACCTAGGAATAATTTTTTCAAGCCAGTACGACCATGTGAGCCAATCACGATAAGGTCAGCATTCAAGTCTTTTGCAGCGTTAGTAATTTCGCGTGCAATGACTTGACCTTCAAGTAGTTTAGTTTCAGCTTCAACACCTTGTTCAGTGAATTTTTGCTTTGCTTCTTCTAAAGTTTTCACGATAGAAGCACGCGCGCGTTCAATCAAGTCATTGGTTTGGTTTGCAGTGATGTATTCTGCAGCAATATACGGGTCAAGTGTAAGTACTTGTACCACAGTGATTTTACTACCAAATGCTTTTGCAAGTTCAGCAGCCTTTGCAACAGCAGCAAAAGAAGTTTCAGAACCGTCCACTGGTACGAGGATGTTTTGGTAAGCCATGAGTGTTTCTCCTTATTGTAATTTCAATACTTTAATAAAATATTCGCTCTGAGTCCTGTCTTATCTTACGCTGAATTCATATAGAATAAAACCCAGTAATTTCATAAAGATAATTGAGTGCTATAAGTCATTATTTCAACTTAATTTAGCATGAAATTATGAAGCTGTGCTTTCAATTCAACTAAAGTTTTAGTCCTTATTGTTGTGCTGATTTTTAAAAAATTCCACCAGTTTTTTAACGTCATCTGTCTGCAATTGTTCTCGTATTTGTAGCAGATATTTTTCATCTAAATCATACAGTTCTAGTGCCAGAATGTCGGAAATTTCAGCTGCATTAAAACGGTATTTAATCACTTTAGCAGGTACGCCCGCCACAATGGCATAAGGTGGTACATCTTGCGTAACCACTGCACCTGTAGCCACAATAGCACCTTCACCCAGTTCAACGCCTTGCATAATCATGGCTCGACTGCCAATCCAGCAACCATCACCAATTTTGGTATCACCTGCAGCAACAAAACTACGGGTATCGAATGGAAAAGCGGAAATCCAGTCACTGCGATGCAATTGATTGCCCCCCATCATAATCACACATTCCGCACCAAAGCAGACAAAATTACCAATATAGAGCTGATCAATTGGTTTTTCTGCTGTGGCGGGTTTGTCGTGCAAATAACGTACTACACAACGCTCAAAGCCTTGATCCCAATAAGCTGAATAATACGAGTAATTGCCTTTAATATGGATATTCGGATTTTTTACAGTTTTGGAGATAAACTCAAATTCGCACCAGTGTTTGACAGGGGAATTAATCAGCGCTTCAGACATGGTTTTTTCGTATGGGAAGGTGAGGGAATTATAACGAATGTTGCTTAGTACTGCTAAAAAGTGCGAAAGTTTTTGCGTTGTAGGGATGTTCTGATTATCTAAACCAATGCCACAAATACATAAAAACATTTTTAACACTATTGGGAAAGATGAAACCCCAAATGCCAAAAAAGAGTGATGCTGCCAATACGATACTGACGGGACTGGTTTGTGTATTGATGAAGAGTCCCCAGACAGGAATTAAAATCAGTCCTAACACTGCCCCAGAAAGCGCATAAACAAATGCATGAATGATGCGATTTTCCATCTTATTTCCCTCTATTTTTATTGCAGTATAATCTATAAGCTGGGCTGTATGATTAATAGTTATAATAGTTCACATAAAAAAAACCCCTCAAAGAGGGGCATCGTGTGCAGTCATCTTTAATACTTAAAGATATTCTACATTCACAATTTCGTATTCCACTTCGCCTTGCGGAGTAACGATCTTGGCTTCATCGCCTTCATTTTTACCCAACAAACCGCGTGCAATTGGCGAGTTCACTGAAATTTTATTGATTTTAAAATCAGCTTCATCATCACCTACAATTTTGTAAGTTTTTTGCTCTTCAGTCTCTAGGTTTTCAATGGTCACAGTCACACCAAAAACCACACGTCCGTTTTGTTCCAACTCTTTAACATCAATCACTTGGCAAGCGCCCAATTTACCTTCGATGTCTTGAATACGGCCTTCGCAGAAACCTTGCTGTTCACGTGCGGCATGGTATTCGGCATTTTCTTTTAAATCGCCATGTTCACGTGCTTCTGCAATCGCTGCAGTAATACGTGGACGGTCCACAGTTTTCAGTTGGTGTAATTCTTTCTCTAGGGCAAGTTTGCCTTCGGGAGTCATAGGATAACGTTGCATAGTTGTCCCTCAGTAATAAAAAATAAAAGTCTATAAATGAAAAAAGCCCGCCACCGAGAAGGTGGCGGGACTTCTCAGTAACGAATTAACCTAATGTTAAATCTTGCAAACGATATACATCCATTGGTAATTTAATCGCTAAGGCTTGGCATACAGCATCTGCACCATTCAAGGTTGTGGTGTAATACACTTTGCCTTGTAATGCAGAACGACGGATTGAGAATGAATCCTGCTGAGCTTGTTTGCCTTCAGACGTATTGATGATGAGGTGAATCTCACCATTTTTCAAGCGGTCTACAATGTGTGGGCGACCTTCAGTCACTTTATTCACACGTTCACACTCAATACCTGCATCGGTGATGACTTTATGTGTGCCACTCGTTGCAACAAGTTTGAAGCCAAAATCAGCCAATTGTTTTGCAATACGCGCCACATGCGGTTTATCAGACTCACGTACAGACAAGAATGCATGTTTCACTTCGCCTTCAGTTGGGATTCCTGGTAAGCGATCATTCGAGCCTAGCACAGCTTTATAGAATGCTTCACCAAAAGTTTTGCCCACGCCCATGACTTCACCTGTAGATTTCATCTCAGGCCCAAGCACTGGGTCTACACCAGGGAACTTGTTGAATGGAAACACAGCTTCTTTCACAGAGAAGTGTTGCGGAATAATTTCTTTAGTAAAGCCTTGAGCTTCTAAAGATTGACCCGCCATACAACGTGCTGCAACTTTAGCCAATGATTCGCCAATACACTTAGAAACGAACGGAACAGTACGTGATGCACGTGGGTTCACTTCTAAGATATAAACGTCATTGCCTTTCACTGCAAACTGTACGTTCATCAGACCAATAACGCCCAACTCTTTTGCCATGGCAACAGTTTGACGACGCATTTCGTCCTGTACTTCATCTGACAATGAGTAAGGTGGAATTGAACATGCCGAGTCACCAGAGTGAATACCTGCTTGTTCGATGTGCTGCATAATACCGCCAATCACCACATTTTTACCGTCAGATACGCAGTCTACATCAACTTCAATCGCATCATCCAAGAAACGGTCTAACAGTACAGGTGCATCGTTAGACGCTTGAACTGCATCACGCAGGTAGCGTTTCAATTCTTCTTCGTTATACACAATTTCCATTGCACGACCACCCAATACATAAGATGGACGAACAACGAGCGGATAACCTACTTTCGCTGCTTCTGCGATACCTTCTTCAGCAGATTTTACAATGCTGTTATTAGGTTGACGCAATTGCAGACGTTGAATCATTTGCTGGAAACGCTCACGGTCTTCTGCGCGGTCAATTGCATCTGGTGATGTACCAATAATTGGCGCACCTGCTTCTTCTAAAGCGCGTGCCAATTTCAATGGAGTTTGACCACCGTACTGCACAATAATGCCTTTTGGCTTTTCAGTACGTACGATTTCAAGCACATCTTCCAAAGTAATTGGTTCGAAGTACAAACGGTCTGAAGTGTCGTAATCGGTAGATACTGTTTCAGGGTTACAGTTCACCATAATGGTTTCGTAACCGTCTTCACGCATTGCAAGCGCAGCGTGTACACAGCAGTAATCGAATTCAATACCTTGACCAATACGGTTTGGACCACCGCCAATCACCATGATCTTGTCTTTCGCTGAAGGGTTTGATTCACACTCTTCATCGTAAGTTGAATACATATATGCTGTGTCAGATTCAAACTCTGCAGCACAGGTATCCACGCGTTTGTAAACTGGGGTTACGCCCAAGTTCCAACGGTGTTTACGGAATTGCTTTTGTGAAATGCCCATCAAGTTCGCAATACGTAGGTCAGATAAACCTTTACGTTTGAACGAGCGAATGTTGTCAGCGTTTAGATCACCAAAACCTAAAGTTTTGATTTCGTTTTCAGTGTTAACGATGTCTTGAATTTGAATCAAGAACCAGCGGTCAATTTTGGTCGCTTCAAAAACTTCGTCCAAGCTAAAGCCGTGACGGAAAGCGTCAGCCACGTACCAAATACGCTCAGGGCCTGGAACTTTTAATTCAACTAAAATCTTGTCGCGTGCGCCTTCAGCACCCACTTCAATTTGTTCGTCAAAACCACAAGCACCAGTTTCTAAACCGCGAAGGGCTTTATTTACAGACTCTTGGAAATTACGGCCAATTGCCATGACTTCACCTACAGATTTCATCTGCGTGGTTAAAGTCGCGTCAGCTTGAGGGAACTTTTCAAAGTTGAAACGTGGAACTTTAGTTACAACGTAGTCAATTGCAGGTTCAAATGATGCAGGTGTTGTACCACCCGTGATGTCATTTTTCAATTCATCAAGGGTGTAGCCTACAGCCAATTTTGCTGCAACTTTTGCAATTGGGAAACCAGTTGCTTTAGAAGCCAGTGCAGATGAACGTGATACACGCGGGTTCATCTCAATCACAACCATACGGCCAGTATTCGGGCAAATACCGAACTGTACGTTAGAACCACCAGTTTCTACACCAATTTCACGCAGTACTGCTAAAGATGCATTACGCATCAATTGGTATTCTTTGTCTGTCAAGGTTTGCGCAGGAGCAATGGTAATTGAGTCACCTGTGTGCACGCCCATTGGGTCAAAGTTTTCAATTGAGCATACGATGATACAGTTGTCGTTTTTGTCACGTACAACTTCCATCTCATATTCTTTCCAACCAATGAGTGATTCATCAATCAATAACTGTTTGGTTGGAGAAAGATCGAAACCGCGTTCACAAATTTCAAGGAATTCTTCTTTGTTGTATGCGATACCGCCACCAGAACCACCCATCGTGAATGATGGACGAATAATCACAGGGAAGCCAAAGCGAGATTGAATCTCAAGTGCTTCTTCCATAGATTCAGCAATCGCTGCTTTCGGGCACTCAAGACCAATTTTGCGCATTGCTTGATCAAACAGTTTACGGTCTTCAGCTTTTTCAATCGCGTCTTTGGTTGCACCAATCAATTCAACATTGTATTTGGCTAAAATTCCGTTGGCATCTAATGCAAGCGCACAGTTCAACGCAGTTTGACCGCCCATGGTCGGAAGTACTGCATCTGGACGTTCTTTTTCAATGATTGCTGCAACAGTCTGCCAAGTGATTGGCTCGATATAGGTTGCATCTGCCATTGCAGGGTCAGTCATGATGGTCGCAGGGTTCGAGTTTACCAAAATAACGCGGTAACCTTCTTCACGCAGCGCTTTACATGCTTGAGCACCAGAATAGTCAAACTCACAAGCCTGACCAATAACAATAGGACCAGCACCAATAATTAAGATGCTTTTAATATCCGTACGTTTAGGCATTATTTCGCTCCTTAATTACTTCTTAGCGGCTTCAATAAGTTCGATGAAATGATCGAACAATGGTGCGCAGTCATGTGGACCTGGACTTGCTTCTGGGTGACCTTGGAAGCTAAATGCAGGCTTGTCTGTACGATGAATACCTTGGTTTGTGCCATCGAACAATGAACGATGCGTTGAACGTACATTGCTTGGTAAGGTGCTTTCATCTACCGCGAAGCCGTGGTTCTGAGAAGTAATCATCACTGTACCAGTATCTAAATTCTGTACAGGATGGTTTGCGCCGTGGTGACCGTGCGACATTTTCATTGTTTTTGCACCAGATGCAAGTGCAAGAATTTGGTGACCTAAACAGATACCAAATACAGGGGTATTCGTGGTTTCTACAATTGTTTTTACAGCTTCAATTGCGTAGTCACATGCAGCAGGGTCGCCAGGACCATTTGACAGGAAAATGCCATCTGGGTTTAACGCCAGGACTTTTTCAGCAGGGGTTTGTGCAGGGACAACGGTTAATTTGCAACCGCGGTCTGCGAGCATACGCAGGATGTTGGTTTTGACACCGTAATCGTATGCAACCACATGATATTTAAGTTCAGGTTGAGTAAAGCCTTTGCCAAGTTCCCATGAGCCCTCAGTCCATTCAAAACCTTCAGGGTCACAGCATACTTTTGCAAGATCTAAGCCGTTTAAGCCGCCAAATGCACGTGCTTTCGCAATTGCTTCTTCTTCAGTGATATTTTCACCAGCAAGAATACAACCGTTTTGCGCACCTTTGGCACGTAAGATACGGGTCAATTTACGGGTGTCAATATCGGCAATTGCAACAACATTGTGTTGTTGTAAGTATTCACCTAATGATTGAGTAGAACGGAAGTTACTGTGTAATAAAGGCAAGTCACGGATAATTAAACCGTTTGCCCATACTTTATGAATTCGACCTGACTCAACATCTTCATCATTGCAACCAGTGTTCCCAATATGTGGGTAAGTTAAAGTCACAATTTGTTGTGCATAACTTGGGTCGGTTAAAATTTCTTGATAGCCAGTCATGGCAGTGTTAAAAACGACTTCACCAGTCGTACTTCCCGTTGCACCGATAGACGTACCTTTAAAGATTGTACCGTCGGCGAGGGCTAAAATGGCGGGGGTGCTCAAACCAAAGCTCCTGAACTAAAACCACAAAAATAGGGCTGTAAAAAAGCGAGTAGACGAAAAAAAAGGAAGGTCAATGTTTAAACCTACCCTCCTATGTCTGCTCGCTTGAACTTAACATTGCATTATACGCATGCACTCGTTAAAAGTCCATTGCCAATCTGACGAATATGTAAGTTAAAAGACTTGCTTTTTTTCTAGGTTAATGTTTTCTCGTGTAGTCCAAATGTAATCAATCTATGATTGTTAGACAATCCAAAAACCATTTTAGTCTAAATTGCCTTATGCTTAATTTATAAACAACAACGACCTTGGGTGAAGCAAAATGACTGAACAAGAAAAATCAGTAGTTGACAAAAACGCAATCAAAGATGCGGTACATGAGAGTGCTGAAAAGCTTGAAAAAGTAACGCATGATGCTAAAGAGCAGGTGCTTGATGTGGTTGCGGAAACGCAAGAAAAACTGCAAAGCGAAGCCAAACAACTCAATGCCAGCGTACAAGAACAATTGGGTCAGTTAAAGCAAGATGTGTTGCAAAAAATTGAAGCTTTAAAGGCACAATTTGGCAGTTCACCTAAAGATTTGGGTGAATTAAAAGACTTTGTGAAAACTGAATTTAGTGCAATTATTGAAGACCTTTCTAAACTTGGTAAAGAGTTGAAAGAAGATGTCAGCAGCATTTCAGTGAAACACAAAGATCAATTGGCTGAAACTTTTAAGCGTTCTAAAGAGCACACATTAGAAGCCTGGAAAAAAGTAAATCCATCAAAAACTGAAAAAAATGAAGAAACTGATCAAGCATAATATAGTTTTAAACTGTTGCTGATTCAGCCATAAAAAAAGTGAGGTCATACGCCTCACTTTTTTTATTCAAATTTTTTGCTCAAACCAAAAATTAATTCTTTCAATTTAAGCTATTATTAATCACAGTTAAAACTGATGTAGCCAATCTCGCTTATTGTGAAAATCGGCGGCAGGACTGCTATGTTGCATGGCATAAAACTGTTCACCCTGACTGGTTTTGAGCACAGCAGTGAGCCCAATAAACAAATCTGTCCATTTCAGTTTATGTTTCAGCATAAATTCGGTTAAATCCAAACTGACATTTAAACCGTAATGCATGCGTTTCAACTGATTCAACTCAATATCATAAGCGGCCAAAGGTGGTATTTGCTCAGGATAACGATATTCTTCAAAGGCATACGCCTGCCAAGCTTGAGAAGGGGAGAGATTGATTTCACGATAAAAATCTTCGCCCTGAACGCCAATGAAAATTTCAAAGCAGGTCTGTTCCCACAAAAAGTCCTGACGTGGATGTGAAGTCACCAATGCAGGCCATTCGACCCATTGATTAGGATCACGCAGCCAATAACCTACATTTAAGCTAAACGGACTTTGTTGCTCAATTGCACCGACCAAAGAAATCGCTTGAAACTGACGATCAAAGGCGCTGAGTTCGTAACTTGCCATATAAACTTAGTTAGACAAATGAGCGTGACGAACTAAATTTGACAACTTGGCATTTTGTTTTGCTGCTTTTTTATAAAGCAAAGCAATTTTACCAATCGTTTGTACCACTTCAGAACCTGTTGCTGCAGCAATTTCAGTAATTACAGCTGCACGTACTTCACGGTCTTCACCACCAATTTTGACTTTAATCAATTCGTGATCGTTTAAAGCACGGTTGGTTTCTTCAATTACATTTTCAGTCAAACCTTGACTGCCAACCATCACTACAGGGTTAAGTGCATGACCAATTTGACGTAAACGCTTGCGTTCCTGAATAGAGAGAGCCGCCATAAAGATAACCTAATTTTAAAAACGGCTTAGTATAACAAAAGCCAATTTGAAACGCTGTAAATTCTATGCAAATAATCCGCGAACGTGGAGCAGTGCAAAAATATCAAAATTGAACATTTGCTTAGGTTTATCTAACGGTGATGAGTATTTTTTTAGGTCCCGGTACAAAAATAAGCGATGGATTTAATAGAAAAAACTTGTCAGTTATTGGCATTTAGATACAGATGTCTACTGCAAGCTTGCTAATTTTCACGTACAATCGCAATTTAGATGGCTATTCGTTACTAAGAGAGTTATGGCAACACGGATTACCAACCAAAAGTTATCCAAAAGTAGTCGCGCGTGGATGAGAGAGCACCTAGATGATCCCTTTGTGAAAAGAGCGCAAAAAGAAGGGTATCGTGCACGTGCTGCTTACAAACTACTTGAGATTCAAGAAAAATATAAACTGATCAAACCAGGCATGACGGTGGTGGACTTAGGTGCAGCACCGGGCAGTTGGTCGCAAATCGCAGGGAAACTTGTCGGTGACAAAGGTTTGGTGATCGCTTCCGATATTTTAGAAATGGACGCACTACCAGATGTGACCTTTTTGCAAGGTGACTTCCGCGAAGAAGAAGTGTTCGAAAAATTGTTAAATATTTTAAACGGACGCACGGTAGATGTTGTAATTTCCGATATGGCCCCCAATACATCAGGTAATAAAGCTGTAGATCAACCGCGTCAAATTTACTTATGTGAGTTGGCTCTTGATTTTGCCAACCGCGTATTGGGACCCAATGGTCAGTTTGTGGTCAAAGTGTTCCAAGGTTCCGGATTTGACGAATTTCGTAAACAAGTCGTGGACAGTTTTGATGTTTTAAAGACAGCAAAACCTGCTGCTTCACGTGCGCGTTCCAAAGAAGTATTCCTTATTGGACAAGGGCGTAAAAACGCGTCTAAATAAAGTTTACTTGCCAAGCCGCTAAAAATTGTGCATTTTGTACGTTTTTAATGAATTGTCTAGCTGATCTTCAGCTTTTTGAATGAAAGGTCACCCAGTAACGGGCATGATCAAATTAGATTGATATGGGAATAAAGCTTTGAGCGATCTCTTCAAG
>ERZ650302.509-NODE-509-length-21475-cov-29.619001_pt1 | contig 21475 bp, 20 predicted proteins | sample MGYA00376238_ERZ650302 | MGnify/ENA primary metagenome ERZ650302 (study PRJEB26733, sample SAMN07839298) | wastewater metagenome | biome: urban; feature: wastewater treatment plant; material: waste water | place: USA: North Carolina | collected 2016-04-28 ... | reverse complement strand
AGCACCCGCCAGCGAAAGCACCAGCAATCACGGGCGCAAAAAAAGCCGCCCCCAAAGCCAGGGAGCGGCCCAAAAGCAACGATGGCACACCAGCGGCTACAGACAACCCTCCAGCCGCAACAGATGCTTCTTAATGTCCAGCCCGCCGCCGTAGCCCACCATGCTGCCGTCCGCGCCGATAACGCGGTGGCAGGGAATGAACACGGCGATGGGATTACGGTTGTTTGCCATGCCCACGGCGCGAAATCCCTTGGGGCTGTTAACGGCCTCGGCTACCTGGCGGTAACTGCGGGTCTGGCCGTAGGGAATCTGCACCAGGGCATTCCACACCTTGCGCTGAAAGGGCGTACCCGCCGGGGCAAGGCGCAGATCAAATTCCTTGCGCACGCCAGCCAGATATTCTTCCAACTGCTCAAAGGCCCGCAGCAGCAGGGGTGTTGCCTGATCTGCAACTTCTGCCAGCGGTTCGTAGGGAGCCTTGCCCCCCAGATCAAGCTGCACCTGGACTACATGGAGGGCGAGCTGGCCGCGCGCGAGCGCGCCTGGCTGGTGGCCACCTTTGGCAAGGCCTACGGCGCGTGGCTGCACGACGCCGCCTGGGGCCGCGACAACCGCCCGGTGGTCACCGAAAGCGAGCCCGTCAGCATGAGCCGCGAAACCACCTTCGAGCGCGACCTGCACGCCGTGCACGACCGCGCCGAGCTGGGCCGCATCTTCACGGCCTTGTGCGAGCAGGTGGCGCAGGACCTGCAGCGCAAGGGCTATGCGGGCCGCACCATCGGCATCAAGCTGCGCTATGCGGACTTTCGCGGCGCCACCCGCGACCAGACCATTGCCCAGGCCACGCAGGACGCCGCCATGCTGCGCCGCGTGGCGGGCCAGTGCCTCAAGCGCGTGCCGCTGCAACAGCGCTTGCGCCTGCTGGGTGTGCGTGTGGCCTCGCTGGTGCCGGTGGCCGAGGCGGCTTTGCACCCTGCCGCTGCGCACTCCCCCGGCCCGGCGCAGGGAGAGACGCTGGGGCTTTTCTGACCATCAGGGAAATCACGTAAATTTTTGTATCAGCAAACCGCGGCACAATGGTTTGCACCGTTTCCGTGCGAAACCTTTCGGCAGGACTTACCTATGCGCGTCAACCTTCCCGTCACCAACAACGAATACGACTTCCCGGCCGACGAGCTGCTGATGTCCACCACCGACACCAAAGGGGTGTTGACGCACTGCAATGCAGCCTTTGCCCGGGTCAGTGGCTTCACCATGGAAGAACTCATGGGCCAGCCGCACAACATGATCCGCCACCCGGACATGCCGCCCGAGGCCTACAAGGACATGTGGTCCACCATAGGCCGCGGGCGCAGCTGGACGGGTTTTGTGAAGAACCGGCGCAAGAATGGCGACTTCTACTGGACGCAGGCCCACGTCACCCCCATCATGCGCCAGGGCAAACCGGTGGGCTACCTGTCGGTGCGCACCAAGCCCACGCGCGAGCAGGTTCAGGCGGCAGAGGCCTTGTATGCGCGCGTCAAGCAGGAGCGCGAGTCCGGGCGCCAGACCATCCGCATCCATGCCGGTGGCGTGCGCAGCACCAGCGTGTGGGACAACAACCTGCGCAAGCGCTACCGCGCGGGCCCCACGCTGCGCCTGGCGGCCATGATGCTGCCGCTCATGCTGGTGTCCCTGGTGCCGGGCTGGATGGGCTGGAACGACGGCATGGCCGTGGCCTTGCAAACCCTCGCCTGGTTGGTGGTGGCGGGCCTGGTGCTGGCGCGCTACCACGTGGGCATGACCCTGCCCATCCGCAGCCTGCGCCGCCTGCTCAACGGCATGGCCGCTGGCGACCTCACGCACCGCGAGCCCGAGCTGCCCATGACCCATGTGCTGGGCAAGGTCATGGCGCGCGTGCAGCGGTTGCAACTCAACATCCGGGCCGTGGTGGGCGATGCGATGGAGGAGATGGAAAAGTTCAGTGCGGTGTCTGCCGAGATGGCGCAGAGCGCGCTGGATTTGTCCGGCCGTGCCGAATCCCAGGCCAGCAGCCTGGAAGAATCTGCCGCGGCCATGGAGCAACTCTCTGCCACGGTGGAAAACTCCAGCGAGGCCGCCCAGAAGGTGGTGCGTGAAAGCCACCACAGTGCCGAACTGGCGACCCAGGGCGGGCAGGCGGTGGCTCAGGTCAGCCAGGTGGTTGGTGCCATCGAGCAGTCTTCGCGCAAGATGGGGCAGATCATCTCCACCATCGAGGGCATCGCCTTTCAGACCAACATCCTGGCGCTCAATGCAGCCGTCGAGGCCGCGCGTGCGGGTGAGCAGGGGCGTGGCTTTGCTGTGGTGGCAGGGGAGGTGCGCAGCCTGGCGCAGCGCTCGTCCGAGGCTGCCAAGGAAATCCAGGCGCTCATCAACGAGTCGGCCAGCAACATTGGCCGCGGTGCGGGCCTGATGCAGTCGGCCAGCAAAACCATCGAACAGGTGGTGCAGTCGGTGGCGCACGTCAATACCCTGATGGGCCAGATGGGTGTCGCAGCGCGCGAGCAGGCAGAGGGCATCTCACAGGTCAACGAGGCCGTCACCTTGCTCGATCGGGATACCCAGCAGAACGCCGCGTTGGCGGAGCAATCGGCCGCAGCATCCCGCGTCATGAGTGACAGCGCGGCCGTGCTGGGCCGCACGCTGGAAGTGTTCCGCGTGCGTTGAGGGTGGTGTCATCCCGATACGGTGTGCCGGGTGGCACACCGGCATCTTGACGAAAACTTACGTCAGACTTTCATTGGAGTCCCCGTCGCGCCGGGAGATTCCAATGACCCTCGAAGAACTGCAACGCATCAAGCAATGGCATGTGGATCACAAGGCCGACCACCCCTTGGAATACCACTTGTGGGATGCGGTCCTGACCTTCTGGCTCAGGGGTTGGGTGGGTTGGTTTCCCACCTACCTGTTTGACCAGTGGTGGGGCGCACCCCTGTGTTGTGTGGGCATGCTGTTCCCCAGCCTCTATGTCACCTGGCGCGGTAGCGAGCACCGGCGCCATAAGCTGCGCTGCGACTGGCTCGATCTGCGCCGTTCCTGACAGCGCAACCCACCCTCACTGCCGCGCCGTGCGCACATTGGCCGGCAGTGCCTGTGGGTGGCTGGTGCGCAGGGGGTTGATGTCCAGCCCGCCGCGGCGCGTGTAGCGGGCGTACACCATCAGCTTGATGGGTTTGCAGCGCGTCCACAGGTCCATGAAGATGCGTTCCACACACTGCTCGTGGAATTCGTTGTGGTTGCGAAAACTCACGATGTACTGCAGCAGCCCTTCCTGGTCGATCTGCGGGCCGGTGTAGCGAATCTGCACGCTGCCCCAGTCGGGCTGGCCGGTCACCAGGCAGTTGCTTTTGAGCAGGTTGCTGGTCAGCACCTCGGTCACCGGGGCTTCGTCAAACTGGGCTTTGAGCAGATCGGGCGCAGGCTGGTAGCGGGTGCATTCCACGTCCAGGCGGTCCAGGCTCAGGCCGTCCAGTTCGTGCACGGGTTCCTGGTCAAACAGCTCGGGTGCAATCAGCTTGACCCCCACCGTGGCGGGGTGGGGCGCGCCGCGCCACACGGCTTCGCTGATGTCGGCACGCAGGCGGGACTGCACCTCGCTGGCATCGCCAAAGCGGGTGTTGTTGAAGCTGTTGAGGTAGAGCTTGAACGACTTGCTCTCAACGATGTTGGGCGACTCGCACGGGATGGTGAAGTGCACCAGCGCCACCTGGGGCTTGCCGCGCAGGTTGAGCCAAGACACCTCAAACGCCGTCCACAGATCGGCCCCGAAAAAGGGCGGAACATCGGCAATGCCGATCTCGGCACGCTTGCCCGCGCGCGGGATGGGGAAGAGCAGCGTCGGGTCGTATTGGTCCGTGTAGGCCGAGGCTTTGCCCAGCTGCGATTGTTCAGGGGTATTGGTCATTTGCTATAAAACTAGTAGCTGCTAGCGCTTACTAATCAAGCGCTAGAGCATGATTTGATGCTTATTTGAATTCCCGCTCGCGCAGCCACTTGGTGGCGATCCACTTCTCGCCTGCAATCACTGGGGCGCCGCCGTGCAGCGTCTGGGTGGAAGGGTGGGGGCGCTCGTAGCTGAAAAACACCGCATTGCCGCGCTGGGGCGCCACTTCCAGGAACACATCAGGGAAGGTGGTACCGCCGCCTTTTTCGGGGGTGTTGAGGTACATCACCAGCGTACCCACGCGCTGCCCGCCGCGCTTGACGATGGTGGGCGTGCCGGGTTCGTGGGGGTCAAAGTAGTCGTAATGCGGCTTGTATTCGGCGCCAGGGCGGTAGTGCAGCACCTGCAGGCCTTCGCCGTTTTCGATGGGCCATTGCAGCAGCTTGGCAATGCGCTCTTCAATGGTCTGCACCAAAGCGCTTTCGCCGCGCTGGAAGAACATGCCGTCGCTGGTGCGGTCATCGTTCACCTCTTCGCCGCCGGTTTGCGTGGCCACGGTGAGCGAACGGGCCATGCGCGGGCGTGCGGCGGCAATCAGGGCATCGCATTCCTCGGGCGAGAGGAAGTTGCCAAACACCACCACGCGGGGTTTGGCGAGCTGCATCAGCACCTGCACCTGGCGGTCGCCTGCGTTCAGCAGGGCGGGCGAATCGCCCAGCAAGGGCTCGGGCACAGGCACCGCACTGGGTTCGCCCTTTTGCACGGCCAGCTCGTTCAGGTGCTCCTGCAGCGTGGTCTCCATGGCGTCGGCGGCCACGTCTTCGTCCCAGCCCGCGTCGCGCATGGACTGCAGCACCACCGGGGCCGAAAAGCCCGCCTGGGCCTGCTCGATGATCCAGCGGCGCAGCTCGGGCGTGATGGACTGGGCCGAAGGCTTGCGGGTGCTGGTGGCGCTTTGCTGGGTGGGAGACAGGGCCATGTTCAAAACCTCAAACGTGTGCAGGTGTGGACAGAGGGGAAGACATCAGTCGGGCTTGCGCCGGAATACCAGGCGCTCGGGCTCGGATGCTAGCTTGTCATACGCATAGCCTTCCAGGTCAAAGCCTTCGAGCTGGTGCGGCGTGGTGACCCGGTGAGTGATGGCATAGCGCGCCATCAGCCCCCGCGCGCGCTTGGCGTGGAAGCTGATGATCTTGTAGGCGCCACCTTTCCAGTCTTCAAACACGCATTCAATGACACGCGCCTTGAGGGCCTTGCGGTCTACCGCCTTGAAGTATTCCTGCGAGGCCAGGTTCACGATCACGGGCGTGGTGTCTGAGCGCAGCTGGGTGTTGAGGTACTCGGCAATCTGGCTTCCCCAGTACTGGTACAGGGTGTTGCCCGCCGTAGTGGCCAGCCGCGTACCCATTTCCAGGCGGTAGGGCTGCATGCGGTCCAGCGGCCGCAGCACGCCGTACAGGCCACTCAAAATGGCGACGTGGCGCTGGGCCCACTCCAGGTCTTCCGCGCTCAGGCTGCGTGCCTGCAGGCCTTCGTACACATCGCCATTGAAGGCCAGCACCGCCTGGCGCGAGTTGCTGGCGGTGAATTGCGGCTTCCAGACCTGGTAACGGGCCACGTTCAGTGCCGCCAGGGTGTCGCTCAAGGCCATGAGGGAGGCAATCTCCTGCACAGACTTTTCGCGCAGCACCTCGATCAAGGCGGTGGACTGGGGCACAAACTGCGGCCGGGTGTGCGGCAGGCTCTCTGGCACAGGGGTGTCGTAATCCAGCGATTTGGCGGGGGACAGCAGAAACAGCATGGGGTTTTCAATTGGAAAAGCGGCGGGGTTGTGCGGTGGTGTTGAACACTCGTCAGCGCACCGCGCAGGGCGGCTCTATTTTGAGCGATGCATTCAGGCACTGCCCCTGGGCGCACCAGAGGCCCTGACCCTCGATGCGAATTGGCACCATGGTCAGCACGTGCGGTTCAGTGCAAGGCACCTGGTTTGCCAAGGGTGTGTTCGCGCCACCCATAAAGCACAAAGGCGGCCAGGGCCGCCTTTGTGGATGGCCCCAGCGGGGCACACGCTCACTTCTGCTGTCAGGCAGAAGGTGTCTGCTCAAACGGCAGCGTCATGGCGGCCAGGTCGCGGCGGGTTTCCACCAGCACCAGCGGGCCTTCGTCCAGCACCACCACGGGGGGGCGTTCGCGTGGCACGTGCACGGGCTTGGGTTCTGCCGCAATCGCGGCTTGCACGGCAGCGATCTTCTCGCTGTCGGAATTCACCCACTGCAGGCCAGAGGCTGCGGCCACTGCCTGCAGGGCTTCCACCGGCAGCGTGAAGGGTTGCACGCGGGGCATGCCTGCGGGTGCAGCTTCAGGGGCTGCCGCGACAGGCTTTGCCACCGGAGCCGCCACCACGGGGGCGGGCTGCGCCACAGGTTGTGCCGCCACGGGCGCCTCAACCGGTGCTGCCACCGGTGCTGCCACCGGTGCTGCCACCGGTGCGGGCGCCTGCTCGGCTGCGGCAACAGCGACCGGTGCCTGGGCTTCTGCGGCGGGCGCTGCAAAGTAGCTGCGGCGTGGGGCTTCGTCCTGTACCACCTCGGCTGCTGGCGCAGCGACTGCGTTGTCTTGCGGTGCAACGTCAGCGTTGGTGTCGGCGCCCTCGCGCGGAGCACGTTCGCCGCGCTCGCGTCGGTCGCGGCCGTAACGGTCGCGTGAGCGACGTTCACGGCGCTCTTCGGTGGCAGGTGCGGCCGTTTGCTCTGTGACTTCGTTGCCGGTCAGGTCCAGGTCGGGCAGCGATGCCATGGGCGATGTGTCCGCAAAGTCCATGGGGGTGGCATTGCGCTCCTGGCCTTCGCCGTTGCGTGGGCTGCGCTCGCGGCGGCCACCTTCGGCGCGCTCACCACGTTCGCCACGTTCACCGCGCTCACGGCGGGGGGCACGTTCGCTACGGGGCTGGGCTGCGCCATTCGCATCCGGTGCGGCGGCGCTCACGTTGGCCAGTGCTTCTGCGGGTGCTGCGTTGGCATCGCCGTTCAGCGCCGCATTGCTGCGGTTTTCGGCGTCGCGGCGGCCACGGCCATTGCGGCCTTCACGCGCCTCACCGTTGCGGTTTTCTCCTTCGGGGCGGCGGTCGCCATCGCGGGGTGCGCGCCCTTCAGTGCCGCGTTCGTTGCGGCGGCCACGGCCTTCGCTGGTGCTGCCTGCGGCGTCACGGTTGCCTTCGCGGGCGGGGTCGCGCGCACCATCGCGGGCGCCATCCCGTCCGCCGCGTCGGCCACGTCCTTCACCGCCTCGGCCATCACGGCGGCCATCGCCGCGCGCATTGCCTTCAGCCGGGGCTGCTGGCGCAGGGGCTGCCACGGGGGCTGGAGCGGGTGCCGCGCCAAAGCCGAACAGGCTCTTGAGCCAGGCAAAGAAGCCCTTTTCTTGCGGCACGGGTGCTGGTGCCGGTGCCGGTGCTGGTGCCGGTGCGGGCGCAGGGGTTGCAGCGGCGCCATTGCGGGCACCCTGGCCGCTGCCATTGCGGGCGGGGCGGGCTGCGCCTTCAGGGCGGGGCTCGGCCACGGGGGCGGGTGCGTCAGGCAGCACGCCCTTGATGACCGGAGTCTGCTTGTTGGTGGGCTCTTGCGAGCGGCGTGTCACGGCCGTGGGGTCTTCCACATCTTCGGCCAGCTTGTAGCTGGCTTCGATGTTGTCCAGACGAGGGTCGTCGTGCTTCAGGCGCTCGAGCTTGTAGTTGGGCGTTTCCAGCGTCTTGTTGGGCACCATCAGCACGCTTACGCGCTGCTTGAGTTCGATCTTGGCGATCTCGGTGCGCTTTTCATTGAGCAGGAACGAGGCCACTTCCACCGGCACCTGGCAGTGCACGGCGGCCGTGTTGTCCTTCATCGACTCTTCCTGAATGATCCGCAGGATCTGCAGGGCCGACGATTCCGTGTCGCGGATGTGGCCTGCGCCGCCGCAGCGTGGGCAGGGGATGGAGGAGCCTTCAGACAGCGCAGGCTTCAGGCGCTGGCGGCTCATCTCCATGAGGCCGAACTTGCTGATGGTGCCGAACTGCACGCGGGCGCGGTCCTGGCGCAGCGCGTCGCGCAGGCGGTTTTCCACTTCGCGGCGGTTCTTCGACTCTTCCATGTCGATGAAGTCGATCACGATCAGGCCGCCCAGGTCGCGCAGGCGCATCTGGCGGGCCACTTCGTCGGCGGCTTCCAGGTTGGTGCGGGTGGCGGTTTCCTCGATGTCGCCGCCCTTGATGGCACGGGCCGAGTTCACGTCCACGGACACCAGCGCTTCGGTGTGGTCGATCACGATGGCGCCGCCCGAGGGCAGTTGCACGGTGCGGGCATAGGCCGATTCGATCTGGTGCTCGATCTGGAAGCGGCTGAACAGGGCGGCGTCGTCGCGGTAGCGCTTCACGCGGGCGGCATGCTCGGGCATGACGTGCGCCATGAACTGCTGCGCCTGTTCGTAGATGTCGTCGGTATCGATGAGGATGTCACCGATGTCGTTGTTGAAGTAGTCGCGGATCGCGCGGATCACCAGGCTCGATTCCTGGTAGATCAGGAAGGCGCCCTTGCCACCCTTGGCGGCGCCGTCAATGGCGTTCCACAATTTCAGCAGGTAGTTCAGGTCCCACTGCAGTTCGGGGGCGCTGCGGCCAATGCCAGCGGTGCGGGCAATGATGGACATGCCGTTGGGGTATTCCAACTGGTCCATGGCTTCTTTGAGCTCGGCGCGGTCTTCACCCTCGATGCGGCGCGACACGCCACCGCCACGGGGGTTGTTGGGCATCAGCACCACGTAGCGGCCGGCCAGCGAGATGAAGGTGGTCAGGGCAGCGCCCTTGTTGCCGCGCTCTTCCTTTTCAACCTGGACCAGCAGCTCCTGGCCTTCCTTGATGACTTCGTTGATGCGCGCCTGGCTGGGCGAGACGCCGGGGGCGAAGTACTGGCGCGAGATTTCCTTGAAGGGCAGGAAGCCGTGGCGGTCTTCGCCGTAGTCCACAAAGCAGGCTTCCAGCGAGGGCTCTACGCGGGTGACGACGGCCTTGTAGATGTTGCCCTTGCGCTGTTCGCGCCCTTCGATTTCGATTTCGTAGTCGAGGAGCTTTTGTCCGTCGACGATGGCCAGGCGGCGTTCTTCGGGCTGCGTGGCGTTGATGAGCATCCGCTTCATGATGCGATTCCTTTTCGTTTTTCGTGAATGGCAGCGGCGCAGCTCAGTTGCTGCAGCGGGCTGCCACCCACAGTTCCAAACCAATGACAAGCTCTACAGGAGCTGTAAATGCCTGGACTGACGGATCGAAACGAAGGGAATTGCCGGGGATGACTCAGGCTGCCGAGGGTGAGCTCAGCACAGGAGGCAAAGGCGCGTGGATGGGGGCGAGTGGGATTGGCGCAGATTTGCTATGCTTTTGATAGCTGCTTGCGCTTGCTGGTAGGGCGCTGGCGGCAATTGGATGCGCATGGCGGGGGGCAAGAGCCGCCGCCATAAAGTCGCCATCCAAGCCATCAACAACCACATGCTCGCTTTGATCCGCCGGCAGACCTGTCCCTGGTAGGGAGCATCTGCCGGTTTGGGGGATTCCGTATCGGTGTTTCAATTTGTCAGCCCGCCGACTGCCGCCCAGGCCATTGCGAGCATCTGGCCCGCAATCTGCGTGTGCGACACCCGCTGGCATCGACCTGCCTGCGCAAGTAGCAAGGCTGAGTGGACTAAACTCCAGACAAATCAACCACTTACAAAACAACGCGCAGGTGAAACACATTATAGGGGGCAAACCACCGCTGGACGGGGCCCCGGCTACCAACCCTCCTGCAGTCCGCTTGGTCGAAGTCGATGAAGATTCCGCTGGCCAGAGGCTCGATAACTTCCTGATACGCCATTTGAAGGGCGTACCCAAGACCCACGTGTACCGCATCATTCGCAGCGGCGAAGTGCGCATCAACAAAGGCCGCGCCAGTGCCGACACCCGCGTCGAGCAGGGCGACATGGTGCGTCTGCCGCCCGTGCGCGTCTCCGACAAGGTGGCCGAGAAGGCCGAGCGCCCGGCACCGGCGCGCGAGTTTCCGGTTCTTCTGGAAGACGAGCATCTTCTCGCCATCGACAAACCCGCTGGTGTGGCCGTGCACGGGGGCAGTGGCGTGAGCTTTGGCGTCATCGAGCAGTTGCGGCAAGCCCGTCCCCAGGCCAAGCTACTGGAACTGGTGCACCGGCTGGACCGGGAGACCTCGGGAATCCTGCTGGTGGCCAAGAAAAGGTCAGCGCTGACCCACCTGCAAGACCAGTTTCGCGAGCGTGAAACGGGTAAGACCTACCTGGCGTTGGTCACGGGCCAATGGGCGCCCAGCAACAAGGTCATTGACCTGCCCCTGCACAAATACCTGCAGGCCGACGGTGAGCGCCGCGTGCGCGTCACCACTGCAGACGACCCGGACGGCATGCGCTCCATTACTTTGGTGAAGGTGCGGCAGGCCGTGCCTGCGCGGCCCCTGCAAGGATTGCCCGCCATGACGCTGCTGGAGGTGACCATCAAAACCGGTCGCACCCACCAGATTCGGGTTCACCTCGCCAGCCAGGGGCACCCCATCGTGGGCGACGACAAGTACGGGGACTTTGACCTGAACAAGCGGTTGCACAAGCTTGGGCTCAAGCGCATGTTTTTGCACGCCTGGCGGTTACAGTTCAGCCACCCCGCCACCGCCGAGCGCATCACCTTGAACGCGCCGCTGCCCGCCGAGTTGGCAGAATTCATTCCCCCCGCCTGATTGCCCCAGCCATGCCGTCCCCCGCCCGTTCGCGCCGTTTTGACCTGATCGCCTTCGACTGGGATGGCACGCTGTACGACTCCACCGCCATCATCGTGCGCTCCATCCAGGAAGCGGTGCGGGATGTGGGCGGCACCGTGCCTTCTGACAAGGAAGCTGCCTATGTCATTGGCATGGCATTGATCCCGGCGCTGGCGCATGCCGCGCCTGATGTGCCGCCAGAAAAGTACCAGGAGCTGGGCAACCGCTACCGCTTTCATTACCTGCAGCACCAGAACGACCTGAGCCTGTTTGCCGGGGTGTTGCCCATGCTGAACGACTTGCGCGAGCGCGGCCATCTGCTGGCGGTCGCCACCGGGAAGAGCCGGCGTGGCCTGGACGAAGTGCTGCATTCCGTGGACTTGCGCGGCATGTTCGACGGCTCCCGCACGGCAGACCAGACGGCTGGCAAGCCCCACCCGCTGATGCTGCAGGAGCTGATGGCCGAGTTCGACGTGCCGCCCGAGCGGCTGCTGATGATCGGTGACACCACCCATGACCTGCAAATGGCGCTGAATGCGGGTTGTGCCAGCGTAGGGGTCAGCTACGGCGCCCACGAGCCGGATACTTTTCATGAACTCAAGCCATTGTTTGTTGCGCATTCAGTGGCGCAGTTGCATGGCTGGCTGTTGGAGGAGGCCTGAGCGATGTGGCAGCGCAATATTTTTTTGAATGCAAAGGGCGATCATGTCTGAGCCTGTAATCGCTCTGTGCGCCAGCGCCGATCTGCAGGAGGGCGGCTTGGCCGTGCCCTTCGATGTGCAATACGGCGGGCAGACTTGCCGGGCTTTTGCCATTCGCTACCAGGGCGTTGCCCATGCGTACCTGAACCGCTGCACCCATGTGGCCATGGAAATGGATTACCAACCCAACCGTTTTTTCGATGATTCCGGGAAATGGTTGTTGTGCGCAACCCACGGTGCTGCGTATGCGCCCGATACGGGGTCGTGCGCTGGCGGCCCGTGCCGTGGCGGTTTGGTGAAAATTCCCCTATCGGAAAGCGATAGCGTAGTGCGCTGGCATACTGCTTACAACCTACAACCCGTGGTGTTCTAGGGCGCAGGCTCTGCCCCATGGTGTTGTGATGTGTACTTTGCGTCGTATCTTGATTTTTTTGTCCGCTGTGCTGTCCAGCGCTTTTCCTAGGACTGGTCAGGCAGCGGGAGGCTTTGCATGACTGAACCAAATACCCCTCCGTCCCCTACCTCTGGCGGTGCGCCAGATTCGTTGCCAGCGTCTGATCTGTGGGCTGCGCAGGCCGCAGCGCCAGCACCCGCTGCGGCAGGCCCCAAAAGCGCCCGGGCGAGTGAACCGGGCTGGGAGCGTGCAGTGCTGGAAAAGCTCGCCATGGCGTCTCTGGCAGAGCAACGAGCTGCCAGGCGCTGGAAGATCTTCTTCCGGTTCACGTGGCTGCTATTGGTGGTTGCCATTTTCTGGGGAGCGATGCTGCAAGGGTCGCCCAGTGCCAACAAGAGCGCACCGCATACAGCGGTGGTGGACATCAAGGGTGAAATTGCCTCGGGTGCAGAGGCGAGCGCCGAGTTTGTGGTGGCTGCCATGCGCAGTGCCTTCGAAGACGAGGGCTCCAAGGCGGTGGTCTTGCTGATCAACTCCCCAGGGGGCAGCCCGGTGCAGGCGGGCATCATCAATGACGAAATCACCCGCCTCAAGGCCAAGCACAACAAGCCGGTGTACGCGGTGGTGGAAGAAACCTGTGCCTCGGCGGCTTACTACATTGCTGCCGCTGCCGATGAAATCTTCGTGGACAAGGCCAGCATCGTCGGCAGCATTGGTGTCCTCATGGATGGTTTCGGTTTTACCGGCACCATGGAAAAGCTGGGCGTGGAGCGTCGCTTGCTCACGGCCGGGGAAAACAAGGGTTTTCTGGACCCGTTCAGCCCCCAGACCGAGCAGCAGCGCACCTATGCACAAGCCATGCTGAACCAAATCCACCAGCAGTTCATTGCCGTGGTGAAGGCCGGTCGGGGCGACCGACTGAAGACAACGCCTGAAACGTTCAGTGGGCTGTTCTGGACTGGGCAGCAGGCTGTGGAAATGGGCTTGGCAGACAAGTTGGGCAACCTGGACTATGTGGCGCGTGAAGTGGTCAAGGCGGAAGACATCATCGACTACACCCGCCGCGATAACGTGGCAGAGCGTCTGGTCAAGCGCTTTGGCGCGGCCATGGGGGCCGGCGCAGCCAAAGCTGCGACTTCTATAGCCGCACCGCAATTGCGTTAAGCGCCGCGTCGCGGGTTGTAAAAAGCCCCGGTAGCCTCTTGGAGGGGCTGCCGGGGCTTTTTTATCAGGGTTGGGCGGTTACGGCGAGGATTACCGGCCGATCAGGAACACCGTCGGAGTGCGGTTGTCCACGGGTATCTCTCGTTGCCGCCACTGCTTCACGGGCAAGCTACACAGCTTGGCAGATTCCAGCGTGAGCCCTGCGGCCATGGCCAGCCGGGTGTTGGTCTGCAGTGTTTGGGTCAGCGCCTGCCACAGTGCTGCATTGCGGTAAGGCGTCTCGATGAACACCTGTGTCTGCCCGGTTTTGAGGGCAAATGACTCCAGCTCGCGGATGCGTTGGGTGCGTTCCTGTCCACTTTGGGGCAGGTAGCCCACAAAGGCGAAGTTTTGTCCGTTCATGCCGCTGGCAGCCAGGGCCAGTAGCAGCGAAACCGGGCCGACCAGCGGAACTACCGGGATTTCCAGGTCGTGGGCAGCCCGCACGATGGAGGAGCCAGGGTCGGCCACTGCGGGCATGCCCGCTTCGCTGACCAGGCCCATATCGTGCCCTTGCAGGGCTGCCGCCAGCAACGGGCGTGCGTCAAACACCGGGGCGCCTTTGTCACCATGGTCTCCCTTTTTGTGGACTTCGCGGGGGAGTTCGGTGATCTGCTGGGCTTGAATGGGGGTGGCTAGCGCCTGGATGGCGTCCACGCGTTTGAGGTACGCGCGGGTGCTTTTGGCGTTTTCGCAGATCCAGTGGCTGAGCTGGGCTGCTTGCCCAATCGTGGCACGCGGCAGGGCATCTTCCAGCGGCGCTTGCTGTTCGCAGCCAAAGTCGAGCGGTGCGGGCACCAGGAACAGTCGGCCCCGTTTTGGGTCGGAAGAGGCTGTGACCGCAGCGACCGGCGAGGGGGTGGTGGCCTGGCTCATGGCAGCACCAGCCCGGCGGCGCGCAGCATGCGGCACGTGCGAATCAAAGGCAGGCCAATCAAGGCGGTGGGGTCGTCACTCAGGATGGCGTCCAGCAGGCTGATGCCCAACCCTTCGCTTTTGGCGCTGCCTGCGCAGTCGTAGGGCTCTTCTGCGCGCAGATACCTTTCAATTTCTGCGGAGCTGAGGGGGCGAAATTTCACCTCCACCGGCGCCAGATCCACCTGTTCAAAACCCGTTTCCGCGCAAACGACAGCAACAGCCGTTTGAAAGATGACGGTTTGGCCGCTCATGGCCTGGAGTTGCTGCGTGGCTTTTTCATGGTTGCCCGGCTTGCCCAAGGGGTGCCCCGCCAAATCGGCCACTTGGTCGGAGCCAATGACCACGGCGGTAGGCCGGAGTGCTGCGACCGCCCGCGCTTTGGCCAGTGCAAGCCGAAGGGCAAGCTCTTTGGGAGGCTCTCGGTCGTGAGGGGTTTCATCGACTTCGGGGGCGGCCACATCGAAAGGCAGGTTCAGGCGCGACAGCAGTTCGCGCCGATAGCGGGAGGTGGAGCCCAATACCAGAGGGCGTGGCAGGGTGGGGGATTCATGCATGCGCCAATTCTCTTACACTGCCGCCATGACCAAGGAATACTCCCCCGACCGGCTTGACATCAAGGCTTTCGCCCAAGCGGGAGGCCATCTGTCAGGTCATGATTCGCTCCTGAAATATGAGCGCTTGGCGCAAGAGGCCAAAGGCTTGCACCCGGATCTGCTCGTGGACTGGAAAGCGGTTTCCGAAATCCGACCCGAAGCAGGAGGTCCAGGGCAAATCTGGCTTCACCTGTCTGTGCACGCCAGCTTTCCCATGGAATGCCAGCGCTGCCTTACCCCGGTCGATGTTCCGCTGGACGTGGAGCGTTCGTTCCGGTTTGTGGCAGACGAAGCCACGGCCGAAGCTCTGGATGAAGAGTGTGATGAGGATCTGTTGGCTTTGAGCCGAGAGTTCGACTTGCGCGAGCTGATCGAGGACGAGCTGCTGATGGCGTTGCCCGTGGTGCCACGCCACGACGAGTGCCCTACGTCTGTTCCCCTGGCCTCCTCCGACGACGACTTTGAGGTGGCCAATTCAGAAAAACCCAACCCGTTCGCCGCGCTGGCTGCTCTGCGCAAGGACGGAAAAGGGACATAAATTTTTGTTTGGGCTATAATCGAGGGCTTCTCGCGAATCCCCCTCGTGTCTTATTGGGCTGATCGCGTTTTTACCAACCCTATTCAAGACCAGGAGCCATCATGGCAGTTCAGCAAAACAAAAAGTCTCCCTCCAAGCGCGGCATGCACCGTTCGCACAATGCACTGAATGTGCCAGGCACCGCTGTGGAACCCACCACCGGTGAAACACACCTGCGTCACCACATCAGCCCCAACGGTTTCTACCGTGGCCGCCAAGTGCTGAAGAACAAGTCTGAAGCCTGATTTCAGCTGCATTCAAGGCCCGCAACTACATCTTGTAGTGCGGGCCTTTGTTTTGACCGTCGTATTTATCTTCCGGCCAAGGCCGTTGGCTGGACAAGTCGCCCATGATCACACTGGCTGTTGACTGCATGGGGGGCGATCACGGCCCCCGCGTCACGCTCGCGGCGTGCCGCCAGTTCCTAGAAACCCATTCCCAGGCGCGTTTGTTGTTGGTGGGCTTGCCTCAAAGCCTTCAATCGTTCGCGCACGACCGTGCCACCATCGTGGCTGCCTCTGAGGTCGTCGCCATGGATGACCCCGTGGAAGTGGCCTTGCGCAAGAAGAAAGATTCTTCCATGCGCGTAGCCATCCAGCAGGTCAAGGATGGCGCTGCCGCCGCCGCGGTGTCGGCTGGCAACACGGGCGCTTTGATGGCCATTGCCCGTTATCTGTTGAAGACGCTGGATGGCATTGATCGCCCAGCCATCGCCACGCAATTGCCCAACGCCCAGGGAGGCGCCACCACGGTGCTGGATTTGGGTGCGAATGTGGACTGCTCCGCAGAACACTTGCTCCAGTTTGCCGTGATGGGTTCTGCCCTGGTTTCTGCTTTGCAGGAGGGGGGCGAGCCCACTGTGGGGTTGCTCAACATCGGCGAAGAAATCATCAAAGGCAGCGAAGTCATCAAAAAAGCGGGCGAATTGCTGCGAACAGCAGCAAGTTCCGGTGATTTGAACTTCTACGGCAATGTGGAAGGCAACGACATCTTCAAGGGCACCGTGGACATCGTGGTGTGTGACGGTTTTGTGGGCAATGTGGCCCTCAAGGCCAGCGAAGGTGTTGCCTCCATGGTCATTGGCGGCTTGAAAAACGAGTTTTCTCGCAACATCTTGACCAAAGCTGCTGCGATCATTGCCTATCCGGTTCTAAAAGCGTTGATGAAGCGCATGGACTACCGTCGTTACAACGGCGCAGCGCTGTTGGGCCTGCGGGGTCTGGTCTTCAAGAGCCACGGATCGGCGGATGTTCTCGCGTTCGAGCAGGCTTTGAACCGGGCGTATGATGCAGCCCGCAACAACCTGCTCGACCGTGTCCGGACGCGGATTGCGCATGCAGCGCCCCTTCTGGCGCCCGCAGATGCGCAAGCCAAGACCGGTGTTTCGGCGACGACACATTGATGAGACGTTATTCCCGCATTACCGGCACCGGCAGCAGTTTGCCCCCTCGCCGCCTGACCAATGCCGATCTGGTGGCCGAGCTCGCGCAGCGCGGTATTGAAACTTCTGACGAATGGATTGTGGAACGCACGGGTATTCGTGCCCGGCACTTTGCTGACCCCGAGGTGGGTAGCAGCGACCTGGGGCTGGAAGCCGCCCGCAACGCCTTGGAAGCCGCTGGTGTTCAGCCCCAAGACATTGACCTGATCATTGTTGCGACCTCCACGCCAGACATGGTGTTTCCTTCCACGGCCTGCATCTTGCAAAACAAGCTGGGGGCCAACGGATGCCCTGCTTTTGATGTGCAGGCGGTGTGCAGCGGCTTTGTCTACGCGCTGTCGGTGGCCGACGCCATGATCCAGTCTGGCGCTGCCAGCCGGGCCCTGGTGGTGGGCGCTGAAGTATTCAGCCGCATCCTCGACTTCAATGACCGCACGACCTGCGTGCTGTTTGGCGATGGTGCAGGCGCTGTGGTGCTGGAGGCGTCTGAAACCCCCGGTATTTTGTCCAGTGACCTGCATGCCGATGGCAAGCACGTGGGCATTCTGTGCGTTCCCGGCAATGTGTCGGGTGGACAAGTCTTGGGTGATCCTCTGCTGAAGATGGACGGTCAGGCAGTGTTCAAGCTGGCGGTGGGGGTGCTGGAAAAGGCTGCCCATGCAGCGCTTGCCAAGGCTGGTTTGACGGAGTCGGACATCGATTGGCTGATTCCGCACCAGGCGAACATCCGCATCATGCAGGGCACGGCCCGCAAGCTGAAGCTCTCCATGGACAAGGTTGTGGTCACTGTGGACCAGCATGGCAACACCTCCGCGGCATCGATCCCTCTGGCGCTGGACCATGCAGTACGCAATGGTCAGGTCAAGCCCGGTCAGACGGTGCTGCTGGAGGGCGTGGGTGGTGGCTTCACCTGGGGTGCTGTGCTATTGAAAATGTAGCTGCTAGCGCTTGCTGTGTAAGCGCTAGAGCATGTTTTGATTAGAAAATTATGAAGTCATTCGCATTTGTTTTTCCGGGGCAGGGCTCGCAGGCTGTGGGCATGCTCGACGCCTGGGGCGACCATCCTGCTGTGCAGCAGACGTTGCAAGAGGCCTCTGAGGCCTTGGGCGAGGATGTGGCCCGTTTGATCCACGAAGGCCCCAAGGAAGTGCTGGCCCTGACGACCAATACCCAGCCCGTGATGCTGGTGGCTGGTGTGGCAGCCTGGCGCGTGTGGTGTGCGGCTGGCGGTGCCAAGCCCGCAGCTCTGGCGGGTCATTCATTGGGTGAGTATTCGGCGCTGGTGGCAGCAGGTGTGCTGACCCTGGCGCAGGCTGCGCCTTTGGTGCGCCTGCGCGCGGCTGCCATGCAGGAGGCTGTGCCGGTCGGTGCCGGCGCCATGGCTGCCATCCTGGGGCTCGAGGCTTCAAAGGTGATTTCTGGCTGTGCGGAGGCTGTGGTCTCTCTGGGCGGTGCCGAAGTGGTCGAGGCGGTCAATTTCAACGACCCTGCCCAGACGGTGATTGCAGGTACCAAGGCCGGGGTTGAGAAGGCTTGTGAGGTGCTCAAGGCTGCGGGTGCCAAGCGTGCGTTGCCACTGCCGGTGTCTGCGCCATTCCACTCCAGCCTGATGAAGCCGGCCGCTGAAAAGCTGCGCGTGGCTCTGGAATCTGTTGTGCTGGCTGAGCCGCAAATTCCTGTAGTCAACAACATCGACGTGGCGGTTCGCACAGATGCGGCACAAATTCGCGACGCTCTCTATCGCCAGGCGTTCGGGCCTGTGCGCTGGGTCGAGTGTGTGCAGGCCTTGAAGGCGCGTGGCATCACCCATGTGGTGGAAGCGGGGCCGGGCAAGGTATTGGCAGGGCTGACGAAGCGGATTGACGCTGAACTCACAGGCCTGCCTTTGTTTGACCCTGCCACGTTGGCTGAAGTGATGGAGGCATTGAAATGACGGATTCGACAAAGACATCCCAGGTGGCCCTGGTAACTGGTGCCTCGCGCGGTATCGGTGCCGCCATCGCCCTGGAATTGGCCGTGCGCGGCTACCAGGTGGTAGGCACCGCGACCACTGACGAAGGCGCTGCGCGCATTGGTCAGGCACTGGCCGCTTACCCTGGTTGCCGGGGTGCCAATCTCAATGTGAACGATGCCGCCGCGGTGGAAGCCCTGATCGACGGCATCGTCAAGCAGCAAGGCGGCCTGCATGTGCTCGTGAACAACGCGGGTATCACCCGTGACACGCTGGCCATGCGCATGAAGGATGAGGACTGGGATGCGGTGCTGGATACCAATCTCAAGGCCGTATTCCGAGTAAGCCGTGCTGCCATTCGCCCCATGATGAAACAGCGCTTTGGTCGCATCATCAGCATCACCAGCGTGGTGGGCGCCTCGGGCAACCCAGGGCAAGCCAACTATGCGGCCGCCAAGGCAGGTGTGGCGGGCATGACCCGTGCGCTGGCTCGCGAACTGGGGAGTCGCAACATCACCGTCAACTGCGTGGCGCCCGGTTTTATTGAGACCGATATGACCTCTGTGCTGCCCGAAGACCAGCAAAAAGCCCTCAATGCGCAGATCCCATTGGGCCATATGGGCAAGCCGCAGGACATCGCGCATGCGGTGGCCTACCTGGCTTCCAATGAGGCTGGCTATGTGACGGGGCAGGAATTGCACGTCAATGGCGGCATGTACATGTAATTGAGACAAGTTAACGCCGGTTCATCCGGACGGCGGGCTGCTAAGGGGGAATCTCCTTAGCGGCTAGAATCGCGGATTCATTCACAACCCCCAGAGGGAAACCATGAGCGATATCGAAGCACGCGTCAAAAAAATCATTGCCGAACAACTCGGTGTGGAAGAGTCCCAAGTTACCAACGAGAAGTCCTTCGTGGCTGACCTCGGTGCTGACTCCCTCGACACCGTGGAACTGGTGATGGCACTGGAGGACGAGTTTGGCATCGAGATCCCCGACGAAGACGCGGAAAAGATCACCACGGTGCAAAACGCCATCGACTACGCCAACAATCACCAGAAGGCCTGAGCGGCGCCCTGCGCCTGACTCGAGCGATCAGTAGAAGGTTTTCACGCATGAGCCGTCGTCGCGTTGTCGTGACCGGCCTGGGTTGCGTCAGCCCCGTGGGTAACACGGTGGCTGATGCCTGGGCCAACATCCTCGCCGGAAAATCCGGCATTGACCTCATCACCAAGTTCGATGCGTCGAACTTCGCCTGCAGGATTGCGGGTGAGGTCAAGGGATTTGACCTGGAGTCGTACATCAGCGCAAAAGATGCGCGTGCGATGGACTCCTTCATTCATTTTGGGATCGCTGCGGCAGCGCAGGCTGTGCAGGATGCGGGCTTGCCCACAGGCGAGGCGCTCGACGATGAGTTGGCCACCCGCATTGCCTGCGTTATTGGTTCTGGAATTGGCGGGCTTCCGCTGATCGAGAACACCCATATCGAGTATGCCGCCCGAGGCCCTCGGCGGATTACCCCATTTTTTGTGCCCGCCTCCATCATCAATATGGTGGCTGGCCATGTTTCCATGCGCTTTGGCTTTAAAGGCCCCAACCTGTCGGTCGTCACGGCCTGCACCACGGGTCTGCACAGCATCGGCCAGGGCGCGCGCTTGATCATGCACGGAGATGCCGACGTGGTGGTTGCCGGCGGTTCGGAGTCGACCGTTTCGCTCATGGGGGTTGGCGGATTTGCTGCCATGCGTGCACTTTCCACTCGCAACGATGATCCGACTGCGGCGAGCCGCCCCTGGGACAAGGACCGTGATGGGTTTGTTCTGGGTGAAGGCGCTGGCATCATGGTGCTCGAAGAATATGAGCATGCCAAGGCTCGCGGTGCGCGTATCTATGCGGAAGTAGTGGGTTTCGGCATGAGCGCCGATGCCGGACACATCACGGCACCGAGTATGGACGGCCCGCGGCGCGCCATGCTGGCTGCCCTGAAGGATGCGCGTATGAATGCCGATGCAGTGGATTATCTCAATGCGCATGGCACATCCACGCCAATGGGAGATGTTAATGAAACCAAGGCCATCAAGGCAGCCTTCGGCGAAGCGGCAGAGAATGTGGTCATCAATTCCACCAAGTCCATGACGGGCCACCTGCTGGGCGGTGCCGGTGGCATCGAATCGGTGTTCACCGCGCTGGCGATCCACCACCAGATCTCGCCTCCCACCATCAACATCTTCAACCAGGATCCGGAGTGCGACCTGGACTATTGCGCCAACACGGCGCGTGACATGAAGATGGACGTGGCGCTGAAGAACAACTTCGGCTTTGGCGGCACCAACGGCACGCTGGTCTTCAAGCGGATTTGATGCGGTTGCTGTCACCAGCCCTTGTTGGTGACAAGCCTGAAACGGTTTTTTGCCCTGCTTCGCTCCGCGCGCTGGGATCGTCCAGCTGTCGGCAATTACCTTGGCGACGCTGATCATGCGCCGCGGCTCCCATTATTTTTCTGCTCCACCTGTCCGATATCCCATCGGACAGGGTTCGGTGCTGCTGTGGGGAATGCTTTTCCTGTGGGGAGCGGGTGGTGCCGGGTTGTGGTTCTGGCTTTTGCAAGGGGCCGGCGATTCGGTGGCGCGATTGTCCGTAGCCCTGGGCGTCTGGCTGTGTGCTGCGGGTGCGGTTGTGCATTTCTGGCGCCAGCGGCTGGATGGGGTGCTGCAGTGGGATGGTGTTCGCTGGCACCTGGAGGCCGGTCCGCCTGGCGACCCGGCGCATCCCCTGAAGGGAGCCCTGTGGGTAAGGTTGGATCTACAAAGTCACCTGTGGGTTTGTCTGGATGAACCAGGTGGGCGCCGCACCTGGTTATGGCTGGAGCGTCAGGGCGCTCCTGAACGATGGGGCGATCTGCGGCGTGCGGTATATTCGCGCCCCAAGCCCGAGGCCACCCCGGCCGACGAACCCGCTGCGGCCAGACGCCCGCCAGCGTGAATTCAAAGTAATAATGACCGTAACTTCCC
>ERZ650302.508-NODE-508-length-21476-cov-11.820970_pt1 | contig 21476 bp, 18 predicted proteins | sample MGYA00376238_ERZ650302 | MGnify/ENA primary metagenome ERZ650302 (study PRJEB26733, sample SAMN07839298) | wastewater metagenome | biome: urban; feature: wastewater treatment plant; material: waste water | place: USA: North Carolina | collected 2016-04-28 ... | reverse complement strand
TAAAGAATTAGGTGTATATAAAGTAGATCCAATTGGAGGAACAAGCCGTGCCTAAAATGAAAAAGGTTGAGAGAATGACTCCAACCATGCGAACAATTCACTGGATGAATGCGTTCTGTATGGTTGTTGCAGTTATAACCGGTTTATATATTGGTCATCCTTATTATCAAACATTAATAGCAGATCCAGCTGTTGATAAATATGTGATGGCATGGAATAGATGGGGGCATTTTATTGCAGCAATTATTTTTGATGTTACAGCAATATTAATTGGTTATTTATATCTATTTTCAAGATTTGAAAAGCCATACAAAAAAATACTTCCTACAAAGAAAAATTTTATTGAATTTTGTGAAGTATTCTTTAACTTAATTACTTTTAATAGAAGAAAAAAGTTTGATTCATCACATAGTGATAGTTATAACATTATGTTTTTTACACTTTTTCATATATTCCTAGTATTTATGTTATTAACAGGTCTTCAATTATATGTTCATGGTTTGGCTTCGGGAGAGAGTTCTATTGGATCTTGGTGGCCAGCAATGCTACATTTTGCGACAGATTGGACATTAAGTGTATTTGGTGGAAACATGGGAGTGAGAATCGCTCATCATACAGCTATGTATATAATTTTAGTTTGGGTAATGAGTCATATTTATTATCAAATTTGGAGAACTATATTTTGGCAAGAGGGTGATATTGGTATTGTATTTGGTGGATATAAGTACGCTAAAGATGATGAAGAAGAGAGTAAGACTAAGCATTAATGCTTAGTCTTATAACTTTTTTATAAGTTTAAATAGTAAATTTATAAAAGTGTTATTAAAGGTGAATAAGTGAAAAAAAATATTGTTATTGGTGTTGGGAATATGCTTTTTAAAGATGAAGGTATAGGTATTTATGCTTCGGAGTATATTAGTCAAAATTATGAGTTTGATGATAAAGAGTTAGAGATTATTGATGGTGGAACTTTAGGCTTTAAACTTATGGCATATTTTCAAGAGTATGATAATGTTATCATTTTAGATACTGTTTCTATTGAGGATGAAGTAGGAGGAATTTATAGACTTCCAAGTGATGTTCTTTTAGGACTTGGAAATTATAGAAAAACGGCTCATGAAGTTGAAATTGTAGAGATGTTAGAGATAGTTTCAGTTCTTGATTCACATGCAAATGTGACAATTATTGGAATAATTCCTGCTGATATTGAAACTGTAGAAATTGGACTTACAAAAGCTATGGAAAATAAATTTGAAGAGTTTATTTTAAATGGTATAAAAGAGATAGAAAGCTTAGGTATAAAAGCTACAAAAGTAAATGATATAAAAATTAGTGATGTTGTAAAAAGTATGATAGGAAGTTACAACGGTGAGCATTTAACAAGAATTCCAAATGAAGAAGATTTTACCCATGCAATTAATTTATAAAATAGAGTTTAATACAACAAATTTATATTTTAAATACATTATTCAATGTTTGATAAATGAAGCTAAAATAAATGCTATTTGCAAACAATATAAAGATTTTATACTCATTATCACAGAAGCAGAACCTGAAAAAATAGAAGATTTTTTTGCATTATTAGAAGCAAAATTGCCTTTAAGTATATTTCTTGGTAAATCATATGTTGTTGAAACTTATGATGAGACATTAAAAGAGATAGAAAATTTTGATATAAAACAAAATTTAACACTTCTTACAAATGATGCAATAAAGAAAATTATTGAAGAAAATAACATAGATTTTTTAAATGACATTGTAAAAATTCAAAATAGTGAAATTTCAAGATTTGAAACACATAATGGTTTAAAAGATTACTTTTTACCAAATAAAAATATTAGAGAAGATTTTGAAGAAAAAGGCTTTGAAGTTAAACTTTTGATTACAGATATTACAAAAGTAGAAGAACTTTTTGATATAAATGCAAAAGATTTCCAACTTCTTTGTTCAATTGAGCGACCTTTAGTAAAATTAAAATTTAAAATACTAAAAAATGCAGATAAAGAGTTCTCTTCTTCAAATTTTATTTATGCAAAAATTCCAGATGACAAAGAGACAGTATTATTTTCAAAAGCTTTAAAAGAAAATGGTGTAAATTTTGTTTTATATGTAAATGATGAAGTTTATCAAGATGGATTAAAAATCACGTATTTTAAAGAAGAGAATTTAATAATTCATGGAGATAAGGGTTTATTTCCTAAATATGATTTTGTTGCAAATAAGAAATTCAACTCTTCAAAAGATTATTTTGATGAAAATGGTGGTGTTTTTAAAGCAATTCTTGCTCAAAGTGCAAAAAGATTAGTTCCATCAATTGGAGTTTATTTTTCTCAAAATAGTTATAAGAGTTCAATATCTATAAATATTCCAACAAAAGGAATAAAAGAGATAATTACTATTCCAAATATTCACAATAGTATAAAAAATTGTTTTGATGAAATTTCTGAAATTGATGAACATTGTGAAAGATTGATTACAAATTTTAGTAAAAAATTCCCTAATGTATTAGAAGGTGAAGTTTTTCAAAATACAAATGGTTTTGAATCAATTATAAATATGTGTGCAAAAGTTTTAGGAATAAATAGCTCAAAAGAGTTTGAAGATACTGCTTTAAATACAAATTTAACAAGTGGTATTCAAATAGATATGAAGCTTGTAAATCTTGAAGGAATAAACTATTTGGATTATAGAAGAATCGTTCAATCAATAATGGCTTATAAAATGGCTGATGTTGATAATATAACACTTGTTTATTCATTCTATGAGAGTTTAAGTGAATTTATATGCAATTATGTAAATGAAATAGCAAATGATACAAAAGCAAAAGATGTTGTTTTATGTGGGGATATGTTTGCAAATTCAATTTTACTTTCTAAAACTCACAAAACTCTTAGTAAAACTTGTAATATTATCTTGTCAAAAGAGTATCCGTTGGATTATTGAGGTTTTCTCATTCCATCATAATTTCTAAATTACCATATAGACAGAAGAAAATTCTACTTATTTCCTTCTGTTTATTTCTTCTTTTAATTCCAAAGAATTTTTATAGTATGGGTTTATAGATAATGACTCTTTAATCTTTTCAAGTGCTTTTTGTGAATTTTTGAAATTATAATAGTAAGAAAATGCTAATAAATATTTAATATAACAATGGTCATCAAGATTTTCTTTTAATTCTTCTGCAACTTTATCAGCTTCTTGAAGAACACTGATAGCTTCTTGTAAATCTTTATTTAGGTTGTATGTAGATACAGCTTTAACATAACTTTTGTTAAATACATTCCAATCAGTTTTATTTTCTAGTGATAATTCAATATATTTTAAAGCTTCTGTATAATTTGGATTTTCTAAATTAAAATAAGAACAACCTAGATAATAACTAATAGTCTCTTGGGTGTTTTTTATCATCTCAAGCTCATTTTTGATATTATTTGCCCATTCTAAAGCATCTGAATTTTTATAGTGATTTTGTTGTTCATTTATCCATTTTAATCCTATCAATCCTTCGTCTATACTCTTTTTATAAAGCGAACTAAAAAAATAGTTATAACAAATAAATTGTAAGAGGGTAATATAGAATGAATTTCTAATAGGAACGAAAGTTTTTGCTATTTGTGCATAATCTATTGCTAGAGAGTAGTTCTGCTTTTTATAATAAATTTCTGCAATATAAAAATTTATTATTCCCCATTTTAAATCTGAAACATCGTCAGATTTACTATCAAAGTGATATTTATAAGCTTTGTAGAGTATTAATGTAATATTTATATCATTTTCAAATTCTGCTAATATTTTGTTTACTGCATCAAATATAGATTTTGGTTCCAAAAAATTAACATTTGGATAGTTTTTTTGAGCCATATCTATTTCATTTTTATCTTTGAATATAAGATTTAAAGCCTCTTTCATATATGAAGATTTGAGTTTTTTAAAAATATTTTTTGCTTTTTTATCTGATTCACACCATTTTATAGATGATTCTAAATTATTAAAATCAAGTGAAATTTCTTTAGTAGTTGATATTTTGTATTGAATTATTTTGTCATTAAGAAATGCAAATAAGTTTTCTTTGTTATAGGAGTATAAAATAGATTCATATTTTGGTTCAATTATTTCTATATTTTCATAAACAGAATAAACACCTTTTTTATTGTTTTTTTCTATAGTTGAATATATTGAGTGTACATCTATATAGATAAATTCAGCTAGTTTGTCATAAATGGGTGGGATTACTAGTTTTATTTCCTGTTCAAGTTGTATTGAATAGAGTGCTTCTTTAGCATTTTTTGTTGTTTTAAAAAAAAGATTATGTGCTGTTGGACTATAAACCTCTACATCATCAAATTCAAATGGCAAAAGAGTTTCATCATGCCAGTTGATGATTCCTTTTTTACCTTCTTTATTTTTTGCAATAAAACAATAAGTAAACTCATTTCTTTTTGTATAAAATTCAAAACCATTTTGAATAATCTCAACATTATATCCATAAGGTTTTAACTCTGAATTTAAATAGTAGGTATCTTCTTTTGATTCAATGAGTAGTCGCCCATAAAAGTTTGCATATTTATTCTCTTCTTTATCATCAAAATAATAAATTTCTGTAATAACAGCAGGATAAAGCTCTTTTCCATCCACATCTAAAATTGTTTTTTGTCCATTATTTGTTGTTAGAACTATCATAAAAGGGAAATGTGCATGGGCTTCATAGATAACAATATCATCATATATTGAAGGCAAAATAATGTTGTTTTTTTCATCAATTACACCATATTTTCCTTTATTTTGGATAATTGCACGATATGTTTTTATATTTATTTGTGATTTCTTATCCCAGTTATAATTTACATTAAAATCATAAGCATCATCATAAATTAAAGGAATAATAAGATTTCCATTTGTGTTAATATACCCATATTTATCGCCATTTTGAATAACTGAATAGATTTCATTTTCTCCAAAACCAAATATTTCATCATATATTGGAGATAATATTACTCTATCTTCTAATTTAAGACCAAATTTATTATTCTCTTCGAAAATTTCTACATATTCTAAAGGCTTATTAGTTGTAAGAATACATTCATAACCATATAAATAGGTATTCAAATTGAAAAAATATCGTAATTGAGCGCTTTTATGGGTTATTTCTGCATCTGTATATATGGATAAAAAAGCTTCTATATCATCATTTTTAATTGCTTCTTCTATTTGAGAGTTTACCTCTTGCATAAGTTTATAGCAATTTTCACTTTTATTTAAGTAATCATCTTCTGCATAAGTCATTGAAAAAACATCTGTACCATTTAATTCATAATAATCTTGAAGAGATTCTTCAAGATAATCTATAATCTTTTTTTTATAAGATAAAAATTCATCTGGATTATCAAATGCCAATTCTCTATGTTTTTCCAAGAAATTATACATCTTTTTTATATTTTTAAATCCCTCTTTACCTTTACAATAAAGAAGTGAATTTTCATATCTGGGTTGGCTAGAAAATAAAGGAAAAAACATTGGTGGGATTTCATATTTCCACTCAACAAGAGTATCATCTTGAGAAATTTTGCTTCTTTTTTTTAGTGTATCTTCTATTTTGACACTTTGAATAAAATAGTAATGCCCCATAAATTTCCTTTATTTTTTCTTCTATTTAAATTTATGACAAGGATTATATCTAATTTGAAATATAGAATAATATATTAATAAACCTAATTATTATTAAGTTCTTTATATAACTCTATTATCTCATCTTGAGTTAACTCTTTTTTCTTATTATCTGAAGCTTCTTTTATGATTTTTCCAAATTTGATTTCCTCTTCTTTCGACATCTTAACACCAAAAAATTCACTTATTATAAATGAAACTCCACCTTTTCCTGATTGGGAATTTACTCTTATTACTTGCTCATAACTTCTATTTATATCTTTTGGGTCTATTGGTAAATATGGAACATTCCATTTTTCACATTGGTTATTTCTATAAAAATCCATTCCTTTTTTTATGGCATCTTGATGACCACCACTAAAGGCTGTAAATATCATATCTCCCACAAAAGGGTGCCTTGGATGAACTTTTAGATTTGTTAATTTTTCGTACATCTCTTTTATTTTGTCAATGTATTTTAAATCCAATTTTGGATTTATACCTTGTGAATATAAATTAAAAGCAAAGTTTACTAAATCCAAATTCCCAGCTCTTTCGCCATTTCCAAATAAAGTTCCTTCAATTCTATCTGCCCCTGCAAGTATTGCTAACTCAGCAGATGCCACAGCTGTTCCTCTATCATTGTGGGGATGAACACTTACAATAACTGATTCTTTATTTATTAAGTGTTTACACATCCATTCAATTCTATCTGCATAGATATTTGCACTACAAGCCTCTAAAGTGTTTGGCAAGTTTATAATCATCTTTTTATTTATGGTTGGTTTTACAACATCAATTACAGCATTACAAATTTTTACTGCAAAATCTAAATTGGTTTGAGAAAAACTCTCTGCTGAATATTCATAGATTACATTTGCATCAAAATCTTTTGTTAGCTCTTTTAAATATTTCATACCCTCAACAGCTAAGTTAATTATCTCTTCATCGCTTTTTTGAAAAACTACTCTTCTTTGAAACTCATTTGTTGGATTATAGATGTGAAATATTACATTTTTTGCACCTCTTAATGCCTCTACACTTGTTTGTATCCATTCTTTTTTTGCAGGAATTAATACTTGAATAAATACATCATCTGGAACTAAATTTTCTTCTATTAATTTTCTAGTGAAATTAAAATCCGTTTGACTTGCACTTGGATAACTAACTTCAATATGTTTAAATCCCATTTTAACTAATTGATTAAAATACTCAATTTTTTGCTCAATAGTCAAAGGATTTACCAATGCTTGATTTCCATCTCTTAAATCTACACTACAATAAATTGGTGCTTGTGTGATTTGTTTATCTGCCCATTCTCTTTTGAAATTTTTGACAATAGGATATTGTTCATATTTTTTAAAACTCATGTTTTAAACTCCTGTAAGTATTTTGTTTTTGATTTTAGTATGATTGATTTTGGTTATTAGAAAGTTAAGAGGAAGAGGAAAAAGAGATAAATAGATTTTGAAATATTTATATTCACAATAGACTCCTTTTTTTAATTTGTCAAATTATAACTATTAAAAAATATTAAATCTTGTACAAAATTAACATTTTGAAAAAATATTTTTTTGATACTCTTTTGGTGTGATTTGAAAAATTCTTTTGAAACTTCTATTTAAGTGACTTTGGTCAAAAAATCCACAACTTTGGGCTATTTGAATAATAGGTGTATTTGATGATAGTTGTTCTTTTGCTAAATGTATCTTTTTATTTAAAATATAAGAGTGAATTGGAAGTCCAAACTCTTTTTTAAAGACTCTTATTAGATGCACAACACTTAAGTCAAATTTTAAAGCCAAATCTTCTAAAATCAACTCTTCAAGATAGTTTTCATCTAAATATTTTTTTATGTTTAAAGCCAAAACTGATTCGCAAGAAGTAGTTGTTTGTGTTGATTCAAAAGAAAAAAAAGCCAAACAAAAAGAGATAAACATCTCCTCTTTTTCAATCAAAGATACTTTTTTATCCAATAAACAATTACATAGTTTTATAAAACTTTGATAGATGCTTTTTTGTTTTAGAACTTCAAATGAAGAGTTAAAATCTAAATTTATAGTTTTTAAATACTCTTTTTTTAAGTATAAAACAAAACAATCTTTTGACTCTTCATTTAGTTCTGACCAATGGGGAATATCACTGTTTATAATTGCTATTTCATTTGGTAAAAGTTCTTGAGATGTCTCATTAAAAAGTAAGTTAAGAGAGCCTTTTTTAATAGCTGTAATGGTTAATTCTTCGTGTGTATGTATTTTGGTACAAGGTGTGATATTTTTTATATACAACAGCTCTATAAAGTTTAATTTATCATTTTTAAAAACAGCTGTATCCATAGTTTATTAAACCTTTTATTTTAAATTTATGAAGGGGATTATATCTAATTTGAAATCTAAAATAGTATATTATTAATAAGTGTATTTGTTATTAAATGATAAGATGCATCTAAAGGAGATATTTAAATGAAAAAAAGTTTAATTTTTAAAAAGATATTATTTATTGGATTTCTATCAACTAATATATTTGCTATGGAACAAATAGAAGAGTCTATAATTGAAAAATGTATTTCTGAAAATTCTGGAGAAGCAGGAGTATTTTGTCTTGAAAGTCTCTATAATAAAGGAAAAGATTTAATCAAAAAAAAAGAGTCAAATATCCGAATTCTTTTGCAAAAAAAACATGAAAGCGATGATTTAGGGGATGTTCATTATGAATCAGCAATCAAAAATCTTGATGAATCTTCTAAAATATTTAAGAGTTATAGTAATAAGTTGTGTAATTTTAATGCCTATTCCGCTGGAGGAGTAGCTTCAGGTTTTAATATAGTCTATTTTAGTTGTTTAATTGAGCAAAATAACTTTAGAATTAAGATTTTAAATAGAGCTTTATTTTACAAATAAAGTATTAATTCTTTTGTTTAAATTTGTGATTTTTGTTTCAAAATATCTTTGATAAAGGAAGAATCTTTTATAATCAAATATATTAATTATGGAAGAGTTTTATGAAATCATTTCTTGTTGAAATAAAAGGTGTTGTTCAAGGTGTTGGATTTCGTCCTTTTGTTTATAATCTAGCTATAAAATATGGTATAAATGGTTGGGTTAATAATGATGATAAGGGGGTAAATATTTTTATTTATTCATCTTATGAGAATTGCCAAAATTTTTTAGATGAGCTTCAAAAAAATCCTCCAAAACTTTCACATATAGATGATGTTAAAATAGAAGAAATAATTTCTTCAAAAGAGTATAAAACCTTTGAAATAATCCAAAGTGAAACATCAAATAATAAATCAACAATTATTCTTCCTGATATGGGAATTTGTGATGATTGTATAGATGACATAAATGATAACTCTAATTTTAGATACAATTATTCTTTAACAAATTGTACAAATTGTGGTCCAAGATACTCTATAATAAAAACAGTTCCATATGATAGAATAAATACCTCAATGGCATCATTTGAATTTTGCAAAAACTGTAAAGATGAGTATGAAAATCCAACAAATAGAAGATACCACGCTCAACCAGTTGCTTGTGAAGTTTGTGGTCCAAAAATAACTTTGTATAATAAAAATAATACTATAAAATCATACAATTTGGAAGCTATAAAAGAAATTGCAAATTTAATAAATGAAGGTCATATTGTAGCTATTAAAGGAATGGGCGGATTTCATCTTGTTTGTGATGCAAAAAATAGTAAAACAATAGAAGAGTTAAGAGTTAGGAAAAATAGACCAACTAAGCCATTTGCAGTGATGTTTAAAGATATAAATAGCATCAAAGAGTATTGCCAAATATCTTCTAAAGAAGAAGAGATTTTAGACTCTTTAAATAAACCTATTGTATTGGTAAAAAAGAAAAATAGTTTTGATTTATCGCCTCTTTTAGCTCCAAATATTGCGCAACTTGGATGCTTTATAGCTTATACGGGATTGCATCATCTGCTTTTTAGGTATTTAAACAATCCAATAGTTGCCACAAGTGCAAATCTAAAAGATGAACCAATCATAAAATCAAAAGATGAAATTATAGAAAAGCTATCAAATGTGGTGGATTATATTTTAGATTTTAATAGGGAAATTATAAATACAAGTGATGATACAGTTATACAAATTGTAGATAATAGTATTACAAAAATAAGAAATGCTAGAGGTTATGCTCCAACAGCTTTTAATTTCAAAGATAATAGCAAAAAAAAGATACTTGCACTTGGAGCAAATCAAAAATCAACCATAAGTCTATTTTTTGAAAATAATTTAATTTTATCTCCTTATATTGGGGATTTAAACTCTTTAAAATCAATGGAGTATTTTGAGCGAACAATAAATACTTTTAAAAGATTTTATGACTTTGAGCCAGAAGTTATAGTTTGTGATAAACATCCAAATTATGAATCTACAAAATTTGCTTTACAGTTAAAACAGCTAAATCCAAAAATAGAGTTAGTTCAAATCCAACATCATTATGCACATGTATTAAGTGTCATGGCTGAATATAAATTAAATAAGGAAGTTTTAGCATTTATTTTTGATGGGACTGGTTATGGAGATGATGGAAATATTTGGGGTGGGGAAGTTTTTGTAGCTTCAAAAGAAAAGTATAAAAGGGTAAATCACTTTAAATATTTCAAGCTTTTGGGTTCTGATATGGCTATTCGTGAGCCAAAAAGAGTGGCATTAAGTCTGCTTTTTGATAATTTTACTTTAGAAGAAGTTTTAAATATGCAAACAGCAAGTGTAAAAGCCTTTAAAGAATCAGAGATAAAAATGCTTTATACTATGTGGCAAAAGGGTCTTAATTCACCACTTACAAGCTCTGTGGGGCGTTTGTTTGATGCAGTTGCATCATTTGCTGATATTTTACATATTCAAAGCTATGAGGGCGAAGCAGGGCTTTTAATAGAGCAACATTATGACAAAGCAATTTTAGAATCTTATACTTATGAAATAAATGAAGAAAATATTGATATTTCACCTATGATAAAAGAGATGATTTTAGATATTGATTCAAAAGTAATCTGCTCAAAGTTTATAAATACAATGGTTCAAATTATTTTAGATATTTCAAAATCATATGAAGATTTACCAGTTGTTTTAGGTGGTGGAGTTTTTCAAAATAAAACACTTTTAGAGATTTTAATAAACAAATTTAAAGAGCAAAACAAAGAGTTTTACTACAATAAAAATATTCCACTAAACGATGGTGGAATTAGTGTAGGACAAGCATATTTCCTCATTTAATTTTTTATAACACAGTATATGCTAAAATCAAATAAAAATAGGAATATCAATGATAAGAACAACAGCCCTAATATCTGATGAAAATGGATATAAAAAATATAATCTTTTTGAAATTCACGAGAATTTAGAGCCAATTATTGCAGATGATTATTTGTCTTATGCCTCTTCAAATTTTAAAAAAGCCTCTTATTGTGAGTTGATGTATAAAAAAAACTTTTACGATAAATATGATGAAACAACTTACAAAGAAGTTTATGAAAGATATATCAATAATGAAAAATTCAAAGAGAAAGCAAAATTTATTTATAGTGTTATAGATTATGATAAATATGTAAAATTTGTAGAAGAAAATCAAACTATTGAAAATCCAAATGAACTTATTATTTCATATAGTGTTATTGATAGCGATGGTGTGAAAGTAAATGTTTACAATATAGGTATTACAGATATTGCTTTTGTATTTTAATATTAAAAAAACAACTAGAATATATCTGTATACCTTTCTCTAATTTTGAGGAATTCTTTTTGATATTTAAAAAATAAATCAATAAGTTTAGGGTCAAAATGTTTACCTTTTTCTTCTTTGAAGAAGGTAAAAATATCTTCATCTTTCCATGCTTTTTTGTAGTATCTATCACTTCCTAGAGCATCAAATACATCAGATATAGCAGTAATTCTTCCATAAATACTAATCTGTTCTTCTTTTAAACCATTTGGATAACCTGTTCCATCCCATTTCTCGTGGTGTTCTAAAGCAACAGTAGCAGCTATTTTTAATAGTGGTCTATCAGAAGTTTTAAGTAGTTCATAACCTTTTTGTGCATGTGTTTTCATTTGTAACATTTCATCAGCATCTAATTTCCCTGGTTTTGTAAGAATTGAATCAGGAATAGCAACTTTTCCTATATCGTGCATTGGACTTGCTTGTCTTAGAATCTCGCACTCTTCTTCAGAGAGACCAACTAATATTGCTAAAAGATAAGAGTATTCAGCAACTCTTTTTACATGATTTCCTGTCTCTTTACTTCTACTTTCTCCAATTGTTCCCATGGTAAAGATAATTTCTCTTTGAATATCTTCAATATCTTTATTTGCAGTTATATCTTTTCTTATTGCACTATATCCAATATGATTTTTCTTTGAATCAAAATATGGTTCAATTTCAGCTTCAACCCAATAATATCCACCATCTTTTTTAAGATTTTTAACTTCTAAATTTACTAAATTACCTTTTCTTACTTCTTGCCATAAATATCTAAAAGAGTCTTTAGACATATCAGGATGCCTAATAATATTGTGATTTTTTCCTATTAATTCTTCTTTTGAATAACCACTAATTTTACAAAAAGCTTCACTAACATGTGTAATAACACCTTTTAAATCAGTTTTAGAGAAAATTACATTTTTATCATATATTTCTAAAAGAGATTTTAAATACTCTTTTTGTTTGTGAATTTTATCAGCTTTCTTTTTTACTTTAATATTAAGATATTTCACATAATTTCTTTTTATTAAATACAGAATTAGTAAAACACACACCGTAATTACATATAAAACAATAAATAAGAAATTTGTTTTTATTTCAACAATTGAAGATGTGTCAATATCATCTTTTTTTACAAAAAAGAAGAAAAAGCCCATATCTTGACCACTTATATCTTTTATTTCATCTTTTACAACGAAATAATTTTCAAAAAGCATATAGTTTTGAATTTTTAGAAACTTTTTAATACCAAAATTCTCAACTTTTTTCATAAGTTCTTTATCTGCATTAATATTAGCTATATAATTATTTCCAATAAAAAGTTTTGAGAAAGGCTCTGTGATTTTTTGAGAATAGTTTTCATTTAAAATAAATATAGGTTCAATGTTTTTCTTTTTAAATTCATTTGCAATTGAATTAAATTTTGAAATCATCTCTATCATACCAATAAAATTATCTTTTTCATCAAATATTGGTAGTATGGTTTTGAAAGTCATATCAAATTTTCCAGCACTTATTGTGGACATTTCTTGAGGTTTTTTAATCATATCAGCAACATCAAGTCTCGTTACAGCTAGATTATCACCAACATTATCTGTCCAGCTACGATAAAAACTAAATCCATTTTTATCGATTACTTGTACCCATAAATTTTTATAGTCACTATAAAGACCAATTTTTTTAATTTTATTATCAAAATTTATAAGTGTTCTATCACCTTTTTTAAGTGCATCAATTATTGATTTATCTTCACCAATTAAATAAGTAAGAGCAGCAGTTGCTCCTTTTTTCTTATTAACTTCATCTGTAAATATTCTTTGAATTTCATTTACTTTATTAGTATATATTTTTTGAGTAGTTATCTCAACTTTACTTTTATACAAGAAAAATAAAAAAACGAATCCAATGGAAACTAAAATAGGTATTAAAATAATCTTTTTCATTTCTTATTATAACTTATTGTTTGTTAGTTCTGATTTAATTTAATAAACTTATAATCTTCTATATTTTTATTTTTCCTATTCTTAATCATCTTTTCCAAAAGTTTTTTCTAATCCATTGATTAACTCTTGAGTTTGAACTTCAGTTAATTTTGCTTCTGGATGTGTTGGTAAATAAAACCATGGTGGCATATCTCCGCCTTTTAACTCTTTTGCAGCTTCGTCACCTTTATTTTTTTTCTGTGCTCCCCATGCTGAAACATTGAAATGTTCTCTTCCTTCTTCAACATCACTAGCAACTAGCCATGAAATTGGTGCAACTTTACTATACCAAGGGTAAGTAGTTTGATTTGAATGACAATTTGCACAAGCTTTGTCAAAAAGTTCTTTAGTTTGTGGTGAATCCCATGTTGGTTCACCAATAATTGGTGGGTTAGTGTATGTTTTTCCATAAGGAATAAATTGTATTAAAACAGCTGTAACAACTCCACCTATAAATAATTTTCCTATCATTTTATCTCCTAAAATTATAATTGTGTGAATTATATATGAAAAGTGTCAAGATAACATTGACAATTAGAAATATATCAATATAATTTTTTCTTTTGATTTTATATAAAGCTATTTTTGCTAAAATCTTACATAATAAACAAACACAAATATTGGAGATTAAAATAATGCATGGTTCTGATATAAATTCAGTATGTACTTATTGTGGTACTGGTTGTGATATTACAGCACAAGTTGAAGATAATAAAATTATAAAAATTTATGCTCAAAATGATGGATATGTTTCTCAAGGAAAACTTTGCATAAAAGGTGCTCAAGGTTTTTCTTTTGTTGATTCTAAGGAAAGAATTAGAAATGCAAGGGTTAGAAAATCTTTCATTGAAAAAAATATGGATGAATTACCAAGAGAGTTAAAAGCTAGGGTAAAAACACTGAAATCATTTGATGAAAACTATTTTGAAGCTCCATATGAGTTTACAACTTCATTGGCTGCTTGGAAGTTAATGGATATAAAAGAAAAATACGGAAGACATGCATTTTGTGGAATGGGGGGAGCACGAACTTCATGTGAAAGTTCTTATGTATTTCAAAAGTTTGTAAGAAATGCTATGAACTCACCCCATGTGGATAACTGTGCGAGAGTTTGTCATTCACCATCACTAAAAGGTATGAGAACTACTATTGGAGAAGGGGCTGCAACAAATCCTTTTGATGATATTTATAAAACTGAAAATATAGTTGTAATGGGTTCAAATACAACAGAAGCTCATCCAATAGTTGCAAATAGAATGATAAAAGCAGCAAGGGATAAAACAGCTACTTTAACTGTTATTGATGTTAGACAAACTCAATTATCAAAATTTGGTGAGCAGTTAATCATTCCTTATGAAGCAAATCTTTTAGTTTTAAATATGATGGCTTATGTTATTTTAACTGAGAATCTTTACAACAAAGAGTTTATAGATTCAAGATGCACAGGTTTTGAAGAGTATAAAGAGTCTATTTTAAATGACCCTTATGCAAATCCTGAATTTATGGCACAAGTAAAAGGATATGAGTATCTAGTGGAACAAATTCCAGCAGCTGCAAGATTGTATGCTACAAAAAAATCTATGTTCTTTTGGGGATTAGGAATTACAGAACACCTTGATGGAAGTTATGCTGTTATGGCAATTACACATTTAGCAATGATGACTGGAAATATTGGAAAAACTGGAACTGGACTTATGCCACTTCGAGGTCAAAACAATGTTCAAGGTGCATGTGACACTGGATGTTTACCATACTATGGACCAGATTATACAGTACCTGAAGAGATTGGTTTAATGACTCCTCAGTTAATTGATGAAATGATTGCGGGAAAAATAAAAGCTATGTATGTAATGGGTGAAGATATTGCTCATATTCATCCAAATCAAAATAAAGTTCATAAAGGTTTAGCAAATTTAGAATTGATTATTTCAAATGAATTATTTATGAATGAAGTTACAAAAATGGCAGATATTATATTTGGTGTTAAATCAGCCTATGAAAAAACAGGTGTTTATGTAAATGCCATGAGAAGACTTCATCTTTCTCAACCACTTGTGGAGTGTGAAATGCCTGATGATTGGGAAGTTTTAAGAGATATTGAAAATAAAATCAATGGTGAATTTGAATATAAAAATAGTGAAGATGTATGGAATGAGACAAAAGAAGCAGTTGGAAGTAGATTTTCAGGGGCGACTTATCACAAACTTTCAAAAAATAGAAATAGAGGAATGCTTTGGCCTGTAAAAAAAGAAGATACTCCTATTTTGCATATTGATGGTTTTAGAACAAGTGATAAAAAAGGAACATTCCATTATCATCAATATCAATTAAGAGAACAAATAAAAAAACTTGTAAATAAAGAAGAGTTCGCAAAAAATGAATTTTATTTAACAACAGGAAGAACTATTGTTCAATACAATAATGCAGCTCAAACAAAAAGATGTGAACCTCTAAATTCAAAATATGATGGTGATATTGTTTTAGCTTCGCTTGAAGATAAAGATAGAATAGCAAGTGAAAAAGTTATTTTAAAAACCCAATATGGTCAAACAGCAGTTTTACCTATTAAATTTGTAAAAACAATTAAACAAGGAACTTTATTTACAACATTTCATCATGCTGCTTCAAAAATAAATTATATTTTTGGTGATGAAGCCGATGAATTAATTATGACAGCAAAGTTTAAATCTATCAGAGTTGAAGTTGAATCAATCAACTCTTAAATCAAAATAAACTCGTATTAACGAGTTTATTTTTTTAATAATTACATAAACTCATTTACTAAATTTGATAATCTTAATGGATCTAAAGCTCCACTTACTCTTTTTACTTCAACACCATTTTTGAAAACAACTAAAGTTGGAATTGACATAATATGATATTTACTACCTAAAGTTTGTTCTCGTTCTGTATCAACTTTTGCAAAAACTGCTTTTAATGGATATTTTTTTGATGTTTCATTAAATATTGGAGCAAACATTTTACAAGGTCCACACCATGGTGCCCAAAAATCTACAATCACAAGAATATCGCTATTTACAACTACTTCATCAAAGTTTGCATTTGTTAGATTTATTGGTTTATTATCTAAAAGTGATTCTTTACATTTTCCGCAGTTTGCTTTTAAATAAGAATCTTTTTTTGGAACATTATTAACACTTAAACAACTAGGACAAATTACTCTCATATAATCACTCCTTTAAATTTTTTTAATTATATCATTCTATTTTTTAGATGTTACACAAAACTGTTAAATAAGCTTGTTCTTGATATTTTTTTAACTCTTTTGGAAATTCTATTTGATTTTTCTTTTCAAAAGTGCTGACAGTTTGAGCAGAAGTTAATTCAACACTACAAAAAGGATTTAATTGAATTAATCCCTCAATTTTAAAAGTAACTGCTCCACCTGAAAAAGTACCTTTTTTTGCTCGTTTTTTTATAAATACTTTTTTTATTTCATTTTTTTGTAGAAAGTCTAAAAATTCATTACAAAATTTTCTAATATCTTCTTGTTTTTTATCATCTTCTATAAGTAGTTTTTTAATTTTAGTTTCTATATATTTATTGTTCTTTAATACAACCAAAATCACATTATTAGCTTTTAATTCAATTCCACAAATACTCATTTTATTCCTTAATATGTTTAAATATAAATGAATTATAGTGGAGTATTTTCTTTTGAATTAATTTTATTGCATTTTGCAATAAAATTAGTTTTGATTGAGAATTTTTGTATTCCTATAACTTTTTGTTAACCAATTTATTTTAGAATCAATATAATAAAATAATTAAATTTACCAAAATAATTATTATTAAATTTACAAAAAGGAGTACATTATGTATAAAAATAGAATATTAGTTTTAAGTGACCTTCGAGAATTTACTGAAACCGTAGCCCAAAAAGCTATTTCTTTGGCAAATAAATACGAAAAAGAAATAGATGTACTTCATGTTGAGGATGAATCATTTTTAAAGTTTTTTAAAGAAAAAACTGAGTGTTCTTTGGATAAAAGTAAAGCTATTTTACAAGCTATTTATAAAGATAAAGCAAATATTTTTTGTAAATGTGGAAATTTTATTGAAATTGTAAAAGAACATATTGAAAAAAATAATATATCAACTGTAATCGTGGGATTTAAAAGAGAAAGAACTTTTTTAGAGGATATTTTTAATGGTTCAAATTTAAGTAACATCATAAGAAAATTAGATATTCCTGTAATTGTAATTAAGACAGAAGATGAACCTAATTATAAAAATATTTTAGTTCCAACAGATTTATCAAAAGCTTCAAAAATAAATATAGAATACTTAGTATCAATATTTCCAGAAGCAAATTTTCATATTGAGCATTATTATAAAGCATTTTTTGAAGATAGAGTAAAACTATATGGATTTAATGATAGTGAAGCACATGATTTTGTTGATTTTTATGCAGATGAAGCACAAAAAGATTTGGATAAATTTGTTGAAAAGTTGGAAATACCAAGTGAAATAAAAATATTTAAAAAAGCTAAAAAATATGTGGATATAAAATCAATGGTTGATGAATCAATTGAGTATAAAACAATAGATTTATTAGGTCTTTCAGTGGGCTCAAGTCTTAGTATTTTTTCTTTTGATTTATTAGAAGATTCTAAAAAAGATGTAATTATTTATAAAGTTAAAGGAGATTAATGAATCCTTCAACTATACAAATTGTTGCCGTAGTAATATTTGCATTATCAATTGTTCATATTTTTTCAACAAAATATTTTGAAAGACTTGCACACAAAAGTACAAAACACTCAGGGCTTTTTCATTTATTAGGTGAAGTTGAAGTTGTTTTTGGAGCTTGGGCATTAATTTTAGTTTTGATAATGTTTTCTTTAGTTGGGAAAACAGAAACAATAAATTATATAAATGAAAGAAGTTACATTGAAACAATGTTTGTTTTCGTTATTATGGTTATTGCAGCTACTCGTCCAATTTTACAAACAGTTATGCTTTTGGTTAAAAAACTATCGGATATTATTCCTGTAAAAGGGGCAATTGGATTTTATTTAGTTGTTATGTCTTTTGTTCCTATTTTAGGTTCTTTTATAACAGAACCAGCAGCTATGACTTTAGCAGCTTTGATTTTATCTGACAAATTATTTTCTCAAGAAATATCTAAAAAATTAAAATATATGACATTGGGTGTTTTATTTGTAAATATCTCAATAGGTGGAACTTTAACAAGTTTTGCTGCACCTCCAATTTTGATGGTAGCTGCAACTTGGGATTGGGATAGTTATTTTATGTTTTCACAATTTGGATGGAAAGCAGTAATTGCAATTTTTATTAATACTAGTTTGATGATTACTTTTTTTTATAAAGAATTATCAACATTAAAAATAAAAACTACTGTTTCAGATAGAGAAGAGATACCTTTTGGTATTGTATTTACACATTTTAGTTTTTTAATATTAGTGGTTGTTTTTGCCCACTATCCTGCAATATTTATGAGCATTTTTTTATTCTTTTTAGGAATAACTCATGCTTATCAACAATATCAAGATAGATTAATGTTAAGAGAAGGATTATTAGTAGCCTTTTTCTTAGGTGGATTAGTTGTTTTAGGTGGTCAACAACAATGGTGGCTTCAAGGTTTAATTGTAAATATGAGTAGTAGCCAAGTTTTTTTTGGAGCAATTGGAGTTGGAGCTTTTACTGATAATGCTGCAATTACTTATTTGGTTTCTTTGGTTGAAGGTTTATCTGATGAATTTAAATATACTTTAGTTGCTGGTGCGGTTACTGGTGGAGGATTAACAATTATTGCAAATGCTCCAAATCCAGCAGGTGCAGCAATTTTAAAGAATCATTTTGAAGATAGTTCAATAGACCCAATATATTTATTTTTAGGAGCAATATTACCAACAATAGTTGCTGGTTGTTGTTTTTTATTATTGTAATTTAAAAGGAAAAGTATCGATGGCATCATATTTATCTAAGTATGCAAGAACAAGAAGAAGTTTTATTATTTTCTCAAATTGTATTAATCATTTAGATGCATTTAATCAATTTTATAAAAATAAAATTAAAACTAAAGAGTTTGGTTATATAAGAGTAATAAATGAAAATAATGAAATTAAACTAGATTTGATTCCTGAGGGTGCATACTGTGATTTGGAACAAAAAAAAGATAGAGAAGTAGTGGAATATTTTTCATTGAAATCTTCTTTTCAAAATGTTAGATATATTTTGACATCTTCAAGGTTTATCATCTTTTCAAATAAAATTAGTTACAAAAAAAGTTGCAAATAGATTATTTATGGGATTTATTATTCAAGGTGCAGGTGAAGTTAGTTTTAAAACTGAAAATGGAAAAGCAAATCTTGTTTGTTTTGGAGAAGCTAAAGATTTAAATATAAAATCTCGTCCACAAGATGCTCTTATTTTAAAAGAAGCATTAGAAATTGAATTTTAATAGATTCATAAAAAAGGAAAATAGTGGAGTCTATTGAATTATATTTATTAATAGCAGGATTTTTAATATTACTTAGTGTAATAACAAGTAATTTATCAAGTAGTTTTGGAATTCCTTCATTATTTATTTTTTTAGCACTTGGAATGTTAGCTGGTTCTGATGGAATTTTAGGAATACATTTTGATAATGTTGAAATAGCACAAAACATCGGAACTTTAGCTTTAATTTTTATTCTTTTTGGAGGAGGGTTGGATACTGCTTGGAAAGCAGTAAGACCCGTATTAAAAGATGGTTTAATACTTGCAACTTTAGGAGTATTATTAACAGCTTTTATTGTTGCTATTTGTGTTTATTATGTGTTAGATTTTACTTTTTTAGAATCTTTATTATTAAGTGCAATTATTTCTTCAACCGATGCAGCCGCAGTTTTTGCAATATTAAGATCAAAAGGAATTTTACTTAAGAAAAAACTTACTCCTTTATTAGAACTAGAATCAGGAAGTAATGACCCAATGGCAATTTTTCTAACAATTGCTATTTTACAAATTTTATTATTACCTGAAAGTTCTTCTATGGTAGAGTGGATTTTTAAATTCTTCTTACAATTTCTTATAGGTGGAGCTTTAGGTTTTACTTTTGGATTTTTATTACCAATAATATTAAATAGATTACATTTAAATTATTATGGACTTTATCCTGTATTTACAATTGGTTGGATTTTATTTCTTTTTGCAGCTTCATCAATGCTTGGAGGAAACGGATTTTTAGCTGTTTATTTAGCAGGAATTGTTGCAAATACGAAAGAGTTTGTACATAAAAAGAATTTAATTGGTTTTCATGATGGTCTATCATGGATTATGCAAATTGCGGTTTTTTTAGCTTTAGGACTTCTTGTTTTCCCTTCACAACTTCCAGATGTTGCAGTTCAAGGATTAATCATCTCTTTATGGCTTATGTTTGTAGCAAGACCAATTGGAGTTTTTTTATGTACGATGTTTGGTTCACATACGATAAAAGATAGACTATTTATCTCTTGGGTTGGATTAAGAGGAGCTGTACCTATTATTTTGGCAACTTATCCGTATTCATCAAATTTTGAACATTCAAATTTGATTTTTAATATAGTATTTTTTATTGTTTTATTTTCAATATTGATTCAAGGAACAACTTTACCTTTAATGGCAAAGTGGCTAAAGGTTGAATTAAAAACAAGAGAATCAAAAGATGAGAATGAAGAAGTTATTGCTTCTCCTTTGTTTTATCACACTTTGAAACAGTTTTATATTGAAACTAACTCCAAAGTTATTGGAAAAAGTATAGTTGAATTAAATCTTCCTCAAAACTTTTTAATTCTTTTGATAAAAAGAGACAAAGATTATTTAAAACCAACAGGTTCAACAATTCTTTTAGAAAATGATATGTTATTAATTCAATGTACTAGTGAAAATAGTTATAAAAAAGTTTTAAAAAGATTTAGTTCTTTTTAAAACTCTTCTTCCTCATCTTCTGTATCACAACAATAAATACATTTTTCATCAAAAAATGAATATTCATCATAACAATAAAATTTATCACAACTTTCGCATTTAAAACAATCGTGTTCTTTTGATAAAACTTGCTCTAGTTTTTCTTCACTAATATTGTGAGTTTTTGCATACTCTTCAAAAAGTGCTA
>ERZ650302.504-NODE-504-length-21507-cov-19.991702_pt1 | contig 21507 bp, 19 predicted proteins | sample MGYA00376238_ERZ650302 | MGnify/ENA primary metagenome ERZ650302 (study PRJEB26733, sample SAMN07839298) | wastewater metagenome | biome: urban; feature: wastewater treatment plant; material: waste water | place: USA: North Carolina | collected 2016-04-28 ... | reverse complement strand
GCTGTGGTCACACCTGGAATGGACCTCGCCACCGCTTGCCACCCTGGGACTGGTCGTTGCGTTTTTCACCAGCCTGGCGCTGGCAGGTATTTTCTATCGTTGGATCGAAGCGCCCTCGGCCCGCGCAGCGCGCCAGATTGGTCGCACCTGGCGCCAGTCAGCACTGGCACTGGCCGACAGCAGGTGATGTGCTGGATCCTGCACTGGCACTGATTTCACCTTGGTCAAGTGCGACATGGGCTACTGCCCGGCAGCTGGCAGGCCAGCGCCAGCGACCGGGTGCTCACCCTGTCGGTGCAACTGCAGGACGTGGGCCGCCACCTGGACGGACAACGCCTGTTGCTCAAGGGCTGGCTGGAGCCAGACGGCAGCGTGAATTGGGTGTGCGCCAGCGATGTAGACGTGCGCTGGCACAAACAACTGCCGGCCCCGTGCCAGTACAAGCCCACACGGATGCCGGCAGCGAAAGACTGATCGCCTGATCGGTACCAAGACAAGCCCATACGCTACCCGGCACGGTGGCGGGTGGGCTTGCCGGGGCTCAGCGCCCCGCTTTCACTCCGCCCGCTGCCAGTATTCCCCCTCCACCAGCACCGAGCGCTCGCCGCTGCTCAGCCACATCTGGCCATCCTGAATGGTGGCCTGCAATTGCATGCTGCGTTCGGTGAGCGTGGTCAGCTGTTGCAGCGTTTCCGGCGGAATGCTGATCACGGTGAGGTTGCTAAAACGGCTGGCCTTGCCCTGCATGCCTTGCCACCAGATTTCGCTGGCGCGCCCGCCATAGCAATACAACCACACCTGATCGGCGCGGCCGCAGGCCTTGCGCAGGCGCTTTTCGTCGGGCTCGCCCAGATCAATCCACAGCTCGATTTCATCGGCGTAGTTTTTGCGCCACACCTCCGGCTCGTCGTCGGCGCACAAGCCCTTGGTGAAGCTCAGCTGTTCGTCCGCATGCAAAGCAAATGCAGCAATACGCAACATCATGCGCTCGTCGTGCTCAGAAGGATGGCGGGCAATGGTCAAGGCATGGCTGGCGTAATAGCCGCGATCCATGTCGGAGATATTGAGATCTGCTTTAAAAATGGTGGCTTTCAGCGCCATGGGAGCATCCGTTGCAAAAGTCGGCAAAGGCGCGAGCATACTCGCGTCGTCGAAGGGAGACAAAACTCACGCACGGCAAAACAGAACGCGGGCGGCGCGTTTTGTGCATGAATGGCAAGCAATTGAATCTGCGCGCTTGACTCTGGAGTTGCTCCAGAGTGTTTACTGTCGGCATGCCGCATTTCGCGCCGCTCACCAAACCCAGCGCAGCATGCCTGGCCAGACCTGCAAGCGCAGCGGGTGCGAGAAGCACGGCAGGTCGAGCCGGTTGGGCGGGCGCCAGCCATCTGGCACGCGAAATGCACGAACACCGTGATGTTGTGGCCGACAGAAAGGGATGCGCCATGTCCGAGTTAAAAACCCTGCCGATTTACCGCGCCAGCCCGACGCCGCCAGCCAGTGGCGACAGCTGCCATGGCGCGTGCAGTTGCGGGCATCCGCCTGCCACGCCGCCCAGCCCTGCCGCCCCGCCCAGCCAGTTGGCGGCGGGCCATACGCGCAGCGTGGTGCGCATTGCCCAGATGGATTGTCCGGTAGAAGCCAATATGATCGAACACGCGCTGGGCAAGCTGCCAGAGGTGTCGGCGCTGGCGTTTAATCTGCTCAAGCGCGAGCTCACCGTCGATCATGCGCCGGGCAGCGAGCCACACTGGCAGGCGGCGATTGTCGCGCTGGGCTTCACCGTCGAGGCCGCCGACGCGCCGGCCGCGCCGCCGCCGCCCGAGCGCTGGCTGGGGCTGGCCTTGTCTGGCGCGGCGGCGCTGGGCGCCGAGCTGGCGCACGCCTTTGCCCCCTGGCCATGGCTGTCGGCCGTGCTGGCGCTGGCGGCGATTGCCGGCTGTGGGCTGAGCACCTACCGCAAAGGCTGGCTGGCCTTGCGCCAGCGCACGCTGAACATCAATGCGCTGATGAGCGTGGCGGTGACCGGCGCGGTGTTGATCGGCCAGTGGCCAGAAGCCGCGATGGTGATGTGTTTGTTTGTGCTGGCCGAGCGCATCGAGGCGCGCTCGCTGGCGCGCGCCCGCGACGCCATCAGCAGCCTGATGGCGGTGACGCCAGACACCGCCTGGGTGCAAACCGCCGACGGCCAATGGCGGCAATGCCCGGCCAGCGAGCTGAGCGCCGGCAGCGTGCTGCGCGTGCTGCCCGGCGAACGGGTGGCGCTGGATGCCGTCATCACCGCCGGCGCGTCGGCGCTGGACCAATCGCCAATCACCGGCGAAAGCGTGCCGGTGGATAAAACCATCGGCGACACGGTGTTTGCCGGCAGCCTGAACACCTATGGCGAACTCACCCTGCGCGCCAGCGCGCCGGCCAGCGAATCCACCCTGGCGCGCATTCTGCACGCCATCGAACAAGCCGAATCGCGCCGCGCGCCCACGCAACGCTTTGTCGATCAATTTGCCCGACGCTACACCCCGGCGGTGTTCGCCCTGGCCTTGCTGGCCGCCGTGGCCCCGCCGCTGCTGGGCTGGGCCGGCTGGCTGGACAGCGTATATCAGGCGCTGGTGATGCTGGTGATTGCCTGCCCGTGCGCGCTGGTGATTTCCACCCCGGTCACCCTGGTCAGCGGCCTGGCCGCCGCCGCGCGGCATGGCGTGCTGGTGAAGGGCGGCGCGGTGCTGGAGCAAGGCGCGCGGCTGCGCGCGCTGGCGCTGGACAAAACCGGCACGCTGACGCTGGGCCAGCCGCGCCTGCAACAGGCGCGCGCGCTGCGCGGCGAACTGGCCGACTGGCGTCAGGCCGCCGGCGCGCTGGCGGCGCGCTCGGACCACCCGGTGTCGCGCGCCCTGGCGTTAAGCGAGGCTGCCGCCTGGGCGTTTGCCGGCGTGCGCGCCTGGCCGGGCGAGGGCATCAGCGGTGAACAGCATGGCGAAACCTACTGGCTGGGCAATCGTCGCCTGGCGGCGCGCTTTGCTGCGGAATCCAGCGAGCTGGACGCCGCGCTGGCCGACTGGGACGCACAAGGCTACACCCCGGTGCTGTTTGGCTGCGGGGCGCACACGCTGGCGCTGTTTGCCGTGGCCGACCAGCTGCGCCCCGCCGCGCCCGAGGCGGTGGCCGCGCTGGCGGCGCTGGGCGTGCACAGCGCCATGCTGACCGGCGACGGCGCCGCGCCCGCGCAAGCGGTGGCGGCGCAGCTGTCGCTGAATGAAGTGCGCGCCGGGCTGTTGCCGCAAGACAAGCTCAGTGAAATCGAAGCCCTGCAAACGCGCCACGGCGTGGTGGGCATGGTGGGCGACGGCATCAACGACGGCCCGGCGCTGGCGCGCGCCGACGTCGGCTTTGCCATGGGCGCCGCCGGCTCGGCCACCGCGCTGGAAGTGGCCGACGTGGCGCTGATGGACGACGACCCGCGCAAGCTGGCCTGGTTTATCCGCCTGGCGCGGCACACCCGCGCCGTGCTGTGGCAGAACATCGGCCTGGCGCTGGGGCTGAAAGTGGTGTTTTTAGGTTTGACGCTCAGCGGCCATGGCAGCCTGTGGCTGGCGGTGTTCGCCGATGTCGGCGCCAGTTTGCTGGTGGTGGGCAATGGCTTGCGGGTGCTGCGCTTTGCCCGCTAAGCGCGCCCAAACCCGCAGGCCGCGCAGCGAGGCCAGGCGGGTTTTGTGAGCGGCGCTTAATTGCGTGGGGCGGGCTGGCCGTCCTCTCGCGGACGCACCCGCACAATCACTTCGATTTGCTCCAGCTCCAAGCCGTCGGGCAGCACCGGCGCACCAGACAGGCGCAGGGTGTCGGCCGGGATGTCGGTCAGCTCGCCGGTGGCGCTGTTATACAAATGGTGATGTGGCAGGGGATTGGAATCAAACATGGTTTTTCCCGGCTCCACCGCCAGTTCGCGCAGCAGGCCGCGGGCGGTGAACAGCTTGAGGGTGTTGTACACCGTGGCGCGCGACAAGCCGCTGGTGTAGTGGCTGGCGCACTGCTGCACCTGCTCGGCGCTCAGGTGCACCGGCAGCGGCAACAGCACACGGGCAATGGCCAGCCGTTGCGCGGTCACCGGAATACCGGCGCGCAACAAATGACCGGACACATCCGGCAGGGAAGGCAGCAAAGTGGGCATGGCAACGCCTCTTGCACAACAGAACCATGAAACGGCGCACGATGGCGCGCCAGCCGGGTGCTGTCAAGCCCATGCCCACACGCCATCCGGATGGCATCCGACCCACGGCGTCCAGAACGTATCACGCTCGGGCACTGCGGGTCGCTCAGGCGCTGTCGATTTGCAGCACACAGCGCACGGCCATCCTGCCCCGCTGCCCAGCCGCCACCCAGGCAAAATGACGCAGCAGCGGCAGGCAGGGTGCGCGCGGCGTTTCAGTCAAACGGACGCGGGCGCGGGGTGCTGTCGGTGGACGGCGGCAGAATCGGCAGTTTGAAATCCGGTTGCTTGCCGGTCAGCGTTTTCAAGAAGCTCACCACATCGCCGATTTCCTGCTCGGTAAACTTCTTGCCCAGTTGCAGACGGCCCATCACGTCCACCGCCTGCGCCAGGGTGGCGGCTTCGCCATCGTGGAAGTACGGGTAGGTCAGTTCGACATTGCGCAGCGTGGGCACCTTGAAGGCAAAGCGGTCGGCGTCCTTGCCGGTGACTGCTACGCGACCCTCGGCCGGGTTGCTGGTTTTGTACGGCTCGACCTGGCCCATTTTCTGGAAAGAATTGCCGCCGACGTTCGGGCCATTGTGACAGGCCACGCAGCCGCTGTTCTTGAAGGTTTGGTAGCCGCGCAGCTCTTGGGCGCTCAGCGCCTTTTTATTGCCCTTCAGCCATTGGTCAAAGCGGCTGTCCGGGGTGACCAGGGTGTCTTCAAAGGCGGCAATCGCCGTGGTGACCTTGCCGATGTCGATGGCGGGTTCGCCGTAGACCTTTTTGAATTCGTTGACATACTGCGGAATCGAGCGCAGCACATCCACCGCCAGCGCGTGGCTGAAGGCCATTTCTTTGGGGTTGGCGATTGGGCCGCCGGCTTGTTCTTTCAGGTCTTTGGCGCGGCCATCCCAGAACTGGGCCAGGTTCAGCCGCGAATTGAGCACGGTGGGCGAGTTGATCGGGCCTTGTTGCCAGTGGTCGCCGATGGAGGTTTTCAGGTTGTCGCTGCCGCCCATGCTCAGGTTGTGGCAGGAGTTACAGGAAATAAAGCCGGATTTGGACAAACGCGGGTCAAAAAACAGCTTTTTGCCCAGCTCCACCATGGCCGGGTTGCCCGGTTTGGCGGCGGCAATCGGCTGAATCGGCTCGGCGGCCGAGGCCATGCCGGCCACTGAAGCCAGCAGGGCGCCTGACAGCGCCCAGTGCAGTGTTTTTTTCATGGTATTCCCCTTCTCGACAATGTGTGCCGGTCATTGCTTTGCAGAACAAAGCATGGAACCGGCTTTTTAGACACGTTCTAAAACACACTGTAAGCCGTGGAAACATTGCGACCTTGACCAATATCAAGCCCGTGCCGGGTTAGCACCCGGACGACATAAAATCTTGGCTACAGGCGAAAATGCGCCATGTTTTCCCGCAGGGTTTGCGCCTGGGCCCCCATCTGCTCGGCGGTGGCAGCCAGTTGCTCGGAGGCAGAGGCAGTATGCTGGGTGGATTGATTGAGCAAACCCATGGCGCGGTTGATTTGCTCCACCCCCGTGGCCTGCTCGACACTGGCGCGGGCGATTTCCTGCACTTGCGTGGCAGTACGCAGGATGGCGGGCGTCATTTTGGTCAGCAGTTGCCCGGCCCGCTCGGCCTGGCGCACGCTGCCTTCGGCCAGGTGGCCGATTTCCTGCGCAGCCACCTGGCTGCGCTCGGCCAGCTTGCGCACCTCGCTGGCCACCACGGCAAAGCCCTTGCCGTGCGCGCCCGCGCGGGCGGCTTCAATCGCGGCATTCAGCGCCAGCAGATTGGTCTGGTAGGTGATGTCGTCAATGATGCGGATTTTTTCGGCAATCTGGCGCATGGCGTCTACTGTTTCGCTGACCGCCTGCTCCCCCACATGCGCCTGCCCGGCAGCCTCGGCGGCCTGGCTATCGGCGTGACGGGCGTTGTCGGCATTGTGCTCGATGCCGGCGCTCATTTCTTCCATGGCCGAGCTGGTTTCTTCCACCGACGCGGCCTGGGTAGAGGCCGATTGCGCCAACGATTGCGAGGTCACCGACACCTGCTCGGCAGCATTGCTCAGTTGCTCCGAGGCACTGCGCACTTCGCCAATCATATGGGCCAGATGCTGGATGGTGTATTGCAGCGAGGATTGCAGCTCGCCCAATTCGTCCTGCGCGTCCACCTCCACCCGGGCGGTCAAATCCCCGCTGGCCAGTTGGCGGGCGGTCACCGCCGTGCGATGAATGCCGGCCAGCACCCGGTTAACCAGCAGGCCAAACGCCACGGCCAGCGCCAGCATCAACACATTGGCAGCCACCGACACGCCGACATTCCAGCGCGCCGCCTGGCGCAGGCTCAGCACCTGCTGGTGAATGCCATCGGCCAGTTGGTCTTCCAGCCCTTTCATGGCGTCGATCTTGCGGGTGATGGTGGCAAACCACACATCTGCCGCCACGCCAAAGCCACCCAGTCGGGCGCGCTCCAGCACACGCTTGCGCATGGCCTCGGTATCCTGCGCCGCCGGCGTGGCCAATAGCGCATCCAGCGCCGCGCGCTGCGTGGCGCCAGCCTGCTCGCGAAACTGCGCCAGATAAACCGACTGCGTCGTCAGCACGCCCAACAAGCGGGCATACAGCGCATCGTCCAGCGCGGTGTCTGCCGTCACGGCGGCATTCAGGGTGGCGCGCTCGCGGCCGGCTTGTTCCTTGGCGCCGATAAAGCGGATATACGCCGACAGCTCACGCGCCAGATCCACATCGCTGGCCTGCGCCGGCAGGTGGGCCAGCACCGCCAGATAGGCATCAATGGTGGCGGTGTACTGGGCAAATGAAGCGGGGCCGGCCACGCTCAGCCCGCTGATGCCGGCGCGCAGCGCGCGCACGGCGGCAAACTGGCGGTCGGCCGCCGACAGCGCCGCGCTGGCCGACTCACCCAGGACGGCAGCCGGGTTCTGCCCGTTCAGTCGCGCGCTCAGGGCCTGGTGTGCCCGATCACCCAGTTCGCGCTGGCTGCCCAGTTCCGGGCCAAAGCGCTTGCCCTGCGTGCCAATCCAGCCGGCCGACAGACCGCGCTCTTTTTGCAGCTCATGCACCACCGCACTGACCGAACGGGCGGTTTGCTCCAGGGCCTCCATGCGTTGCAGGCGCTGCAAGGTCTGCCAACTGCTCCAGGCATCAGTCAGCGCATAGGCCATCACACCCAGCAAAGTCAGGCTGAACAACAGATACAGACGGACGCGAATCGAGCGCCAGCCAAACGAGGGTGCGTGCATGATGAGGTCTCCTCCGTGGAGCGCTGCCCTGGCTGGGGGAGAGCGACAGGCAAACGCAACCGAGATCCGGCCTGAGGCCAGTTGTTATGAATATTTGCTTACAGCCACTCACAAAACTCAGCGAAGCACGCCTGGCTAGGCGCGCGGCCGCAGACAGTACAAGTTAAGTACGACAAGGTCACACAACAACGCCAGGGGGTTTTGTGAGCGGCTCTTAGAGCTGTGTTTTGTGCGCCACGCTAGCTGCCACTGGCCTTGCCCTTGCCGCGCGCCATGGCGGCTTTCAGCGCATTCAGCCGCGCCAGCCCGGCCTCGCGGTTCACCGTGGCCGTGGCGCCGGGCTTGCCCAGATAGCGCACATCCTCTTGAACCAGTTCGTCGATAAAGCGCGAGGGGTCCACAAACGCCCACTCGCCAGCGCGCTTGCGCTTGTGGCAGTGGCTGATGGTCAGGCTGCGCTGGGCGCGGGTGATGCCCACGTACATCAAGCGGCGTTCTTCTTCCACCTGCTCGTTGTCGATGGATTCCTGGTGCGGCAGGATGCCCTCTTCGCAGCCAATCAAAAACACATGGCCGTATTCCAGCCCCTTGGAGGCGTGCAGGGTGGACAGGCGCACGGCGTCCACCTCGCCTTCTTCGCGGCCTTCCAGCATGGTGATCAAGGCTATGGTCTGGGTGAGCTCGATCAGGTTCTTGGCGTCGCGCTCGCCTTTTTCGCCCAGCCAGCGCATCAGCTCCTGCACGTTCTTCCACTTGCTTTCCGCCGGACGCGGCTCTTCGCTGTCGAATAGCCAGGCCTCGTAGCCAATGCCCGCCACCAGCTCGACAATCAAGGGCCCGGCCGGCTCGCGGCTGGCGCGCTGCTGGTAGCGCAGCACAAATTGGGCAAATGCTTCCAGCGGCGCGCGCTGCGCCTCGGCCAGCCGGTGGCGCAGCCCTTCTTCCTGGGTGGCGGCAAATAGCGAGATTTTGCGCTCGCCGGCGTACGCCCCCAGTTTTTCCAGCGTCACCGCCCCCACCCCGCGCTTGGGCGTGGTGATGGCGCGGATAAACGCCGGGTCGTCGTCTTCGTTCACCAGCAGGCGCAGCCAGGACAGAATGTCCTTGATTTCGGTCTTGTCAAAAAACGACTGCCCGCCAGAGATCAAATAGGGGATTTTCTGGTTGCGAAACGCCTGCTCGATAATGCGCGCCTGATGGTTGCCGCGATACAGCACGGCGTAATCCGAAAACAGCGTGCGGTGTTCAAACTTATGCGCCAACAGCCGCGCGGCGACGGTTTCGGCTTCGGATTCTTCGTCCTTGCACTGCACCACGGTGAGCAAATCGCCATGGCCCAGCTCGCTCCACAATTGCTTTTCGAACAGTTTCGGGTTGTTGGCGATCACGCTATTGGCCGCGCGCAAAATGCGCAGCGTCGAGCGGTAGTTTTGCTCCAGCTTGATCAGCTTGAGCCGGGGAAAGTCTTTTTGCAGCAGCGCCAGGTTTTCCATATTGGCCCCGCGCCAGGCGTAGATCGACTGGTCATCGTCGCCCACGGCGGTGAACATGCCGCGCTCGCCGGTCAGCAGCTTGACCAACTGATACTGGCAGGTGTTGGTGTCCTGGTATTCGTCGATCAGCAAATAGCGCAGCTTGTTCTGCCAGCGCTCCAGCACGGCGGGCTTGTCGCGCAGCAGCTCCACCGGCAGGCGGATCAGGTCGTCAAAATCCATCGCCTGGTAGGCAAACAGCGTGTCCTGATAGCTCAGGTAGGCGCGCGCGGCGGTGAGGTCCTGCTCGTTATCGGCTTGCGCCAGCGCCGTCTGCGGGCCGATCAGCGCGTTTTTCCAGCGCGAAATGGCGTTTTGCACCCGGCGGATTTCCTGCTTGTCGGTGCTGGCGACAATATCCGAGACAATCTTGCCGGCGTCGGCGGCGTCCAGAATGGAAAACTGCGGCTTATAGCCCAGCTCGCGCGCCTCTTGCCGCAACAGCTGCATGCCCAGCGAGTGAAAAGTGGACACCGTCAGCCCGCGGCCCTCGCCCGGCTTGAGCAATTTGCCCACCCGCTCCAGCATCTCGCGCGCCGCCTTGTTGGTGAAGGTGATGGCGGCGATATGGCGGGCGGGAATGTCCGCCTGCTGGATCAGGTAGGCGATTTTTTGGGTGATCACCCGCGTCTTGCCGCTGCCGGCGCCGGCCAGCACCAGCAAGGGGCCGTCCAGATAGCGGATGGCCGCCATCTGTGGGGGGTTGAGTTGATGCAGGGACATGGGCAAAGCTCGGGAGGGAATGGCGGAATTTTAACGTATGTTGCACTGCGCAGCGGTATCATCTGTGGGGTTGGCGCTGCGCTGCGCGCAGAACGGCGGAGATACCGAGGCAGCACACAATTTCACGCATCACTGACCACTCTCTACAACCTACAACATCACTTCACTCAACTTTCCCCCATGGCTACATACGCAATCGGCGATATACAAGGCTGCTATCAGGATTTCATGCAGCTGCTTGACTTCATTGAGTTTTCCCCCTCCCGCGATCAGCTGTGGCTGGCCGGTGATCTGGTCAACCGTGGGCCAGATTCGCTGAGCGTGCTGCGCTGGGTGTTCAAGCACCAGGACAGCGTGCGCATGGTGCTGGGCAATCATGACCTGAGCTTGCTGGCGCTGTCGGAAGGCTATGGCAAAACCTCGGCGGGCGACACCCTGGCCCAGGTGCTGGACGCCGCCGATGGCAAGGTGTTGATCGACTGGCTGCGCTGCCAGCCGCTGATGGTGGCCGGCGAGGGCTACGCCATGGTGCACGCCGGGCTGTTGCCGGAATGGACCATCCACCGCGCGCTGGGCCTGGCGGAAGAGGTGGAGCACGAACTGGCCGGGCGCAATTACCGCACTTTTCTGGCCCGCCTGTTTGGCAACAAACCCACCCGCTGGAGCGACGAGCTCAAGGGCATCGACCGGCTGCGGCTGGTGGTGAATGTGATGACGCGCATGCGTCTGTTGACGCTGGACGGCGAGCTGGATTTGTCGTTCAAGGGCGAGCTGGCTGACGCGCCGCCGCAGCTGCAAGCCTGGTTTGACGCCCCCAACCGCCGCTACGCCGACACCCCGCTGATTGTTGGCCACTGGTCGGCGCTGGGCCTGCGCCTGAGCCCGGATTTGCTGGCGATTGACACCGGCTGCCTGTGGGGCGGCAGCCTGACCGCCGTGCGGCTGGCCGACCGCAAGGTGTTTCAGCGCGCCTGTGATGGGTATCGGGAGATTGGGTGAGGGCGCAAACCCGGCACACTCTGGCGCTAAAGGGGCACACAAAGGCAGGATGATGAAGATTCATAAATTGCACATCAAGGGCTTCAAGAGCGTGGCGGATTTAACGCTTGAGAATGTCTCGCCGTTTTTAGTCCTGGCTGGCGCCAATGGCTCGGGCAAGAGCAATATCACGGATGCCTTGGCGTTTTTGGGGGACGTGGTCAAACAGGGGGCGACACAAGCCAGAACCCGGTTTGGCGGTTTTGCCCAGATCCACTGCTTCAAATATCGCAAAGAACAGCGCACCACCATGCAATTTGCCTTGGTGCTGGAGCTGGACGGCGCGGTGTACGACTATCACCTGATCTTGCGCACCTTGGACGCCGCGCCGCAGATTGACGAAACACTGCGTGTAAACGGGCAAAAAGTCATAGACCGCCCAGCCAATGGCGAGCTGCATGTGCGGCTGGGCAGTGCGTCTGCCATTCAGGTGTTGCCGGACTACCCCAAAGACATGACCGCATTGATGTTGCTGGGCAGTTTGCCGCTGTATGAATTTCTGACCAATATCAAGGTGTTTCGCATTGATCCGCTGGCGGCCAAAGAACCCAGCCGCGCCACCACGGACGCCAGCGAACTGGATGAATATGGCCGCAATGTGGCGTCGGTGCTGTCCCGGCTTGAGGCCGAGCCTGAGTTTCGTGAGCAGGTGCAAGAATGGCTAGAACTGATCGTGCCCGGCATGGAAAGCATTTCCACCGAAACTCAGCGCCTGGATAGCTCCACGGTGATCACCTTCAAGGAGGCCGGCACAAAAACCCGCTTCCCGGCCAAGCTGGTGTCGGATGGCACGCTGTATGTGTTGTGTATGTTGACGGCGGTGCTCAGTCGCGCCGAGCGCCGTGGCATCACCATCATCGAAGAACCCGAGCGGGGCATTCACCCCAAGGCGATTGGCGAATTGGTGCAGCTGATGCGGGAAAACGCCTCCGCCGAGCACCCGATTTTTTTGACCACGCACAGTGAATCGATTGTTCGTCAGCTCAATACCGCTGAGCTGTATCTGGTCAGTAAAGTGGACGGCAAAACCAAGGTAAGCCCCGCCGAATTGGCCGGTGTGGATAAAACCCAGATTCCGCTGGATACCGCCTGGCTGGCCAATTTATTTGACGGGGGCTTGCCATGGTGAAAGTCGGGTTTATCGTGGAAGGCGAGAGCGAAAAATTGGTGGTGGAGTCGCCGATGTTTCAGCAGTGGCTGCACGACCATGATTGCACCTTGGTCACGCCGGTCATCGACGCCAAAGGAGGCGGCAATTTGCTGCCCCAGCATATTGAGCCATTTATTCAACGCCTGAGCCATGCCGGTGTTGAACGGATTCTTGTCCTCACCGACCTGGAAGACGAAGCGCACCCCGACCTGGTGCGGCAGCGGGTGGCGCATCCGCGCATCCAATGCATATTTGTCGCGGTGAAAGCGCTGGAAGCCTGGTTTTTGGCCGACAGCCAGGCAATGAACGCCTGGCTGAAAATAGACGACTTTCACGAACCTCAGCCGGAAGCCACGCCAGACAAACCCTGGGAGCGACTCAAGCAAATCGCCAGCGAGCACGGCAAACGTGGCCCTGGCGCCAGCAAAGTGGCGTTTACCCAAAAATTGCTCAAACACTGGGGGTTTTCCATCGCCCGCGCCGCTCAGCACGCCGCCTGCCCCAGCGCCAAGGAGCTGGCGGACTATTTTCGCGCTGCGGCGCTTACGCCTCCACCGTCGCTGCCTCCGCCGCCCTGAGTGGCGCTCGTTCCCCCGGCTGCAACCCCGCCGCAATCTCCTGTTCCGCATGCGCACACAGCTCAAAGCGGGTGCGTTGCTGGCCGCTGAGCGGCTGGCCGTAGTGCAGTTCAACCACTTGGCCGCGCGCCGAGGCCAGTCGCCAGATGGATTGCAAGAGCGTGGTGTCGCCGACATAGCTGGCGGCCTGGCTGATGCTGCCGTCGGCGTTGACAAAGCGCAGTGTCACCGGCTGCACGGTGGCGCCGGCGCGGGCGGCGGCGTCGAACAGCGAGGCTTTGAATGGCAGCAGGTTGCGTCCGTCGGAGGTGGTACCTTCCGGGAATAGCCCGATGCAGTCGCCGTCCTGCATGGCCTTGGCCATGTGCTGGTTGATGCGGGCGGCGTCGCGGCGGTTGCCGCGCTCAATGTAGAGCGTGCCGGCGCGGGTGACCAGGGTGCCGATCAGCGGCCAGCGGCGGATTTCGCTTTTGGCGACAAAACGGGTGAGGGTAACGCTGTTCAGAGCAAAAATATCCAGCCAGGACACATGATTGGCCACCAGCAGGGTGTTGGCCGGGTAGAGCGCGGTGGGCGGCTGGCCGTGCACGCGCAGGTGGATGTTCAGCGTGCGCAGCAGTTTTTCTGACCAGGCGCGTTGCACGGCGTGGCGTTGCGCCGCCGGCAGGCGCTGAAAGCGGGTGAGCACCTGCCACAGCCCGCCCAGCACATGCAGGCTTAAGCGGGTGAGCCGCCACAGGCGGACGGGCAGGGCAACTGTGTGGGTGGGACGGGTCATGATGGCGTTGGGGTCAGGTTTGACAATGCGGGCAGTAAAAACTGGAGCGCTGCCCCAGGCGAGTGTGTTGCACCAAGGTTGCACAGGCATGACAGGGCAGGCCGTCACGGCCATACACGGCGTAGTGTTGCTGGAAATACCCCGGCTTGCCAATGGCGTCGGTAAAGTCGCGCAGCGTGCTGCCGCCGGCCTCGATGGCGCGCAGCAGGGTGGCGCGGATGGCGGCGGCCAGGCGTTGGCATTCTTCGTGGCTGACTTGCCCGGCGGGGCGGGTGGGGCGCACGCCAGCGGCAAACAGCGCCTCGTTGGCGTAAATATTGCCCACCCCCACCACCACATGGTTATCCATCAGCACGGTTTTGATTGGCGCGGTTTTGCCCCGGCAGGCGGCAAACAACACCTCGCCGTCAAAGTCATCAGACAAGGGCTCCGGCCCCAGTTTCACCAAGAGCGGATGCAGTTCAACCGGGCCGGGGCAGTACAAGATGGCGCCAAAGCGACGCGGGTCGCGGTAGCGCAGGCAGTGCTCGCCCAGCAGCAAATCCACATGGTCGTGGCGCTCGGGCGGGGTGTCGGCCGGCAGATGGCGCAGGCTGCCGGACATGCCCAGATGGATGATCAGCGTGGCGCCGTCGTCCAGCTCGATCAGCAGGTATTTGGCGCGGCGCGCCACCTGGCGCACGCGGCGGCCAGCCAGGCGCTCGGCCAGCTCGGGGTCGATTGGCCAGCGCAGGCGCGGCTGGCGCAGCACCGCGCCGGTGAAGATGCGGCCGGTGAGCAAGGGGGCGACGCCGCGCCGGGTGGTTTCCACTTCTGGCAATTCAGGCATGTTTAAGCGGCCATGGCTAAAGTTGGGCGTGTTATTCTAACGCGAGACATCGCGCCGCTCAGCGTCAATGCCTGAGCGCGCAGCCGGCCTGGATGCGGCCCTGCCCGTCCGGGCGTCCTTAAATGGTCAGCCCTACGCGAAATCATTCATGAATATCCGCCTTACCGCCACGGCCGCGCTGCTGGCATCCGTGCTGTCGGCCTGCGCCATCACCTCGGCGCCGGCTCCCGTGGCCCAGGCGCCGGTCCCCGCGCCGGAAGCCGCCTATCCCAAGCTTGCGCTGAGCAATGATATTTTGTTTGGCGTGCTGGCCAGCGAAATTGCCGCCCAACGCGGCGCGGCCGCCGCATCAGCGCCTACCGTGCTGGCGCTGGCGCAACGCACCCGCGACCCACGCCTGGCGCGCCGCGCCGCCGAATTTGCCCTGACCGCCAACCGGCTGGACGAGGCCATCCGCGCGCTCAAGCTCTGGCAAGAGCTGGAGCCCGCCTCGGACAATGCCCAATACCAGCTGATTGCCGCGCTGCTGCGCGCCGGCCGGCTGAGCGAAGCCACGCCGGGCGTACAAGCGCAACTGGCCGCCCGCCCGCATGAAGCCCCGCAGGTGTTCATGCATCTGGCTGGACTCTTGTCGCGGCAACCAGACAAAGCTGGCGCCTACGCCATGATGAAAACCCTGCTGGCGCCGTATCCCAGCGTGGCCGAGGGCCATTTTGCCCTGATGATCACCGCTCAGGAAGCCGGTGACGACGCCATGGCGCAAGCCGAGATGGCCACCCTGGCCACCCTGGCCCCAGCCTGGGATTATCCGGTGGGCTGGCAAGTCGAGCGTCTGCGGCAAACCTCGCCCGAGGCTGCACTGAGCCTGCTGGAGCGCGAACTGGCTCGCCGGCCGCAAGCCGGGCTGGAACTGCGGCTGAGCTATCCGCGCCTGCTGGTGATGGTCAAGCGCTACGACGCCGCCCGCGACGCCTTTGTGCAACTGAGCAACAAATACCCCCATCAGCCCGAAGTGGCCTACGCCATCGGCGTATTGTCTTACGAGCTGAAAGACTACGAAGAAGCCGAACGTTCGCTGCGCGACGCGCTGGCGCTGGGCTACCGCGAGCCGGATTTTGTACGCTTCACCCTGGGCCAGATGGCGGAAGAGCGCAAACTGCCGCAAGAAGCCGTCAACTGGTACGAAGCCATCACCAGCGGCCCGCAACTGCCGCAGGCACAAAGCCGGCTGGCGGTGCTGGAAGCCGAAGATGGCAAGCTGGACGCCGCGCTGGCCCGGCTGGAGCGCCTGGCCGACATGCAAAACACACCGCGCCCGGCGCGCGTGCTGGCGCAAGCGCAACTGGCGCGCAATGCCGAGCAACCCGACCGCGCGCTGGCCATCCTCAGCGCCGCCCTGGCCAAGGATGGCAATGTCGCCGAATGGCGCTACGAGCGCGCCCTGCTGCTGGACGACCGCGAACGGGTGGCCGAGGCCGAGCGCGATCTGCGCGCCTACCTCAAGCTCAAACCCAAGAGCGCGCAAGGGCTGAACGCACTGGGCTATATCCTGGCCAACCGCACCAGCCGCATCCGCGAGGCGCGCGAGCTGGTCAGCCGCGCGCTGAAGCTGGACCCGGACAACCCGATGATTCTGGACAGCATGGGCTGGGTGGAATACCGCTCCGGCAAGCTGGAAGCCGCGCTGCGCTATCTGCAACGCGCTCACCACCTGATGCCCGACCCGGAAATCGCCGCCCACCTGGGTGAGGTGCTGTGGAAGATGGGCCGCGAAGCCGAAGCCCGTGAACTGTGGGCACGCAGCCTGGAAGCCAACCCGGATAGCGACATCATCCGGCGCACCCAGCAGCGCTTTATCCCGTGAACGCCACACGACACTGGAGCGGCTGCATCGCCCTGCTGGGCGCGCTGACCCTGCCCGGCTGCGCCTGGCTCAGCCCGCCGCCCGCACCAAGCGGTGCGGTGCAAGCGCTGCCGGCCAGTTGGGCAGTAGCCGGCCGGCTGGGCGTGAAAGCCGCTGGCAAGGGCAGCTACGCCAATTTTGACTGGAAGCGCCAGGGCGGCGTGGACACCTTTGACATCACCACCCCGCTGGGGCAAACCGTGGCGCGGCTCAGCCGCGACGCCAGCGGCGTGCGCCTGACCGCGCGTGGCGAAACCCACCAGGCCGACAACGCCGAGCAGCTCACCCAGTCTTTGCTGGGCTGGGCCTTGCCGCTGGACAATCTGCCCTATTGGCTGGCTGGCCTGCCCGCCCCCGGCCAGGCCAGCGCGCCCAGCGTGGATGGCTTTGAACAACAGGGCTGGCGCATTGAGCTGGCGGATTTTCAGGACACGCCATTTGGCCGCCGTCCTGGCCGCGTGCAGCTGAGCCGGCCTGATCTGGAACTTCGTTTTGCGATGCACCAATGGCACTGATCACCCCGTTTCAGGCGTTTCCTGCGCCGGCCAAGCTTAACCTCACGCTGGCCATCACCGGCCGCCGCGCCGATGGCTACCATCTGCTGGAAAGCGTGTTTCGCTTTATCGACCTGATGGACACCGTCGAGCTGGCGGTGCGCGACGATGGCGACATCGTGCTGGACAACCCCATTCCCGGCGTGCCGGCCGACAGCGATCTGACCGTGCGCGCCGCCCGCGCGCTGCAAGCCGCCAGCGGCGCCACGCTGGGCGCCTCGATTCGCCTGCACAAGCGCATCCCGATGGGCGGCGGCCTGGGCGGCGGCAGCTCGGACGCCGCCACCGTGCTGCTGGCGCTGAACCAACTGTGGAACACCCAGCTGCCCCGGCAAACCCTGCAAGACATCGGCGTGAAACTGGGCGCTGACGTGCCGGTGTTTGTGTTTGGCCGCCCGGCCTTCGCCACCGGCATTGGCGACGAGCTCACCGAGTGCGCGGTGCCCGACGCCTGGTATGTGGTGTTGCATCCGGGCGTCAGCGTGCCCACCGCGAAAATTTTTTCGCACCAAGGCTTGACACGTAATTCGACCCCTAGCATAATGCGTGCTCTCCAAACGACGCAGCGCAAGAACGACATGCAAAGCGTGGTTTGCCAGATGTTTCCTGAGGTGGCGCAGTGCCTGGCAAAAGCCAGCGAATACGGCGAACCACTGATGACCGGGTCGGGAGCGTGTGTGTTTCTCGAGTTCGATAAGGAAGCTCAGGCCGGAGCCGTTTTCCAGTCGCTGTCGAGCAGTTATGCGGCGTTCATCGCCAAAGGGTTGCAGCATCACCCACTGTACGACGGCCGGTAAGAGTTACTGGGGAGTCGCCAAGTGGTAAGGCATCGGATTTTGATTCCGACATTCGTAGGTTCGATCCCTACCTCCCCAGCCAAATTTCCACATTAAGTGGCAGCAAAAGCGTGTAAGTTAGCCTACTTACACGCTTTTTGTTTATTTTTAGTCAGGTAGCGGAATATGGCCTCCTACGATAGCTTGATGGTTTTCACCGGGACTGCTAACCCGGAACTCGCCCAGAACGTGGTCAAACACCTGGACATTTCGCTGGGACGCGCCGACGTCAACCGCTTCAGCGATGGTGAAGTGGCCATCGAGCTGCTGGAAAACGTCCGTGGCCGCGATGTCTTCGTGCTGCAATCCACCTGTCAGCCGACCAACGACAACCTGATGGAAGTGCTGACCATGGTGGACGCGCTCAAGCGCGCCTCCGCCGGCCGCATCACCGCCGCCATCCCCTACTTTGGCTACGCCCGCCAGGACCGCCGCCCGCGCTCGGCCCGTGTGCCGATTTCCGCCAAGCTGGTGGCCAATATGCTGACCTCGGCCGGCGTGGACCGCCTGCTGACCGTTGACCTGCACGCCGACCAGATCCAGGGCTTTTTCGACATCCCGGTGGACAACGTCTACGCCACCCCGGTGCTGCTGCGTGAAATCCAGACGCAACGCTACGAAGACCTCGTGGTGGTCAGCCCGGACATCGGCGGCGTGGTGCGCGCCCGCGCCATGGCCAAGGCGCTCAACTGCGACCTGGCCATCATCGACAAGCGCCGTCCCAAGGCCAACGTCGCCGAAGTGATGAACATCATCGGCGAAATCGAAGGCAAAACCTGTCTGATCGTCGATGACATGATCGACACCGCCAACACCCTGTGCAAGGCCGCGCAAGCGCTCAAGCAAAAGGGCGCCGCCCGCGTGGTGGCCTACGCCACCCACCCGGTGCTCTCTGGCCAGGCCGCCGACCGCATCGGCGCCTCGGTGCTGGACGAAGTCGTGGTCACCGACACCATTCCGCTGCGCGCCGACTCGGCCGCCCAGCCCAAGATTCGCGTGGTGTCCATCGCCGAGCTGATTGGCGAAACCCTGCGCCGCATCAACAACGAGGAATCGGTCAGCTACCTGTTTGTTGACCGCTGAATTGCTGAATCTCCCGCCAGACTGCTGGCGGATTACCCGGCGAAGCTGGTCGCGGCTTCGCCACACACATCCTGTTTGGAGTTACCAATGACTATCGAAGTGATTGCCCAGAAGCGCGTTGTCGAGGGTACGGGTGCGAGCCGCCGCCTGCGTCGCGCTGGCAAAGTGCCTGGCGTGGTGTACGGCGCCGGCCAAGAAGCTGTGTCCATCGAACTGGACCACAACAGCCTGTTCTACGCCATGAAGGACGAAGCTTTCCACGGCGCCGTGCTGAGCCTGAACCTGGACGGCGAAACCGTGTCCGTGCTGCTGCGCGACAACCAAATGCACCCGTGGAAGCCGCAAGTGCTGCACGTTGACTTCCAGCGCATCAACGCCGCCGAGAAGATCACCGCCCGCGTCGCCCTGCACTTCAAGAATGCCGACATCAGCCCGGCCGTGAAGCTGAACGGCAAGAAGGTCAGCCACATCGCCAACAGCGTGAACGTGCGCGCCCTGCCGGCCGACCTGCCGGCCTTCATCGAAGTGGACCTGAGCAACCTGCAAGCCGGTCAGTCCATCCACTTGTCCGACCTGGTCCTGCCGGCTAACGCCGAGCTGGCCGATCTGGCTCGCGGCCGCGATCTGGCTGTGGCCCAGTCTTCCTGATTCCCGAACCGGAATCCGGACGTCAAAACGGCTCGTTGCCTGGCAGCGGGCCGTTTTTGTCGTCCGGCCTTTGTTTTTCTGGATGAACCATGGCTTCTATCCGCCTGATTGTCGGCCTGGGCAACCCCGGCCCCGACTACGCCGCCACCCGCCACAACGCCGGCTTTTGGCTGGTTGACCTGCTGGCCCGCCAGCACAGCGCCACCCTGCGCGCCGAAGGCAAGTTTTTCAGCCTGTACGCCCGCGCTGGCGAGACGCACCTGCTGGAGCCGCAAACCTTCATGAACGCCAGCGGCAAGGCCGTGGCGGCAGTGGCGCGCTTTTACAAAATCCAGCCCGACGAAATCCTGGTTGTGCACGATGAGCTCGACCTGCCGCCCGGCGCCGCCAAACTCAAGCAAGGCGGCGGCCATGGCGGTCATAATGGCCTGCGCGACATCATCGCCGCGCTGGGCGTGCAGGATTTCTGGCGGCTGCGGCTGGGCATCGGCCACCCCGGCAATAAAGCCGAAGTGGTGAATTTTGTGCTCAAGCCGCCGCGCAAGGAAGAACAAGACGCCATCGACCGCGCCATCGACTGCGCGCTGGACGTCATGCCCGCCGTGCTGGCCGGCAAGATGCCCGAAGCCATGAAAGACCTGCACACCCGCGCCAAATAGCCCGCGCCCGAATCCACAAGGACACCACCATGAGCCTCAAATGCGGTATCGTCGGTTTGCCCAATGTCGGCAAATCCACCCTGTTCAACGCCCTGACCAAGGCCGGCATTGAAGCCGCCAATTATCCTTTCTGCACCATCGAGCCCAATGTCGGCATCGTGGAAGTGCCCGACCCGCGCCTGACCGAGCTGTGCAAAATCGTCAACCCGCAACGCGTGCAACCGGCCATCGTCGAATTTGTCGACATCGCCGGCCTGGTGGCGGGCGCCAGCAAGGGCGAAGGCCTGGGCAACCAGTTTCTGGCCAACATCCGCGAAACCGACGCCATCGTCAACGTGGTGCGCTGTTTTGACGACGACAATATCGTCCACGTGGCCGGCAAGGTAGACCCCATCGCCGACATCGAAACCATCGGCACCGAACTGGCGCTGGCCGACCTGACCACCGTGGAAAAAGCCATCCAGCGCGACGGCAAAAAAGCCAAGAGCGGCGACAAAGACGCCATCAAGCTGGTGGCCCTGTTGGAAAAAATCCGCGCCCACCTCGACCAAGGCCAGCCGGCGCGCAGCATGGGCCTGGACGACGAGCAGCAAGCGCTGATCAAGCCTTTCTGCCTGCTGACCATCAAGCCGGCCATGTATGTGGCCAACGTCGCCGAAGACGGTTTCAGCAACAACCCCTTCCTGGACCGCCTGACAGAATTCGCCAGCAAAGAAAACGCCCCGGTGGTGGCCGTCTGCGCCGCCATCGAAAGCGAAATCGCCGACCTGGACGACGCCGACAAGCAAGAGTTTCTCGACAGCCTGGGCCTGGAAGAACCCGGCCTGAACCGCCTGATCCGCGCCGGCTACGAGCTCTTGGGCCTGCAAACCTACTTCACCGCCGGCGTGAAAGAAGTCCGCGCCTGGACCATCCACAAAGGCGACACCGCCCCGCAAGCCGCCGGCGTGATCCACACCGACTTCGAACGCGGCTTTATCCGCGCGCAAACCATCGCCTTTGCCGACTTCATCGCCTGCGGCGGCGAAGCCAAGGCCAAAGAAGCCGGCAAAATGCGCTCGGAAGGCAAGGAGTATGTGGTGCAGGATGGCGATGTGATGAATTTCTTGTTTAACGTCTAAGTAGCAAATCCTGTTCTCAGGTGTTCGCCGAAGATCAAAGAACTTCGCAACACATTGAAAATAGGGGGTAGTTTGTTCGCCAATGATCTAGTGAGTTCGCGGGCGAACTGCCTACATGGGGGCATGGTTGGGGGCACGCGCGGTGTGTGCCCTCCCTTCACGAAGGAAACGTGCCCATGGAAACGACTGAAACCCGCGCCAATACTGGCGTTAGCCCCGAAAATCATGCCCCCAGCAGCACCCAGAATCGTGCCCCCAGACGCGGGATTAGCGATGCGGCACTACGGGCAGCCAAGCCGAACGACAAGCCCTACAAAATTGCGGTAGGCGACGGCCTTTATCTTGAGGTCAAGCCCAGCGGCTCGAAGCTCTGGCGCTGGAAATACCGGCTACTCGGCAAGGAAAACCGCTGCTCTTTCGGCAAGTACCCGAACCTGACGCTCAAGGAAGCACGGGATGCGATGGAGGCAGCCCGGAAGCTTGTCAAGAAGGGCATCCACCCCGCCCAGCAAAAGCAACTCGACCGGCTCAAGGCCGGCCTTGAGCAAGCCAATACTTTCGAGGCCATTGCCAGAGAGTGGGTCGGCCTACGCGATTGGGAAGAGGTCACGAAAAAGCGCC
>ERZ650302.503-NODE-503-length-21517-cov-4.409142_pt1 | contig 21517 bp, 23 predicted proteins | sample MGYA00376238_ERZ650302 | MGnify/ENA primary metagenome ERZ650302 (study PRJEB26733, sample SAMN07839298) | wastewater metagenome | biome: urban; feature: wastewater treatment plant; material: waste water | place: USA: North Carolina | collected 2016-04-28 ... | reverse complement strand
TAGAACAAACATACAATGTGTTCGATATGGAGAAATTCATTTTAACAGAAGTTATTAAAACTGAAGGATTCCCTGAAGATGAGTTTAATGGTGTTAAGCTAACAGAGTATTTTGATTTACTAAAAGTGCTAGCCAATGTATACTTCATTCGTCTAGGTAGTTATAAATTACCATTCCCTGAGATTGAAACGTGTACACTGTATGACTGGTTCTTTACCTCTACTGTAGCATATGCTGAAACAGATTTCTTCGGAAAGGGAGAAGGTAAAGAATATGAACATGCTTGGAATGAAGAAGCTTTTGTTAAATGTTGGTTGGAAGGTTAAGGAGTTAAAATGTCACAAGCTGTAGATTACAAGAAGTTAAAAAAGAAGTGGAAAAAATGCCCGAGAAGTTTATTGCACAGGTTGAGATAAAACGTGTGGAACAGTTGAAACAATCAGCTCAGGATGAGATTCGAGACCATCTTCGAGGATTTGCACGAACTATTCCAAGTTTCATCATGGCCTATGGTGATCAATCTCTAACACTTGATAATTTTGACACCTTTGTTCCTGAGCATGTCTTCTTTGAAGTGACTGGTATTACAATTGAACAATTTCGTTATTTGAGAGATGGTGGGCAGGATTTTGCAGGACATCTCTTTGATCGAGCAACATTTGATGAAGCCATCCAAGAATTTCTTCGCAAGAAAGAGGAGTTGGCAGATTATTTTAAAGATCAAAAAGAAGATATTTTCGACTATATTCCACCACAGAAAACCAATCAGATTTTCACTCCTAAACGTGTGGTGAAGAGAATGGTGGATGACCTTGAAAAAGAAAATCCAGGAATCTTTGATGATCCGTCTAAGACATTCATTGATTTGTACATGAAGTCAGGTCTCTATATTGCAGAGCTTGTTAAGCGGCTATATAACAGCAATGGCTTGAAAGAAGCCTTTCCAAATCCTGAAGAACGCCTAAAACATATCTTAGAAAATCAAGTTTATGGATTTGCGCCTTCAGAAATTATCTATAACATTTCGACGAATTTTATCTTTGGAAATCTCTCTCAAGATATCAGTAGAAAGAACTTTGTTTTAGAAGATACGATTCCAGCTGCCAAAGAAGGTAGAATTCAGGAATTGGTAGATAAATATTTTGGGTAGGATAGTAGTTGATTGTAATTGAAGCATACGAAATAGAACAAAGGTTTTTCGTATTTAAAACATGAAGTGAATAGAAAAAGAGGTCAAGTTAAATCTTGACCTCTTTTGATTGTAGAGTATATTATTGTTGTTTATGTAGAATAAGACAGAAGCAGAAAATATAAATACTTATTTTCATTTTAGCGAAGTCTATTATCTTAGTTACACAATAAAAATTCTGGTGGGGTTTTTGGTGGGGAACCAATCAATTTTGATTGATTTTTAACCTTTTATAATAACTAAAAATGCTGTTAAATCAACTATCTCACTTTAAATTATGTTTCTAAATCACTCCCACTCAACTGTTGCTGGTGGCTTACTTGTGATATCGTAGACAATGCGGTTGACGTGGGCTACTTCATTTACGATGCGGACAGAAATTTTCTGAAGAACATCCCAAGGAAGTTTGGCGAAGTCAGCCGTCATTCCATCGACAGAAGTGATAGCGCGAATAGCAATCGTATAGTCGTAAGTACGACCATCTCCCATAACACCCACTGAGCGTACGCCAGTATTGACCGTGAAATACTGCCAAACATCGCGGTCTAGACCAGCTTTGGCAATCTCTTCGCGCAAAATAGCATCTGAATCACGAACAGTTTTGAGTTTTTCTTCTGTAATTTCACCCATAACGCGGATAGCAAGACCAGGACCAGGGAATGGCTGGCGCCACACAACTTCGTCAGGCATGCCGAGAGCAGTACCTAGGGCACGAACTTCATCTTTAAATAATGTATTGAGTGGCTCGATCAGTTTGAATTGCATATCTTCAGGCAAACCACCAACATTATGGTGAGATTTGATGGTTTCAGCTGTATCTGTACCAGACTCAATGATATCTGTATAAAGTGTTCCTTGAGCCAAGAATTCAACATCTGTTAACTTGCCCGCCTCATCGTCAAATACGTAAACAAATTCATTACCGATGATTTTACGTTTTTTCTCTGGATCAGATACGCCAGCTAGCAAATCTAAGAAGCGTTTAGCCGCATCAACACGGATAATATTCAGTCCAAATTTACCGCTTAGCATTTCCATGACTTGATCGCCTTCATTTTTACGAAGAAGACCGTGGTCAACAAAGATACAAGTCAATTGATCACCGATAGCACGTTGAAGAAGAACACCAACGACAGATGAGTCAACACCACCAGAGAGACCGAGTAAGACTTTCTTATCGCCAACTGTTTGACGAATTTTTTCGATTTCAGTTTCTATGAAGTTTTCCATCGTCCAATCGCCACGTGCACCACAGATGCCAAATGCGAAGTTTTTCAAAATGTCATTGCCATGAATAGAATGACGAACTTCTGGGTGGAATTGGATACCGTAGATACGGCGTTCCGTGTTTTCAATTGCAGCGTAAGGACAGTCAGATGAAAGACCAACAAGATGGAAATCTGCTGGGATTTCTGTGACAGCATCACCGTGGCTCATAAGCACTAGTTGTTCTTCTGGTGTATTCGCAAACAAAGCTGACTCGGTTATCAATTGTAGTTTAGATTGACCATATTCACGATTTCCAGCTTCATCAGCAGGCACAACCTTACCACCTAGCTTGTGAGTGATGAGTTGCATTCCGTAACAAATACCCAAGATTGGAATACCCAATTCAAATATTTCTGGATCAATATCGAAAGCATTCTCTGCGTAGACAGAGTTAGGACCACCTGAAAGTACAATACCAATTGGATTGATGGCACGAACTTCATCGGCAGTTATTCTGTGATTTTTCAATTCTGAAAAGACACCAAATTCACGAATACGACGCGAAATGAGCTGATTGTACTGGCTACCATAATCCAGTACAATGATTTTTTGGACATCTTGTTTTGTCATGTTTTACCCTTTCGTTTTGAAATAAATTCAAATACTAGTACATATTTTATCATAAAAGCGAACATTTTCCAAACTATATTTCATAAATATCTGTTTTGCAAACTATGAGTAATTTATAAAAACAAAGTGTTCGTATTTTTCTATTTTTTACATTGCTTATTTTAGGAAAATCTTTCTTATTGTTTGCGGTATCATTTTTCCACATAAAAATCGGTCTATTTTTGTCAAATGAGAATATTTTTGGTACACTAGAAAGAAAAAGGTTGGTCGAGATGAAAGCAGCATATATTACGATTCATGATAAGATAAAAGAACAAATTGACCAGGGGATTTGGACCATCGGTCAGCGCTTGCCGAGTGAAAGAGATTTATCAGAAGAATTTGGAGTATCTCGCATGACCTTACGCCAAGGCATTACGCTATTAGTAGAAGAGGGAGTCTTGCAACGAAAAGTGGGTTCTGGCACCTATGTAGCCAGCACTCGAGTGCAGGAGAAGATGCGGGGAACAACTTCCTTTACTGAATTGGTACTGCTTCAAGGAAAAACACCTACGAGCAAGCTCTTGTCATACACTCGTACAAAACCAAACGAAAAGGAAATTGAAGAGCTTGGTTTGTCTCGAGGGGAATCAATCATTCGAATGGAACGGGTTCGCTATGCTGACAATGTACCGGTTGTTTATGAAGTAGCCAGCATTCCGGAGCGTTTGATTAAAAATGTTCCAAAAGAAGAAGTAACCAATCATTTTTTCAAAACACTAGTAGATAATGGTTATCGTATTGGAACAAGTAAGCAAACAATCTTTGCTCGTTTGGCGAATGAAAAAGTTGCTCAGTACTTAGAAATTACTAAGAATCAGGCTATACTTGCTTTAAAACAAGTTTCCTATTTGGAAGATGGTCAAGCATTTGAATTTGTTAATAGCCAGTACGTGGGCGAACGCTTTGAGTTTTATTTAGAAAATAATTAACATACATTAAATTATGTAATATATTTTAGAAAATCCGCTTGTTCTTTCAAAAGATGACGGATTTTCTTATTTATAAAAGATAAAAATTTTGATATAATAAAGTTTATGGAAATTGAAAAAACCAACCGAATGAATGCTTTATTTGAATTCTACGCAGCCTTGCTGACGGATAAGCAAATGAACTATATTGAGCTGTATTATGCAGATGATTATAGTCTGGCAGAAATTGCTGAGGAATTCAATGTAAGTCGTCAAGCGGTGTATGATAACATTAAACGAACAGAAAAATTGCTGGAAGACTACGAGATGAAACTACATATGTACTCTGATTATGTAGTGCGTAGTCAAATTTTTGATGAAATTCTTACTAGGTATCCGGGGGATGGTTACTTAGAGGAGAAAATCGCTATTCTAACTAGTATCGATAATAGAGATTAAGAGGAGAAGTATATGGCTTTTGAAAGCTTAACAGAACGTTTGCAGAATGTCTTTAAAAATCTGCGTCGTAAAGGAAAAATTTCTGAGAGTGATGTTCAGGAAGCGACCAAGGAAATTCGTTTGGCCTTGCTTGAGGCTGATGTGGCCTTGCCAGTTGTGAAAGACTTTATCAAGAAAGTACGCGAACGTGCTATTGGGCATGAAGTGATTGAAACCTTGAATCCTGCTCAACAAATCGTTAAAATCGTTGATGAAGAGTTAACAGCTGTATTGGGGTCTGAAACTTCCGAACTCATTAAATCTCCGAAAATTCCAACTATCATTATGATGGCTGGTTTGCAAGGGGCTGGTAAAACGACTTTCACAGGAAAGTTGGCTAATAAACTCAAGCAGGAAGAAAATGCTCGTCCACTCTTGATTGCTGCCGATATTTATCGTCCAGCTGCCATAGACCAGTTGAAGACACTTGGTCAACAGATTGATGTACCTGTGTTCGAGTTGGGCAATCAAGTTCCAGCTCTTGAGATTGTCCGTCAAGGTTTAGAACAAGCCAAAGTCAATCACAATGACTATGTCTTGATTGATACGGCTGGTCGTTTGCAAATTGACCAAGCCCTTATGGCCGAGTTAAGAGAAATCAAGGAATTTGCTCAACCAAATGAAATTCTCTTGGTAGTTGATGCCATGATTGGTCAGGAAGCTGCTAATGTTGCACGTGAGTTCAATGATCAATTGTCCATCACCGGTGTGGTTTTGACCAAGATTGATGGTGATACTCGTGGTGGTGCAGCCTTGTCTGTTCGTCACATCACAGGTCAGCCAATCAAATTCACAGGTACAGGTGAAAAAATCACCGATATCGAAACCTTCCACCCAGATCGTATGTCTTCGCGTATTCTTGGTATGGGTGACATGCTGACCTTGATTGAGAAGGCGAGCAAGGAATATGATGAGAAGAAATCATTAGAACTCGCTGAAAAAATGCGTGAAAATACCTTTGATTTCAATGACTTCATTGACCAATTAGATCAAGTTCAAAATATGGGCCCGATGGAAGACCTTCTCAAAATGATTCCAGGTATGGCTGGAAATCCCGCTCTTTCCAATCTAAAAATTGATGAAAAACAAATTGCCCGTAAACGTGCGATTGTGTCATCAATGACGCCAGAAGAGCGTGAAAATCCGGATTTATTGACTCCTAGTCGCCGTCGTCGTATCGCTGCTGGATCAGGAAATAGCTTTGTCGAAGTCAATAAATTCATCAAAGATTTCAACCAGGCTAAGTCAATGATGCAGGGAGTTATGTCTGGTGATATGAACAAAATGATGAAACAAATGGGTATCAATCCAAACAATCTTCCTAAAAACATGCCAAACATGAATGGTATGGATATGTCTGCTCTGGAAGATATGATGGGCGGAGCTGGTATGCCAGACATGAGCCAATTAATGGGTGGCGCAGGAATGCCCGATATGTCTCAAATGTTCGGCGGTGGTTTGAAAGGCAAAATTGGTGAATTTACCATGAAACAGGCCATGAAACGTCAAGCAAATAAAATTAAAAAAGCTAAAAAGAAGAGGAAATAAATCTTCTAATATCTAATATAGGAGTATACTTACGAAATGACAAGACCAACCATGATGCAATACTTTGAGTGGTATTTGCCAGCAGATGGCAAGCACTGGGAAAATTTGAAAAATGATGCTAGCCATCTCAAAGAAATTGGAATCAGCCATATTTGGATGCCTCCAGCTTTTAAAGCAACAGGAAAAGAGGATGTCGGCTACGGAATTTATGATCTTTTTGACTTAGGAGAATTCGATCAAAAAGGCACCGTCCCAACAAAGTACGGTACGAAAAAGGACTATATTGCAGCGATCCAGGCTCTTCAGGAGCAGGGAATAGTAACCATAGCAGATATTGTCTTAAATCATAAGGCAGGAGGCGACTACTTGGAACGTTTCCAAGTCCGCCGTATGAATCCTGATAATCGTCAAGAAAGTCTGTCAGAGCCTTATGAAATCGAGGGCTACACAGGTTATGATTTTGCCGGACGAAATAATACCTATAACGACTTTAAGTGGCATTGGTATCATTTTACAGGGCTAGATTTTGACGCCAAACACAAGGAAACAGGAATCTATCAGATTGTTGGAGATAATAAAGGCTGGGCCAATCAAGATCAAGTAGACGGAGAACATGGCAACTATGACTATCTGATGTTTAATGATATTGATTTCAAACATCCAGAAGTTAGTTCACATTTAATGGACTGGGTAGGTTGGTTCTTAGAGACTACGCAGATAGATGGTTTTCGAATCGATGCTGCCAAACATATCGGAGAAGACTTTATCAGCTCATTTATCCAAAACGTCAGAGAACAATACAAAGACAATCTTTATGTCTTTGCTGAATATTGGAAAAACAGTCAGGAAGCCAGTTTAGATTACATCAATGAAACGAATTTTCAAATGGATTTGGTGGATGTCCCCCTTCATATGAATCTTTTCCAAGCTAGCACTGACGGAGCTGGTTATGATTTGAGAACCATCTTTGATGGTAGTCTTGTCCAATCAAATCCAAACTTTGCGGTTACCTTTGTCGATAATCATGATTCTCAACGTGGACAGGCATTAGAATCAACAATCGCTGAATGGTTTAAGCCAGCTGCCTATGCACTCATTCTTCTGCGTCAACAAGGACTACCAACGATTTTTTATGGGGATTATTATGGTATTTCTGGAGAATTTGGCCAGGAGTCCTTTAAAGATATGCTGGATAAACTACTAGGAATTCGACAAAACCATACTTACGGTCCTCAGATTGATTATTTTGATCATCCCAACTGCATTGGTTGGGTCTGCCAAGGAGACCAAGATCATCCTAAAGGCCTGGCAGCTGTTATTAGCAACTCAGATGAAGGCTACAAAGATATGGATATGGGACAATTAAATGCTGGTAAAATGTTTATAGATGCCACAGGCAATCGACAAGACCAAGTCTTGCTCAATGAAACTGGTTGGGGGCGTTTCCCTGTCAACGCAGGTTCCTTATCGGTTTGGATTGAATCTGACTAAATTAAATAAGAAAATGCTGCATCGGTTCAACTGGTGTAGTATTTTTTATGTTCCAAGGGGAAGCAGAAGTAGTAGCAAATACAAAATGTCCACTATGGTGGAAATAATAAAAAATGTCTATTTTTATGGACACAAAACGAAATGTCTGTTATAATGGACACAATAAGAAAAAGGAGGGAAACGTTTTGCAATACATAGCAATTATTGGTGATATTATCAACTCAAAACAGGTATACAATCGTTCAAATATTCAGGAACGGTTAGGTCATGTTATCAAACGTGTCAATTATACTTTTTCAAATGAATTTGCCTCTCCATTTACTATTACGAAAGGTGATGAATTCCAAGCACTTTGCAAACCAAGCCCACACATCTTTCTAATGATAGATCAGATAAAAATAGCTTTTAGAAATGAATTAGAAATTCGATTCGGAATAGGCTTAGGAGAAATCCTCACAGACATTAATCTACATCAAAGTATCGGAGCTGATGGTCCAGCTTATTGGGAAGCTCGAAAAGCAATTGACTATATTCATGATAATAACGACTACGGCACTAGTCAAATAGCCTTCTCATCTGAATACAAACAAATCAACCGCGTGATTAACTCTCTACTAAACTCAAGTGATTTTATCAGAGCTTCTTGGAATAATTCACAAACTGATTTATTTGGAACGTTAATTAGTAATAACATCTACAGTGAAGATTTTAAGCAAAAACCGATTGCTGAGAAAATGAAATTGACTCCAAGCGCGTTTACAAAACGTGTAAAATCTAGTGGAATAAAACTATATTTTCGGAATCGCCAAATGGTGATGAGTTTAATCCTACAACTTTGTCAGAAAGAGGGGTAGCAGCATGTACGTATCCGTATTATCACATTACTTGGTTCAAGAACCAATCTTAATAGCCTTGTTGATTGCTCATTTCTTAAGTGATTTTACATTTCAAAGCCAACAATTAGCAAATGCCAAAAGAACGAATTTTTTAGCACTCGTCCTCCATCTAACAGTGGTTGGAATTCCACTATCTATTCTGGCTTTTTTATTGCCAATTAATAATGGGGATCTTTTTTTTTCAAGTTTGGCTAAGTCACCTAGCAATTGATTATTGTAAGTATTTTCTCAGTAAACATGGCTGGATAAAAGAAAAATGGGACGGAAATACCTTCGTCATTGATCAGCTATTGCATATTTTCTGTATCATCATTTTATATCAAACAATTGAGGTAAATAGTTCTGCCTATTCATTTTGGAGTGAGCCGAATAGTCTATTATTGCAGTTGTTATTTATCATTTTGATTACTAAGCCGGTGAATATCGTTTTTAAACTTTTCTTCAACAAATATCAGGTAACGGAAGGAGAAGAAGAGTTGACTGTGACAGGTGCAGGTGCCTTGATTGGCCAATTAGAACGCTTGATTATGGGGATTTTTCTACTCATGGGGCAATTTACAGCTATTGGTTTGGTATTTACCGCAAAATCCATCGCACGCTATGATAAAATATCCAAAAGCCAAGCCTTTGCTGAATACTATTTGATTGGTTCACTGTTTAGTATCATTAGTGTCCTACTTGCTTATATTTTATTAGTAATATAAATTTTTAAAACTTTACATATAATTAGTTATGTAAAGTTTTTTAGATAACTAATTATATACATATTTGACTATAGAAACATTGCAAGTCTCAAGTGTTATATGAACCATTTTGTTCATTTTTTATGATAGTCCGTGATATAATGGTAAAAATTGCTCAGAATTTTATCAGATATTTATAGGTTCAATTTTAAGCTAAACTATAAAAAAATACTCTTAACCAAATGAAAAGAAACGAAAAATAGGTGCATCTAACATGACAAATTTTGCCATTCTTATTCCGGCATATCAACCCGATTCAAAGTTAAAAAGGTTTTCAAGACTTTTGAAGAGGTGATTGATAAGCTACAGGAAGTCATACTTAGTTTGCATTGGTCGGTATTAAAGTCTATTCTTAATAGAAGATGGACTAGAGATATCTATTTTTGATTTTTAATTAGTATAAGAAGATTAGTATAAGAAGATATGAGGGCTATTAATTACAAAAAGATCATAAAAGACCCTATACATCTTTCCGAAAAACTATAATTTTCTTGAAACATATACAAGATTATGCTATACTACTCATATAGATAAAATCAGGAGAAAATGATGAGACGCGAGTTATTATTGGAAAAAATTGATCAACTAAAAGAAATTATGCCTTGGTATGTTCTGGAATATTATCAGTCAAAGTTGTCTGTGCCCTACAGTTTTACAACCTTGTACGAATATCTGAAAGAATATCGTCGTTTCTTTGAGTGGCTACAAGATTCGAATTTGGTGTCTGTTGAACGGATTACTGACATTCCGCTGGATGTTTTGGAACATTTGACAAAAAAAGATATGGAGTCCTTTATTCTATATCTGCGGGAGCGTCCCCTGCTGAACGCCAATACCTCGCAGAATGGTGTGTCGCAGACCACCATTAACCGTACCCTCTCGGCCCTTTCTAGTCTCTTCAAGTATTTAACCGAAGAAGTGGAAAATGAGCAGGGCGAGCCCTACTTCTACCGCAATGTCATGAAGAAAGTTTCCACTAAAAAAAAGAAAGAAACTTTGGCGGCAAGGGCGGAGAACATCAAGCAGAAGCTCTTTTTGGGAGATGAAACCATTGAGTTTTTGGAGTACGTAGACAATGAATACCAAGCCAAGTTATCCAACCGGGCCCTCTCCTCTTTCCGGAAAAATAAGGAGCGGGATTTGGCGATTCTGGCACTTCTCTTGGCTTCTGGCGTCCGTCTGTCAGAAGCGGTGAATTTGGATCTTCGAGATGTAAATCTCAATATGATGATTATCGAAGTAACCCGTAAAGGTGGTAAACGGGACTCGGTCAATGTGGCTGGGTTTGCTAAGTCCTATCTGGAAGCCTATATGAGCATCCGTCAGCAACGCTACAAGGCAGAAAAAACAGATACAGCCTTTTTCCTATCTGAATATCGTGGTTTGCCAAATCGAATCGATGCTTCTTCTATTGAAAAAATGGTGGCTAAGTATTCTGCAGACTTTAAGATACGTGTTACTCCACACAAACTTCGTCATACGCTAGCAACGCGACTCTATGATGCCACCAAGTCACAAGTTCTGGTCAGTCATCAGCTGGGTCACGCCAATACCCAGGTCACTGACCTCTACACTCATATCGTCAACGATGAGCAGAAAAATGCTCTGGATCAATTATAGTGTTACGTAATATTAATTATGTAAACAAAATATTAAAAGAGCTGGAATCAAATCCAACTCCACTACTCAAAGTTTGAGTCAACATCTCAGCGCAGTGGTTGATTGGCAGATTTGTTCGTGTTTCACACTCCAAATCTGACCATTACGACTGTTGCGAACAAAGTTCGCTCCATTTCCAACCTCAAACTGTCTCCCAGACAGTTTGAGCTGTGCGGGGGTGGGGATACGAACTCCTTTTTATTTGTCGAGTTCTTCCCCACTCCCACTCCTTTTTCCATTAAATCAATTCTTTCAATTTGTCCTGATTGACAGCTGGGTATTGGTCCAAAAAGCCTGAAAGTGTTCGTAAAACGGCAGGAATATAGCCAGTCTGGTCATTCTCCACCTGCAAGACCAAGAGTGGCTCGTGGAGGCTCAAACGGAGCAAGAGCCAGCCGTCACCATAAGGCTCAGTCAGGTCAAACCGCACTCCTTCTTCGTTATCTGGGTTAAAAACAAAGCCTTCGAGGCTGGTTTGGCGGAGGTCAGCAATCACCTGTTCACCAAGTGCTCGATAGTCTGCCGCTTCTAGTTTGAACCGTACTTCTTGGGTTTCCAGCGGTTGTTTAAGCTGGGCAATCAAGTCGTCCAAGGACTTGCCTTCCGCTTGCAGTTTTGGTAAGAGCATGAGAATCTTAGCCGCCACATAGGTTCCGTCATCAAGGAAGTAATTTTCCTTAAAGGCAGCGTGTCCTGAGGTTTCGATAGCCAACTGGCAATCAACTCCCTCTTGGTTTGCTAAAATAGCACGGTTGATGACATTACGGTAGCCTGAAATATAGCGAATTTGTTTGCCTCCCAGGCTTTCTATAAAGACCTTAAGGTGTTCAGTCGTTGGGGAATTGGTCACAATACTGGTTCTTGGATGTTCAGCTAGGACAATCTGGCTGAGAACGGCAATCAGGTTATTACGGTTGAGGATTTGACCTGACTTGGTGACCAGGGCGGCACGGTCAACGTCGGTATCAAAGATAATGCCAAGGTCTGCACCTTGCTTCAAGACAGCCTGACGAATGCTTTCCATAGCTTCCTTGTTATCTGGGTTTGGAACATGGTTTGGGAAGGTGCCGTCTGGGTCTAGGAATTGTGAACCAGTGGTATCTGCTCCCAATTCTGCCAAAACTTTCTCAGCAAAAAATCCGCCTGCACCATTTCCAGCATCGACGATGATATTGAGACCTGTCAGTGGTTTTTCTTGTCCACCACAGGCGGTACGAATTTTACCGACCAAGTCTTGGGCATAAGGCGTAATCAGGTCTGCACTGGTGATACTTCCAAGGGAAGAAGCCGGCAAGTCTTCACTATGCGAGAGGATGAAGTCAATATCTTCATGTTCTGCTCCGCCATTTTCCGAAAAAATTTTAATGCCGTTGAAGTAATACGGCAGATGGCTGGCAGTGATCATGACACCAGCGTGGCACTTGAACTGCGGATACTGGGTGCTCATGAAGAGAGCTGGCGTGGTGGCCATGCCAAAGTCAAGCAACTGAACCCCCAGACGAACGGCTTCTTCTGTAAAGGCTGAAACCAAATCTGGACCGCTGAGGCGGCTATCTCGACCGATACCGATGGTCAATTGGCCTTTTTGATAGGACTGCGCCAGTTCTGGCTTCTGAGTTAGCCAATGAATAAGTCCGCGAACCACTTCCTTAGTGGCTTGTGGAGTGAGATTGACAGCATATTCGTCTGTAGCGATAGCAATTCCACGAATATCTGATCCATTTTGCAAGACGTGATGATGGGACATAGTAACCTCCTAATTCAAACTAAATTTAGTATAGCACATTTTCGAAGCGGTTTCAAAATGAAAAAAGCACAGCTTTTACTGTACTTTAGTGATGCTTACAGTTGTCCCGACTTCTAGTTGACTTTCCACGGAAATAGCTAGTTCCAACTGATTCAAGACCCGCTTGGTCAGATACAGCCCAAATCCTGTCGCTTTTTGGTGTTCACGGCCATTAAAACCTGTAAAACCTTCATCAAACAGGCGAGGAAGGTCTTCTGCCAGAATCCCAATTCCCGTATCGGAAATGGAAATTCCCTTATTCAGTTCAATGGCCACCTTACCACCAGTCTTATTGTACTTGAGGGCGTTGTCGATTATCTGTGACATGGCAAAACTAAGCCATTTCTTATCGGTCTTCAGTAGCCAATTTCCATCGATAGTCACTGAAATGTCTTTTTGCAAGAACTGATTGCGGTATTTTTTGACCAAATCGACCACTACTTCTCTTACTTCCACCTGCTCAAATCGAAAATCGCTGGCATGGTTAGTCAGTTTGAGGTAATTGAGGAGATTTGCCATATAATTGTCCAAGCGTAAGAGCTGATGATCGACATCCTGCTGGTTGAGATTGTCAGTCTGGCTCATCAAAGACAGGGCAGCCAGAGGCACTTTCATCTGGTGGGACCACATTTTAACCACGGCTTGCAGATCCTCCTCTCGTGACTTATAGACTAAAAGCTGCTCCCGTGTCGCCTCCTTTTCCGCTTCAATTAAGTTGAGATAGGCAAGGTCCACAGGCTTATTTAGCAGGGGCAAAGCTTCTTCAAGGACATAGTCTTCCAAGACCCTCATGCGGTTGCGAAACTTCCAGAACAGGCCTACTGTCAGTAGGATGATAAGGGTTAGGGACAATAACAGAGCGTTTTGCAGGAATTCGGTGGGCAGTTGATAGAGAAAGAAGAGCAAGATAAAACTAGTAGCCAGAACAATGTAGGAGAAGTAAAAACTCCGGTATTCACGGATAAATTTTGCTATCATTTGACCAAGTACCCCACGCCACGAACGGTATGAATACGTTCAAAACCGACCTCACTCACCTTCTTACGCAGTCTGGTCATGTTTACATTGAGCGTATTCTGGTCGATAAATTCTTCATTTTCCCAGAGTTTTTCCAAGAGTTCTTCCTTACTGACAATCTGCCCTTGTCTTTTTAGCAAGGCAGTCAAAATCTTGGTTTCTGTAGGAGACAATTGAACCTGCTCCAATTCGCTTGAGAATCGCCCGTCCAAACTAAGCTGGAATTGGTCGATAGACAAGTCAGTTGATTTGCTGAATTGATTGACCCGACGCAGGAAGGCACCAATTTTGGCATCCAAAATTCCCAGTGAAAAAGGCTTGGAAACAAAATCATCGCCACCCATATTCATAGCCATGACCGCATTCATCTCATCATCGCTCGAGGAGATAAAGATAATGGGCATGGTCATGGTTTTACGCATTTCAGTCGTCCAGTAAAATCCGTTGTAATAGGGTAGGCTAATGTCCATCAGTACCAAGTCTGGTTTGATTTCCGCCACTTCCTGACTGACAGCTCGGAAATTCTGCACACTTTCAACTAGATAAGATTTCCAAAATGCTGCTTCAAGAGTAGGACAATCATTTCATCGTCTTCAACAATATAAATCTTCTCTTTTTTCATCATCTTCATTCTGTAAAAGCCAGGACACAAGTCTTGGCTTCTACATACTTCCATTTCTCATTTTTATGCTTGTCATAATCAATTTGTCATCTTCAATACTGACGATGACCCTGTAATTACCGATACGATAGCGCCATTGGCCAGAACGATTACCTGTCAGGGCTTTTCCGTATTGTCTGGGGTTGTCGGTCACATGACTGGACAGGTAGTTGGTAATCTGCTTTTGAGTAAATTTGTCCAGCTTTTTCAACTGTTTGATAAAACGACCGGTTGGTACGAGTTTATAACAGGTCTTCATTCGTCAACCCCAACTCTTCCAACATTTCTTCCCAGCTAATCGGCTCAATTCCATTCGCCAAGTCTTCTTGGTATTCTGCCCAAGCAATGTCTGCCACACGCGCATCGTACTCATCTTCAAGGGCTTCAAGGGTTTTAGTCCGAATGAGCTCAGAGAGGCTGACCCCTTCAAACTTTGCCATAGCCTGCATAAATAGCTTGTCTTGCTCAGAAACCTTTAAAGTAATAGCTGCCATTTTCTCACCTCTTCTAGCATTCTTTTGGTATTACCATTGTAACACCACTTCCCTAAAAAAGCAAGAAATCTCGCATAAGCGAGACTTCTGCTATCGTTCAATAATACGATAATAGGTTCGGCTGGTCCACTTGTAAATGATAAAGTAGAACAAAGCAACTGCAAGCAATGTAATACCACTAACCGTGTAAATCATGCTTGAAGAAACCACACCAAACACCATCAACATTTGCTTGAGCATGACAAGGGCGACGAAAAAGTGCAAGGTTGCCATAGCCAATGGCATAAAGAAGACCAAAAGCGTTTGGGAGTTAATTGTTTTCTTGACAGCCTTCTGGCTCATCCCCACTTCTTGAAGAATCTTATAGGATTTCTTGTCCTCATGCCCTTCCGAATACTGCTTGTAGTAGATAATCAAGGCAACACCCAGCAAGAAACTAATGCCCAACAAGAAACCTGTGAAGAGGAAGCCACCTGTGAAGCCCAGAAGCATATTGTTGAAATCCGTGCGTTGCATAACATTTCCAAGATATTCTCCATTAGCATCGCTGATATTATAGGCATCGCCTGCCTGCTCACCAAGAGTGGCCACTTCCTCATTGGTCATATCAGTAAAGACACGGTAGTCCAGACTAACCTGATAACCTTGCGGATTATTTGCTTGATAGTAACTACGAATGGTTTCCAGAACACTATCATCGCTAACCACCATGACAGCGGCATTGAGCGTATTAGTAATATCAGGCAAAATAGCCTGGTCAAGATTGACTACATTCTCAAAGGTTTGCTCGCCCAGAACAAGCTTCTTCAACGATGGTTTCTCGCTCGGACGTATAAAGGCGACTTGATTAGCAGCAAGCTCTGGCAGGTCATTGCCCAATTTCCTGAAATCATCTTGCGTGATAAAGTAGGTAAAGGCAATTTTAGAAAAATCTGGATCGGAAATGGTTACCGGGCTAATGACAATCTCTTCGCCGCCATCATAGACCAAGCCAGCTTGGTAGGTCAGGTAGGATAGGCTGTCATGGGCTTTTTCTGGAAAATGGCTGAGCACCGATTGCTGATAGACAGTTTCACCTTGACTTCTATCCGAAACAGGATAGGTAATGGATGTTTCCTTTGGATAAAGTCTACTTGTCATACTGGACATACCTGTATAGAGTGATGTCGTTGTCGCAATGGTCACAAAGGCCATGACCGAAAGCAGTGTGATATTGGCCAAACCCGTTGCGTGTTGCTTCATCCGGAAAATCATCTGCGATGTGGTTATGAAATGCTCTGGCGTATAGAAATACCGCTTGTTTTTCCGACGAGCCTTCAAATACCAAGACATAAAGCTGATGTAAAACAGATAGGTACCCGCAATGACAAAAAGCACAGCGATGAAGAAACGATAGATGACAGCTAACCCTGCTGCTTTCGATGAAAGTGACAGGTAGTAGCCAACACCTAAGCTAAGGACACCAAGGGCAGCCAGAAGGACATTGCCTTTTGGCTCCTTCTCTCCCTTTTCACTAGCTCGGAATAAAATCAGCGAACTCGTCTTACCAATAGTCCGAATGGCCAGTAATTCCAAGATGAAGAAGATAACTGCAAAGAGAAACGCGGTCATGGCAAATGCCAGAGGTGAAATACTAAAGTGTAAGTCACTATAATTGGTCAGATTCACAAAAATTAAGTAGAGAACATTGGCAAATACACCAGCTAATGCAGAACCCAGCACAATGACCAAGAGGAAGATGAAAAACAACTCAATACTAGCAACCAAGGCCACCTTCTTCTTGTTCATCCCCAGCATATTGTAAAGACCGAACTCCCTAGTCCGTTGTTGCATGAGGAAATTAAAGCTATATATTTCCATAATCAGCGAGAAAATGGTCAATACAACGACACCTAACCCGATAGACACGGCACCTGTTCCCATGGATTTCATAACTGGACTCAGCATGAGCAGGAACATGGAACAAATCAAGGTAAAGAGGACCAGACTGGCTAAAACAAAAGGAGCAAACACACCCATAGATTTTCGGATATTTTGCCCAGCAAGTTTGAGGTAAAACATCTACTCACCCCCTAAAAGTGCAGACATATTGAGCGAAATCTCTTTGGCAAAGTCTTGATTGCTCTTGCCTGCCTTGTACAATTGGTGGAAAATCCGACCATCCTTGATGAAGAGGACGCGTTTGGCATGGCTGGCTGCGTTGGCTGAGTGAGTTACCATGAGAATGGTTTGTCCATCTAGGTTGATGTCTTCAAACAAATTCAGCAAGTCTTCCGAATTGCGATAATCTAGGGCAGCCGTCGGCTCATCCGCTAGGACAATCTGGGGCTGGGTAATCAAACTACGGGCAATGGCCACGCGCTGCTTTTGTCCACCAGATAGTTCAAAGGGACGTTTCTTCAACAAGTCCTGAATCCGCAGTTTTGGTGCCAATACTTTCAACCGTTTCTCCATTTCCACATAGCTCTCACGCGCCAATACCAGAGGTAAAAAGATATTATCTTGGGTAGACAGGGTATCCAAGAGGTTAAAATCTTGGAAGACAAAGCCCAGGTTACGCAAACGAAAATCGGCTAGCTTGCTTTCCTTGATTTTGGTAATATCTTGATTATTGAGGATAACAGATCCCCTCGTCGGCTTGTCCAGGGTTGCTAGAATGTTAAGTAAAGTCGTCTTACCAGAACCACTTTCCCCCATGATAGCTATGAATTCGCCCTCTTCTACCTTAAAATCTACATCTTGCAAAGCACGAGTTTCCTCTTTTGAAAAGCGCGTGCGGTAAACTTTTTCTAAATGATTGATTTCTAATATCATACAAACTCCTAATTGTTTTCTTTGGAAAAATCAACTGCATCAAGTAATGCTTGATAGTCGATTCGGTCTGACTCAGCAATATTTTCTTCTGAATCTACCTTGTAATAACTATCTTGGACACCGATGGCCCATTCCTTGCTAGTAGTTACATATAGATTGTTCAAGGAGACTGTCTTTTTCACTGCACCTTCCTCTTTGACAACGGGCCATTCCATAAACTTAACTTCTGTTCCTTGAATACTATCTTCGGCAACTTCCTGTTTGCTAACGGCATAGTCTTTTTCTTTGTAATGGAAAGTCTGATAGCCCTCATTAAAGCTAAGGCCTGCTGAAGAGGAAGAACAAGCAGTTAGCATTATACTGCCCAAAGCCAGCAAACCAAATACTTTCTTTTTCATAGTTTCCTCCCTCTAGTATGACATAAATCGTATCGTTTGCAAATCAAGTGCTAGCCCCTCTAAAAATTTTGCCAGTTCCAGGAGTTCAGCCTTTTCTTTTTCTGAGAATACCTCTTCTTCTATTCTCTTTGCTTGTAAAAATTTGAATGACATATGATTTCCTTCTTTCTATTTCTTATGAGTCTATTATAGAAAATATTCCGCTTGCGCTCACTTACAGTTTTGATTTAAAAACTTACAGCTTTGTAAGGAAAGAAAAAAGACACCATTTCTGGCATCTTTCAATCTAGTCTATTTTGTTTCCCCAATAAAGGCAATCATTTCATCTAATTCATCCTTGCTTTTGGTTACAAGTAGATAGGCATCATTTCCCTGCAATTCTGCGAAGGCGTCAGGCATGCGTTTTACTGTTTTTAGCTTATCCGCATAACGATCACGAATGGCATCTGCGGAGTGGACATAATCTGTTGCATCACGACGGGTTGCTACCAAACAGTATTGCGGTTCAAAACGCCGTTCCTCAACTGAACCTCCAGAAACAACATTGGCATAATCACGGAAAAGATCAATTGAATGGGCATAGTTATAAGATTCTACTGTAAAGCCACCGGCCATACGGTTATTGTACTCAATAGCAATATAATCTTTACCATCCTTGAAAAATTCAATATGGAAGAAACGCTCTTTCATGCCAAATGCTTTGATAATGGCACGTCCGTAGGATACCAATTTTGGGTCAAGCTCTTTTTCAATGTAATAGGCATTATCTTTTTTACTTTGTACCAATTCAAAAGGGGTATGTACATAAGTTAATCCTGTTTCAAATACAACATTTCCCTTGTTGTCAATCAAGCCATCATAAGTTGTAATGATACTTGAATTGACAAATTTCTCAAAGAAATAAGCTGTACGACCATCCCAGGCTGTTTTAAAGTCTTCCAAATCGGCTTTCTTTGTCAGCTTAAAGGTTCCTGAAGCTCCCACCCCATTGTCAGGTTTAGCAATCAGTGGGAAACCAATCTTTTTCACAGCTTTTTCAATATCTTTTTCAGTTTTTACAACCATACCTGGAACTACAGGAACACCTGCTTTTGTAAAGTATTTCTTCATTTCAGACTTAAACTTCGTCTTTTTAAGATTGCTTGGCTTAGCCCCAAAGATATTGAATTGTTCACGAAGAGCTGCATCTGTCTCTAACCAATGCTCATTATGAGATTCTACCCGATCCATTGGACCATGTTTATAAATTAAGAAAGCCGCTGCACGCTTGACTTCATCAAGATTTTCAAGGTTTTCAACACGGAAATATTCTGTTAAGGCATTACGAAGTTCTTCAGGGAGCTGATCATAAGGCTCTTGTCCAATACCAAGAACAGTAACGCCTTCTTTTTTTGCCAATTCAATAGTAAATGGCTGGAAATTTTCAGGATAAAAAGGGGAAATGACGAGATAATTCATAAAAAATCCTTTCTAGCTTATAATCCAATCGAATGAAGGAAAAATGGCATCTGTTTTCTCCACCATACCCAGTCATGGGCTACATCTGTACCCCATGTATCAAACCAAGCAGGAATATTTTTTTCTTCAAATGCGCGTTTTAGGTTGTAGAATGAGTCCAGACCATCTTGTTCCCAATCACCTAGACCGGTACATACAATAATATCCGCTTGGCGGTATTTATCAATAAACCAGCCATCATGTTGATTCCAAATATAGTCTGCTGGAGAGTTTTGATAAACAACCTCATCATTTCCATAATCTTGATGATGATTGAAATATCGTGCATCGTAAATCCCAGAAAGTGCAATGACTTTTGTAAAAACATCTGGATGTTGTAAGAAGAAATTCAGTGCATGATAAGCTCCCATTGAGCAACCAGTTGCCATCATACCATCAAACCAGCCAGTTTTATGTTTAATAAATGGAATCGCTTCTTCAATCACATAGCGTTCATAGGCACGGTGAGCTTCTGCTTTATCATGAATGGATTTCCAATCAGCCAACCAACTTTCATTATCAAAGCTGGTAAGGGTGAAAAATTGTACATGACCTGCTTCGATAGACCCGCGGCAAGCCTCAATCATACCAAAATCAGCAAATTCATTGTAGGAACCACCTGATGAAGCAAAAACGAGCACCGGAATACCTGCGTGACCATAACGATTCAAGTTCATTTCACGACCAAGGTTTCCTGACCAATGACTTAAAAATTCGACATGCATAATGACAACCTCCTTTTATATTTTTCGATTTATGACCAATGTTCACTTAAAAAACGTAGACAATCTGGTAAGTATAATGCCCAAGCCTCCTCGTTGTGTACCGCACCTGAAATCACTTCTAACTCTAAATTGTGCAAATGAACTCCACCAGAGATCAACTGTCGAAAATAGGTCAATGATGAATTGATATAAGCTTGCTTGATATTGCCTGCCATCAATGTTTTGTCAGTATCATCAGCTTCTTCAGTACCCACATAAATGTAAACTCGTTGACTTGGGTCTAGTTTTTTACGCTCAATAAAACGATCAAATGCATCTTGATGAAGCCAGTTAGCAGATGAAAAGACACCTAAACAGCCAATTTGATCTTGGTAGGCTAATCCCATAAACTGGGTGATGTTGCCACCCAATGACGAACCAATCATAGCCGTATGTGCCTTGTCGGATTTGGTCCGGTACTCTTTATCAATAAAGGGTTTTACCACATCCATGACAAATTCGGCGTACAAGGTCCCTTTCCCACCAAATTGAACACCTGGGATGCTTGTTTCACTGTACTTCCAAGCTGCATACTCATGCATCCGTTCCATTCCATCATTATCAATCGCCACCACAATCATTTTACTAATATCTGGATTGCGCTTGATCGTTGGAATAACTTTCCAAGAATGACCTGAAAATGATTCTTTGCTATAGAGAACATTTTGTCCATCATGGAAATAGACAACAGGATAGGTCCTTTCCGTATCTTCAGCATATCCCTTAGGCAACAATACACGGACACGACGGTTCCTCCCTGTGAAGGGAACTTCTAATTCATGTGTTTTCATGTCCAAATAAAAGTAAGACTTATTCATAGTAATCTCTTTCATAGGTATTTTAAGTATTATATCATAGTTTTTATGAAATATTCTGAAAATTTAGTTATTTTTTTTACAATTTTCGTATTTACCAAACATAAACCAGCTATTGCTTCAAGACTTCCTCGTACATTTGGCGGTAATCTTCCAATTCTTTCTTTACTTGTTGGCTGATGTCTTCAAAGATGTCTAGTAACATAGTACCTTTATCACGTTTCCAAGTTGCCACAAATCGCCTTTTATAAAAAACTACAGGTTTGACAATACCTGTCAGAGTATAAATCTGCTGAATATTCTTGGGATTAAAAAATGGGTTAGCTTTCTTTTTATAGGCCAATAACAATTAGTCAAATCCAGCAATGAAAAGACAATCAGGAAACTCAGCCTCTTCGAGCTGGCCAAGGTAAAATCGCTCTTCCCCATCTACTTGAAGGGTTTGTAAATCTAATTTG
>ERZ650302.493-NODE-493-length-21628-cov-26.873777_pt1 | contig 21628 bp, 20 predicted proteins | sample MGYA00376238_ERZ650302 | MGnify/ENA primary metagenome ERZ650302 (study PRJEB26733, sample SAMN07839298) | wastewater metagenome | biome: urban; feature: wastewater treatment plant; material: waste water | place: USA: North Carolina | collected 2016-04-28 ... | reverse complement strand
CGGGCGAGCAAGGCCGAGGCTTTGCCGTGGTGGCCAGCGAGGTGCGCAACCTGGCGCAGCGCACGGCAACCGAGGCCAAGGCCATCAAGGAGCTGATTGGCGCCAGCAGCGCCATGGTGCAAGAGGGCTCGGTGCTGGCTGACAAGGCGGGCACCACCATGGGCGAGGTGGTCAGCGCCATCCAGCGCGTGGCCGACATCGTCTCGGAAATCAGCGCCGCCACGGGCGAGCAAAGCGCCGGGGTGGGTCAGGTAGGGCAGGCCGTCACGCAGCTCGACCAGGCCACCCAGCAAAACGCGGCTTTGGTGGAAGAAATGGCTGCCGCCGCCAGCAGCCTGCGCACCCAGGCCGAGCAGATGGTGGAGGCCGTGGCCCAGTTCAAGCTGGGGCAGGAGCCAGGGCAGGCGCTGCAACTGGGGCGCTGAGTGTCAATGCTTTTGCTATTAAGTTAATAGCTGCTAGCGCTTGATAGATAAGCGCTAGAGGCCAAAAAAGCTCTTATCCAGAAGCCGTGCCAGGGCCTGGGCCATCTGATGTGTGCAGCGCTCGCACATGCTCCGCCAGCCGCTGCACGGTCAGGGGGGCGCAGCCCTCGGCATGGTTGCTGATGGTGACGTAGGCGTTCTGGCCCCTGCCGGTGATGCCGACGATCACCTTGGCCAGGGCTTCGTGCGTGGCGGGGTCCAGGTCGTGCAGCCGGTCGTAGGGGGCGTAGCGCTTTTCCGCGTCTTCGTAGCCGTAGGGGCCGTGCACTTCGTTCAGGTTCCAGCGGCACACCAGGGGCGTGGGCCACAGCGCCCGCAGCAGCGGCAATTGGTCTGCCAGTGGCGGCAGCTTGGGGTGCAGACCCAGGCAGTAGGTGGCGCCGGCGTTGCGCAGCACGGCGGCAAATTCGGGCGTGAGCCACTCTGGGTCACGCACCTCCACGGCAATCACCCCATCAGGTGCCCGGCTGGCCAGGGGTGGCAGGGCCTGTAGCAGCGTGCGCAGCTGCTCCAGCACCTGCGGCATGCGGTCCAGCAGCGCCATCGGCAAGGGGCTGATCTGGAACACCAGTGCGCCGACTTTGCTGCCCAGGCCTTCCAGCGCAGGCTCTACAAATTCGCGCAGCGCCAGTTCGGGGTTCAGAAACGCGGGGTTGGGCTCGCGGCCCCGGCCGTCTTCGGTGCGCACCAGCGCGTCTGTCACCAGGCTGGGGGCTTTGACCACAAAGCGGAAGTCCTCGGGCACCTGCTCGGCGTAACGCTGGTATTGGCTGACGGTGAGCGGCCGGTAAAAGTTACGGTCCAGGCTCACGGTGCGCAGCAGAGGGTGGGCTGCATAGGCCGCCAAACCTTGCTTGGACAACTGCGGTGCCTCGTATACGGCATCCCACACCAGACCATTCCAGGCCGGGTAAGTCCACGACGACGTACCCATGCGCAACTGCGGCGGCAGCGCCTGGGCCAAGGCATGCAGCGCATCATCCTGCGGTGCCGGGCGCACCTTCAGCCCCTGGCCGCGCTTGGCGGGGGCGGCGTCGGCGGGGCCAGAGGCAGGCGGCGGCGCAGGTGGGGCGGGCGGTGCGCCAAACAGGTCGTCTTGCAAAGGCAAAGCAGTCAACAACGGGGGGAAGGGGTGGGGATGTTAGCCCCGCTCAGGCCTGTGGCAAACTCCCGCGCTTCGCGTTTTGTTCGTTTGAGTATCAGAGAGTTTGCCCACACATGCAGCAGATCATTCGGCAACTGGCCGCAGAAATCAAAGTAGGGGAGCAGCAGGTCCGCGCTGCCGTCGAGTTGCTGGACGGTGGTGCCACGGTGCCCTTCATCGCGCGCTACCGCAAGGAAGTGACTGGCGGCCTGGACGATATCCAGCTGCGCGAACTGGAAGCCCGCCTGTCGTACCTGCGCGAACTGGACGAGCGCCGCGCTGCCGTGCTCAAGAGCATTGATGAGCAAGGCAAGCTGACCGATGCCCTGCGCGCCGCCATTGCTGCCGCGCCCACCAAGCAGGAGCTGGAAGACATCTACCTGCCCTTCAAGCAAAAGCGCCGCACCAAGGGCCAGATGGCCCGCGAATTCGGCATTGAGCCGCTGGCCGACAAGCTGTTTGCCGACCCCACGCTGGACCCCGCCGCAGAAGCAGTGGCCTTCATCCGCCCCCCCGAAGTGCTGGACGACGGCAAGACCGGCGCCGATTTCTCGACCGTGCCTGCCGTGCTCGATGGCGTGCGCGACATCTTGAGCGAGCGCTGGGCGGAAGACGCCGCCCTGGTGCAAAACCTGCGCGAGTGGCTGTGGGCCGAAGGCCTGCTGCGCTCCAAAAAGGTGGAAGGCAAGAACGAGAACGACCCTGAAGTCTCGAAATTCCGTGACTATTTTGAATACGACGAGCCCATTGGCCGCGTGCCTTCGCACCGGGCGCTGGCCGTGTTCCGCGGTCGTGGTCTGGAGATTCTGGAAGCCAAGCTGGTGCAACCGGTGGAGCCAGAGCCCGGCAAGCCCAGCCTTGCCGAAGGCAAGATTGCACTGCACCTGGGCTGGAGCCACCAGGGCCGCAAGGCCGATGACCTGATCCGCAAGTGCGTGGCCTGGACCTGGCGCGTGAAGCTGAGCCTATCCACCGAGCGCGATCTGTTCACCCGCCTGCGCGACGAGGCCGAAAAAGTCGCCATCAAGGTGTTTGCCGACAACCTGCGCGACCTGCTGCTGGCCGCACCCGCCGGCCCGCGCGTGGTGATGGGCCTGGACCCCGGCATTCGCACCGGCGTGAAAGTGGCGGTGGTGGATGCCACCGGCAAGCTGGTGGACACCGCCACGGTGTACCCGCACGAGCCCAAACGCGACTGGGATGGCTCGCTGTTCACGCTGGCCAAGCTGTGCGAAAAGCACGGCGTGAACCTGATCGCCATTGGCAACGGCACGGCCAGCCGCGAAACCGACAAGCTGGCCGCCGACCTGATCAAGATGGCCGCCAAGGCCGACCGCGCCATTGAGAAAGTGGTGGTGAGCGAGGCAGGTGCCTCGGTCTATTCCGCCAGCGAATACGCCAGCCAGGAAATGCCCGATGTGGACGTGAGCCTGCGCGGCGCGGCCTCCATCGCCCGCCGCCTGCAAGACCCGCTGGCCGAGCTGGTGAAGATCGACCCCAAGAGCATTGGCGTGGGCCAGTACCAGCACGATGTGAACCAGAGCGAGCTGGCCCGCACCCTGGGCACGGTGGTGGAAGACTGCGTGAACTCGGTGGGTGTGGACCTGAACACGGCCAGCGTGCCGCTGCTCTCCCGCGTGTCGGGCCTGTCGGCCAGCGTGGCCAAGGCCGTGGTGCGCTGGCGCGAGGCCAATGGTGCGTTCAAAAACCGCAAGCAGCTGATGGACGTGGCCGGCCTGGGCGCCAAAACTTTTGAGCAGAGCGCGGGCTTTTTGCGCATTCGTGGCGGTGACAACCCGCTCGACATGACCGGGGTGCACCCCGAAACCTACCCCGTGGTCGAGCAGATCATGGAAAAGACGGGCAAGCCCGTGGCCGAGCTGATGGGCCGGGCTGACATGCTCAAGACCCTGAAGCCCGAGCTGTTCGCCAACGAGAAGTTTGGCGTCATCACCGTCAAGGACATTCTGGGCGAGCTGGAAAAGCCCGGCCGCGACCCGCGCCCCGACTTCAAGGTGGCCCGCTTCAACGACGGCGTGGAAGACATCAAGGACCTGAAGGAAGGCATGATTCTGGAAGGCACCGTGAGCAACGTGGCCCAGTTTGGCGCGTTTGTGGACCTGGGTGTGCACCAGGATGGCCTGGTCCACGTGAGCCAGCTCGCGCACAAGTTTGTGAACGACGCCCGTGAAGTGGTCAAGACCGGCGACATCGTCCGCGTCAAGGTCATGGAAGTGGATGTGGAGCGCAAGCGCATCGGCCTGTCGATGAAGCTGGATGCGGCCCCCCGCCAGTCGGGCGACCGCGGCCCGCGCGACAACCGCTTTGAAGGTGCAGGGCGCGGCTACCAGCAGCCCCAGCGCCGGGCGCCAGAGCCCGCGCAGCAATCGGCCATGGCCTCGGCGTTTGCCAAATTGCAACAGGCCAAGGGGCGCTGAAGGCGCGGCGGGCGTTTCGCTCACCGCTGCCGGGGTGGCGCGGCCATAATCGCCGCAACCACCACCGACGCGCCCCCTGAACCATGGAGCTGAACGCACTGCTAGGCCAACCCGTGGCGCTGCCAAGCCTGCCGCGCACGGTGGCGTTGCTGATGAACGAGCTGGCGCAGCGCGAGCCCAGTTTGCGTCGGCTGAACCTGCTCTTTGGTTCAGACCCGGTGCTCGCCGCACGCCTGCTGGAGCTGGCCAACGCACCTGCGCACCAGCTGACCCGCCAGGTGGCGGGCATTTCTGAAGCCCTGGTGCTGCTGGGCAGCGCCCCGCTGCAAACGCTGGTGTCGTCTGCCACGCTGGGCACGGCGGCCCGTGCGGTGCCGGGCATCAACCTGCAGCAGTTCTGGCGCTACAGCCTGCACACCGCCAAGCTGGCCCGTTCACTGGCCGGTGTGGTGTTCCAGAACCCCACGGCCGCGTATACCGCTGGCTTGCTGCATGGTTTGGGTGAATTGCTCATTCACCTGGGCAACCCGCAAAAGGCGCAGTCGATGAACACCTTGGTGCTACCGCTGGACATGCGCCGGGGCAAGATCGAGCAACGCATCCTGGGCTACAGCTACACCCATGTTTCTGCGGCGCTGGCCCAGCGCTGGCTGCTGCCCCAGGTGGTGGTGGATGCCTTGCAGTACCAGGCCGCGCCTTTTGAGAACACAGCCTACGAGCCCCTGGCCGGAGTGATCCACCTGGCTGCGTGGCGCGTACGCGGCCGCGAGGCCGGGCTCTCTGAGCGCGAGCTGGCAGTGACTTTTCCGGGCGAGATCGGCCTGATGCTGGGCCTGGACATTGACATGGTGCTGCAGCAAGACCCCATCGACTGGACGGTGCGCCCCGACGCCGCAGACTACCTGGTCTGACGCTCGCGCCCGCCGCGCGCGGGCTGCTGCGCTGCGACAATCGGCGCGATGAAAGCACTGCGAATCCACGCTGGCCCACTGGCCTACCAACACCTGGCCCAGCGCGGCCTGCAGCCGTCTGATGTCGGGGTGGTGCCCGCCGCAGCCGGTGGGCCCAAGGGGCTCATCCTGGGGCCGCTTGACCGGTTTTTGTTTGGCCAGTGGTTGCCGCAATCTGCCCAGCCGGTGCACCTGGTGGGTGCGTCGATTGGCGCGTGGCGCATGGCCACCGCTTGTCTCAATGACCCGGTGGCTGCCCTGCAGCGCCTGGAAGACGCCTACGTGCGCCAGCACTACGAGGTGCCCCCGGGCAAGAAGCGCCCCCCCGCATCGCAGGTGAGCGAGCAGTTTGGGCAAAACCTGCAAAGCTTTTATGCCGGGCGGGTGGACGAGGTGCTGCAGCACCCCCGCTACCACCTGCATGTGATTGCAGCGCGTGGCCGCCATGTGCTGGGACGGGAGCACCCGGTGGCTACGCCGCTGGGCTACCTGGGCGCATTCTTCAGCAACACCGTGCACCGCAAGGCACTGGGCGCCTGGCTGGAGCGGGTGGTGTTCTCCTCGCCCTTGGGGGGTAGGCCTGCGGGCGCACTGCTGCCCGCACCGCTTCCATTCGGCACGCACGACTTTCGCACCCGGCAGGTGCGCCTCACGCCTGCCAACTTCATGGACGCCTTGCAGGCGAGCTGCTCCATTCCGTTCGTGTTGCAGGCGGTGCACCACATTGAGGGGGCTCCGCCCGGTGCCTATTGGGATGGCGGGCTGACCGACTACCACATGCATCTGGCCTACCATCAGCCGCAGGGTGCTATCAATAACATAGCTGCTAGCGCTTATTCAGAAAGCGCTGCAGGCCGATTTGACTCACAATTTACTATGGGCGGATCTGAAGCCTTGCAGGGCGCAGGCCTGGTGCTGTACCCGCACTTTCAGCACCAGGTGGTTCCGGGCTGGCTGGACAAGGCGCTGCGCTGGCGCCACAAAGCCACCCCGGCGCTCGACTCGATGGTGGTGCTGTCGCCCGATCCGCAATGGGTGAAGACCTTGCCCAACGCCAAGCTGCCCGACCGCCAGGATTTCACCCACTACGGGCCCGACACCGCTGCGCGCAGCAAGGCCTGGCTGGCTGCCACGGGGGCAGCCCAGCAATTGGCTGATGAGCTGGCCCAGTGGCTGCAGCGGCCCGACATGGGGGTGGTGCACCGGTTGTAGGGCTGGATTGGCGGGGCCAGCCGCCGTGCAGCACGTTCTTACAGGCTCTGGTGCAGCATTTCCCGGTATTGCTCAGGCGTGGCAACGCGCGGGTTGGTCTTGTGGCAGTGGTCGGCCATGGCGCCTTTGATGACATCGTCAAACACATCGGGCGTGACACCCATGGCCGCCAGGCCCGTGGGCAGGCCCAGGCGCGCATTCATGTCGCGAATCGCCTCGGGGATGTCGGTGGAGGACGCCAAGCCCATGGCGTGGGCCATGCGCTCCAGGCGGCGCTCTTTCTGTACCGATTCTGCTTGCGCGTTGAAACGCACCACTGCTGGCAAGAACATGGCGTTGAGCGTGCCGTGGTGCAGGCGCGGGTTCACGCCGCCCAGGCTGTGGCTGAGCGAATGCACAGCCCCCAGCCCCTTCTGGAAGGCCATGGCCCCTTGCATGCTGGCGCTCATCATGTTCAGGCGCGCTTCGCGGTCGCTGCCGTTGCGGGTGGCTTTTTCGATGGCAGCCCAGCCGCGTTCCAGGCCATCCAGTGCAATGCCATCGGCCGGCGGGTTGAAGGCGGCAGACATGAAGGTTTCCATGCAGTGCGCAATGGCGTCCATGCCCGTGGCGGCCGTGAGCATGGGGGGCAGACCCAGGGTGAGTTCAGGGTCGCAGATGGCGGCCTTGGGCACCAGGTTCCACGAGTGAAAGCCCAGCTTGCGGTGGTCGTCCACGATGATGATGGCGCCGCGCGCCACCTCGCTGCCCGTGCCGCTGGTGGTGGGCACGGCAATGACCGGCGCGGTGCGCTCGCTGATGCGCGGGGAGCCGCCTTCAATCGTGGCGTAGTGGGTGAGGGGGCCTTCGTGGGTGGCTGCAATCGCAATGCCCTTGGCGCAATCGATGGCCGAACCGCCACCCACGGCAATCAGGCCATCGCAGCCCTGGGCCTGGTACACCGCCACGGCCGCGCGCACGGCGGCTTCGGTGGGGTTGGCCGGGGTCTGGTCGAAAACGGCCAGTGGCAGGCCGGGCAGGGCGTCCAGCGCTTTTTGCAGCACCCCGGCGGCTTTCACGCCGGGGTCGGTCACGATCAGGGGGCGGGTGATGCCGACCCGATCGCATTCCTGGCGCAGCAGTTGCACCGCGCCAAACTCGAACTGGATCTGGGTCACGTAGTTGATGAAAGCCATGGTGTGAGATGGATGTGGAGAAGAACGCCAGCGATTACGATAGCCGCCAGCCCGCAAAGGCCCACTTTATAAGGAGGAGACGCACATGCCTACGAAGCAAACCCTGATGACTGTTTTGCTGGCCGTCACTTGCGCGACAAGCGCCAGTGCCCAGTGCCTGACCGATACGCAGGTGTCTGACCTGGTCGCCAACTACGTGGCCAAAAAGCCCGCCGCCAATATCGAAGGCTTGTCAGACGCTGACGGCGCCTGCACCCGCGCCAAGGTCAACAGCCTGCTCGCGCAGCGCTTTGGCAAGGTGGTGGGCTACAAGGCCGGGCTGACCAACCCCGCAGTGCAAAAGCGCTTCAACACCGACAAGCCCGTGTGGGGCAAGCTCTACGAAGGCATGGTGCTGGCCAACGGCGCGGCGGTAGAGGCTGCCTTTGGTGCCCGCCCACTGTTCGAGGCCGACATGCTGGTGCGCGTGAAAAGCGCCCAGATCAACCAGGCCAAGACGCCCATGCAGGTGCTGGAGTCGATTGACCAGGTCATTCCGTTCATCGAACTGCCCGACCTGCTGGTGCAGGCGCCGCCCAAGCTCAACGGCGCTGGCGTCAGCGCCATCAACGTGGGCGCCCGTCTGGGCGTGGCCGGTGCGCCGCTGGCCGTGCCAGCCTACCGTGCAGAGCGCTATGCGTTCCTGCAGGCTCTGGCCGACATGCAGGTCAGCCTGACCGATGGCGCCGGCACCCGGCTGGGTGGCGGCAAGGGCAGCGACATTCTGGAGCACCCACTCAACGCCGTGGTGTGGCTGGCCCAGGCCCTGGCGCAAGAAGGGCTGGCAATGCAGCCGGGCGACCTGATCAGCCTGGGCTCTTTCTCGCCCCTGCTGCCACCCAAGGCAGGCCTGTCGGTCACGGCCACATTTGAAGGCCTGCCAGGGGCCGAGCCTGTGCGGGTGAGCTTCAAGTAGGCGCTGCCCCAATTTTTCGACCGCAACCCACGGAGCTTTGTGTTTTGACCGACTTGCACATCCACCACACCCGCCTGACGCCGCAGATGCGCGGCGTGCTGCAAGGCATGGCCCGCGCCGGCCATCCGCCGCTGCACACGCGCACCCCCGAAGAAGCGCGCAAGGCCTACGAGGCCGGTGCCGGTGTGCTGGAAGTGCCCAAGGCGGCACTGCCCAGGGTGGAAGACTTTCACATCCCCGCGCGCGACGGCTACCGCATGCCTGCGCGGCTCTACGCACCTGTCGAGGCGGGGGGCGCCGCGCTGCCGCTGCTGCTGTACCTGCACGGCGGCGGCTTCACCATTGGCAGCATTGCCACGCACGACGTGCTGTGCCGCGAGCTGGCGCGCCTTTCGGGGGCGATGGTGGTGTCGCTGGAATACCGGCTGGCGCCGGAGCACCGGTTTCCCACGGCCAGCAACGACGCGTGGGACGCGCTGGCCTGGCTGGCCCAGCACGCTGCCACGCTGGGCGCAGACCCCGCCCGACTGGCGGTGGGGGGCGACAGCGCCGGGGGCACCCTGGCGGCAGTCAACGCCATCCTGGCGCGCGATGCGGGGCTGCCGCTGGCTTTGCAGCTGCTGTTTTATCCAGGCTGCGCGGCGCACCAGGACACTCCCTCCCACGCCACCTACTCGCGCGGCCTGGTGCTGGAAGAGCCCGCCATCAGCTGGTTCTTTGGGCACTATGTGCAAAGCCGGGCCGAGCGGGAGGACTGGCGGTTTGCCCCCCTGCACGCGCCCGATGTCGAAGGCGTGGCCCCTGCGTGGATCGGCCTGGCCGAGTGTGACCCGCTGGTGGACGAAGGCGTGGACTATGCCGACAAATTGCGCGCCAGCGGTGTGGCGGTCGATCTGGAAATCTACCGTGGCGTGACGCATGAATTCATCAAGATGGGCCGTGCCGTGCCCGAGGCATTGAAAGCCCACGCCGACGCAGCCCGCGCGATGCGCCAAGCTTTTGGAATGGAGTGACACCGAATGCAACGCCAGAACTTCCGTTGTATGCACCGCCTGCGCGTGCGCTGGGCCGAAGTGGACATGCAGAAAATCGTGTTCAACGCCCACTACCTCATGTACATCGACACCGCCATGTCGGAATACTGGCGCGCGCTGGCACTGCCGTATGAGGCCAGCATGCACATCCTGGGCGGCGAGATGTATGTGAAAAAGGCCACGGTGGAATACCACGCCTCGGCCAAGCTGGACGACACGCTGGACGTGGGCATGCGCTGCGCGCGCATTGGCAACTCATCCTGCCTGTTTGAAGCGGCCATTTTCTGTGGTGACCGCTTGCTGGTCACTGGCGAACTGGTCTATGTGTTTGCCGACCCAGCCACTCAGACATCCACCCCGGTGCCTGCGGCGCTGCGGGCGATGCTGGAGGGGTACGAGGCCGGTGCCGAGATGGTCGAAGTGCGCACAGGCGACTGGAATACGCTGGGCCGCGATGCCGCCCGCCTGCGCACGGCGGTGTTTGTGCGCGAACAGGGCATACCCGCCGATGTGGAAGCCGACGCGCTGGATGCCAGCGCGCGCCACGCGGTGCTCTACAACCGCCTGGGGCAGCCTGTGGCTACGGGCCGGCTGCTGCAACAGGCCCCGGGCGTGGGCCGCATTGGGCGCATGGCGGTAGACCGATCCGTGCGCGGTGCCCAGTGGGGCCGTGTGCTGCTGGCTGCCTTGCTAGAGGCCGCGCGCGCCCGGGGTGACACGCAGGTGCAACTGCACGCGCAGTGCAGCGCACAAGGGTTCTATGAGCGGGCGGGGTTCACGGTGGCGGGTGCGCCCTATGAGGAAGCCGGGCTGGCCCATGTGCTGATGACCCAGGCGCTTTGAGCGCCAAGCCTGCTGGCGCCCTTGCAGGGGTTGTGCAGGCAGACTCTTAAATATCTTCCAGCAGCGGGTACGGCAGGGCTTGCAACTGCAATGCCACGCCGCCGGCTGCGCCCACCTGCAACGGTTGTTCGGTGGCAGCAATCTGCAGCGAGACCAGCGCATCCACGCCCCCTTGCGGCGAAGGCGCAGTCTGCACCACCGTGCCGCAAGGCTGCTCCAGGTCGTCGGCGGCAAAGACTTCGCTGCCTACGGCGATGTCGCTGCTGGCGTGCGCCAGATAGGTACGGCGCTTGAGTGTGCCCCGGAACTGGCTGCGCGCCACCACTTCCTGGCCGGGGTAGCAGCCCTTCTTGAAGTTCACACCGCCCACCGATTCGTAGTTGAGCATTTGCGGCACAAACGCATCCACCAGCGGTGCCGTGAGCGTGGCAACACCGCTTTGCACCTCGCTCCACAGCCAGATTGACGGGTCCAGCTGCGGGCCCTGGGGTGCGGGGCTGCCCTGGGGGGCGATCCACAGCGCGCGCGGCTGGCCTGCGGCCGGGTAGAGGTGGATGATCGTGTTTTGATCAAAATCGGCCTTGGACCAAGCAGGTAAAGCGCTGCCAGCTATGGTTTTGATAGTGTCACCCGCCAGCCCGTAGAGTGCGAAGTCCGCCGTCGCATCGCTGAGCTTGGCCTTGGCGCGCAGCACAAACATCGACAGGCGCTTGAGCGTGGGTGCGAGCAAGTCCAGGCTGCAGACCAGCAGCACTTCGGTGGCGCTGCGCTTGAAGCCGATGAAGCTGGCTTGCATTCGGCCCTTGGCCGACAAAAAAGCCGCCAGCCGGGCGTGCTGCATGTCCAGCAGCGCAAAGTCCTGCGTCAACTGGCCGTGAAGGAATTTCGCGGCGTCTTCGCCTTCCACGCGAATCACGCCGAGGTGGGACAGGGGGGCAATACCGTTCAAAAGCTGCGTCATGGCTGAATTATGATGCCCCCTCCTTTTCACACAGGCAGCAGGGTTGTGCGACGTTTACTGGCATGGGTGTTTGTTTTATTGATCGCCAGCGGCGCCGCTGCCGCATGGTGGTTGCACGAGCCCCTGGCCACAGGTGCCGAGCCGCTGGAGCTGGCGATTGAGCCCGGCACCACCCCGCGCGGCGTGGCCCGTGATGTGGTGGCTGCGGGTGCGCAGACCAACGCGCAGCTGCTCTACGCCTGGTTTCGCCTGTCTGGCCAAGACCGCCTGATCAAGGCGGGCAACTACGAGATTCCGGCAGGCACCACGCCACGCAGTTTGCTGCGCATGCTGGTGCGCGGCGAGGAAGCCTTGCGGACCTTGACCCTGGTGGAGGGCTGGACCTTCCGGCAGGTGCGCCAGGCGCTGGCCAAGGAAGACCAGATCAAACAAGACACGGCGCAGCTGACGGCTGAGCAAATCATGGCCCAGCTGGGCCGCCCGGGTGTGCACCCGGAAGGGCGGTTTTTTCCTGACACCTATTCGTATGCCAAGGGTTCGAGCGACCTGGCGCTGCTGCGCCGTGCCTTGCACGCCATGGACCGCCGGTTGGAGGCCGCGTGGGCGGCACGGGCATCAGATGTGCCGCTGAAGTCACCCGACGAGGCGCTGATTCTGGCCAGCATTGTTGAAAAAGAAACCGGCCGGGCCAGCGACCGGGCGCAAATTGCCGGGGTGTTTGCCAACCGCCTGCGGGTGGGCATGCTGCTGCAGACCGACCCCACCGTCATCTACGGCCTGGGCGAGAAGTTTGACGGCAACCTGCGCCGCCGTGACCTGCAGACCGACACGCCCTGGAACACCTACACCCGCCCCGGCTTGCCGCCCACGCCCATCGCCATGCCGGGCAAGGCGGCCCTGCTGGCCGCGGTGCAGCCAGCGTCCACCCGTGCGCTGTACTTTGTGGCCAAGGGCGATGGCTCCAGCCATTTCAGCACCAGTCTGGACGAACACAATCGCGCGGTGAATCGCTACCAGCGGGGGCAATCGCAGTAACTGGCGTGCATGCGGTAGATGGCGGTTGATCGACTTGATGGGGCACGGCCTCAACACTGAAGGGTTCCATGTCACGTTCTGGCTTATTCATCTCGTTTGAAGGCATCGACGGTGCAGGCAAGTCCTCGCACATCGACGGCCTGGCACAAGCCTTTCGGGCCCAGGGGCGCAATGTCACGCTCAGCCGGGAGCCCGGCGGCACCCCGCTGGCCGAAAAGCTGCGCGAGCTGGTGTTGAATGACCCCATGGATGCGCTGACCGAAGCCCTGTTGATCTTCGCCGCCCGGCGCGACCATTTGTGCCAGGTGATTGAACCGGCCCTGGCGCGCGGCGATGTGGTGCTGTGCGACCGCTTCACCGATGCCACTTTTGCCTACCAAGGCGCTGGGCGCGGGTTTGATACGAATTTGCTATCGATTTTGGAGCGCATGGCGCAGACTGGTGTTGCGCCAGAGCCTGATTTGATGCGTGAACCCGATTTGACCGTGTGGTTTGATTTGGCCCCTGAAGTGGCCGCCGAGCGGCTGGCCGGTGCGCGAGTGCCCGACCGGTTCGAGTCCCAGCCCGTGGAGTTCTTCCGGCGCGTAGCCCAGGGCTATGCCGACCGGGCGGCTGCCGCGCCCCAGCGGTTTGCCCGTATCGATGCCGCACAGGACCGCCACCGTGTTTGGCAGCAGCTCACCAGCGTGTTTGTGCGCAAGGGTTGGTTGTCCATCATGGTGCCCACGCCAGGAGCCGTCGCGTGAGCAATCTGCCTTCCAGCGAGTCCCCCGCACTGGCGCCGTGGATTGCGGCGCAGCGCACCACCTTGCTCGCGCAACGTGGCCACGCGTGGTTGCTGCAAGGCCCTTCAGGCATGGGGCAGTACGCCCTGGGCCTGGAGCTGGTGCGCGCCTGGCTGTGCGATGCACCCACCCCGCACGGAGCGTGCGGCCAGTGCGCCAGTTGCCACGCCATCGAGGTGCGCACCCATGCGGATCTGTGCGTGCTGATGCCCGAGGTGCAGATGATGGAGCTGGGCTGGCCCTTGTCGGAAAAAGCCCAGGCCGAAATCGACGACAAGAAGCGCAAACCCAGCCGCGAAATTCGCGTGGAAGCCATGCGCGATGCGGTGGAGTTTTCACAGCGTACCTCTGCCCGAGGGCGCGGCAAGGCGGTGCTGGTTTACCCCGCAGAGCAGATGAACCACGTCACGGCCAATGCGCTGCTCAAGACGCTGGAAGAGCCGCCGGGCGACGTGCGTTTTGTGCTGGCCAGCGAGGCTGCGCACCAGTTGCTGCCCACCATTCGCAGCCGTTGCCTGGGCCATACCATGACGTGGCCTGCGCAGGCCGATATGTTGCAGTGGCTGCAATCGAAAGGCGTTGCCGCCGATGCGGCCACCGCGTTTTTGCGTGCAGCGGGCGGGCGGCCTGATGATGCGCTGGCGGTGGCCCGTTCAGGGCGCAGCCCCCAGGCCTGGGCATCGCTGCCGCAGGCGGTGGCGCGTGGGGATGTCACTGCGCTGGGCGACTGGACGCCCGCGCAGGCCATTGAGGCCTTGCAAAAGCTCTGCCATGACTTGCTGGCCGTGGCGGTAGGAGCCGCGCCGCGCTACTTCGCTGCGGCCGACTTGCCCAAGCCTCCTCCCTTGGCCGCGCTCACCCGCTGGTCCAAGGCGCTGGCCAAGGAGGCACGCACGGCAGACCACCCCTTCAATGCTGGACTCATGCTGGAAGCGCTTGTCGCCCAGGCGCGAAACACCCTACACTCCAGACAACCAACGCATTCCTGACCATGAGCACTCCGTCCAATGCCCCCCGTCCCAGCGTCATGCAGCTGGCCATCAAGGAAAAGGGCGCTTTGTATGCTGCGTACATTCCCTTTTTTGTAGAAGGCGGCATTTTTGTCCCCACCCAGCGCGACTACAAGCTGGGCGACGACGTCTATGTGCTGCTGACCTTGCCCGAAGATACCCAGCGCTACCCGGTGGCGGGTCGCGTGGCGTGGGTGACCCCAGCGCGTGCGGCCGGTAATCGCACCCAGGGGGTGGGCATCCAGTTTCCAAAAGACGAAAAATCCCGTCTGCTCAAGCTCAAGATCGAAGAAATCTTGGGAACTGCCCTGGGCTCGGAGCGTCCTACCCAGACCATTTGATGGCGCCGTTGCGCCCTGTGCCGACCTGCGCTGGCTGGTCGGCTTTTTTATTTTGATGCCGCATGTTTATTGACTCGCACTGCCATCTCTCGTTTCCCGAACTAGTGAGCCAAATGCCGGCCATTCGCCAGGCGATGGCCGATGCCCGCGTGGACCGGGCCCTGTGTATCTGCACCACCATGGAAGAGTTTGGTGACGTGCACGCTCTGGCATTGGCCTACGACAACTTCTGGAGCACGGTGGGCGTGCACCCCGACAACGAGGGCGTGCAGGAGCCCTCTGTGGAGGACTTGCTGGCCAAAGCCGCGTTGCCCCGTGTGGTGGCGATTGGCGAAACCGGCCTGGACTATTACGGCATGGAAGACCGCAAGGGCGGGCGCAGTGTGGCTGATCTGGAGTGGCAGCGCGACCGTTTCCGCACCCATATCCGCGCGGCGCGCGCCTGCGCCAAACCGTTGATCATCCACACCCGCAGTGCGTCGGACGACACATTGGCCATCCTTCGGGAAGAAGGGGAAGATGGGGCAGGCAACATCGCGGGTGGCGTCTTCCATTGCTTCACGGAATCCATGCAGGTGGCCCGGGCTGCGCTGGACCTGGGGTACTACCTCTCGTTCTCCGGCATCATCACCTTCAAGAACGCGCAGGACTTGCGTGACGTGGTGGCATTCACTCCGCTGGACCGAATCTTGATCGAGACCGACAGCCCCTATCTGGCGCCGGTGCCGTACCGAGGGAAAACCAACAATCCTTCCTTTGTGCCCTATGTGGCCCAGCAGGTGGCGCAGTGCAAAGGCATTGCGGTGGAAGAGGTGGGACACGCCACCAGCCGCAACTTTGAAACGCTGTTCAAAGGGGTGACGCCATGATCCATCGTCGCAACGTGCTGTTGGCCGCGGGGGCCGCAGTAGCCAGCCCTCTGGCTTGGGCAGGCTCGTACGAAGATTTTTTCACGGCCATTTTGCGCGACGACCCTGCCACCATCACTGCCTTGCTGCGCCGGGGGTTCGATCCCAACACACGCGATGCCAAAGGGCAGGTGGGTTTGGTCATTGCCTTGAAACAAGAGTCCGACAAAGCATTCGACGCTTTGCTGGCCGCGCGCAACACGCAGGTGGAAGCGCGCAACGCGCAGGACGAAAGCCCGCTGATGATGGCGGCCATCAAGGGCAATGTGGAAGCGGTGCGCAAGCTGATCGCTCGCGATGCAGATGTCAACAAGACGGGCTGGGCGCCGCTGCACTACGCTGCGTCTGGTGGCACTGAGCAGCATTTGCGCATTGCTGCGCTGTTGCTGGAGAACCATGCCTATATCGACGCTGCTTCTCCCAATGGCACCACGCCTTTGATGATGGCCGCGCAGTATGGCTCCGCAGAGATGGTGAAGTTATTGCTGGATGAAGGGGCGGACCCCACTCTGAAAAACCAGCTGGGTTTGACTGCTGTGAATTTTGCGCAGCGGGTCAGCCGCAGCGAATTGGCTGCGCAGCTTTCGGCAGCGATTCGCAAGCGCCAGCCCAACGCCGGCTCCTGGTGATTGACGGCTACTGGTGCGCGTAGCGGCGCGCCATCAAAGCTCTGCGGGCGTGGCCGTACGGCTCTGCAAGCGGGCGTAGAGGCCGCCCGAAGCCATCAGTTGCGCGTGGGTGCCTTGCTCCACGATGGCCCCGCGCTCCATGACGACCACGCGATCGGCATGCTCAATGGTCGAGAGGCGGTGGGCAATTACCAGCGTGGTTCTTCCTTGCATCAGCCGCTGCAAGGCGTCTTGAACCAGGCGCTCGGATTCGGTGTCGAGCGCTGATGTCGCTTCGTCCAGTATCAGGATGGGAGCGTTTTTATACAGCGCACGGGCAATGGCCAAACGTTGCCGTTGCCCCCCAGACAGTTGCGCTGCATTGTGGCCTGCCACGGTATGAATGCCCTGCGGTAGCGCCGCAATGTGCTCGGCCAGATTGGCTGCCGCCAGACATTCGTGCACCCGCTTTTCATCCATGGCGCTGCCCAGCGCCACATTGGCCGCGATGGTGTCGTTGAACATCACCACGTCCTGGCTCACCATGGCAAATTGGCTGCGCAGGGAGGCCAGGTTCCAGGTGCTCAGCTCATGCCCGTCGAGCGTGATCTGGCCCTGGCTGCTGTTGACGAAACGTGGCAGCAGGTTGACCAGAGTCGTCTTGCCCGCGCCCGAGGGGCCCACCAGCGCCACGATCTCGCCCGGTGCCACACGCAGGCTGACGTTGTTGAGCGCTGGCGCCTGTTCTGCGCCGAAAGAGACGCTGACCTGGTTCAGCACAATCTCCCCCCGCACCCGGTCGGCAGTGTGTGTACCTTCCGACTCTGCCCCGGTGTCCCCCAGTAGCGATAAACCTCGTTCCAGCGCAGCAACACCGCGCGTGATGGGGTTGGCCACATCCGCCAGCCGGCGGATGGGGGCAATCAGCATCAACATCGCGGTGATGAACGAGACAAACCCGCCGACCGTGACGTCTTTGGAGTCCACCACCCCACGGCTTTGCCACAGGGCAATGCAGATCACCACAGACAAGGCTGCGGCTGCCAACAATTGGGTCAGCGGCGTCATGGCGGCGGAGGCGATGGTGGATTTGATCGCCAGGCGTCGCAGGCTCTGGCTCAGCGCGCCGAAACGGCTTGCCTGGCTTTGCTGGGCACCGTGCAGGCGCACCATGCGGTGGGCCAGTACGTTTTCTTCCACCACGTAGGCGAGTTCATCGGTGGCTTGCTGGCTGAACTTGGTGAGCTTGTACAGACGGCGTGACAAGGTCTTCATGATCCAGGCCACGCCCGGCACTACCACGGCCACGATCAGCGTCAGTTGCCAGTTCAGGTACAGCAGGTATCCCAGCAGGGCAATCAATGTGAAGCCATCCCGAGAGAGGCCCAGAAGCGCTTGCACCAGCAGGTTGGATCCGTTCTGCACCTCGTACACCACCGTGTTCGAAAGCGCACTGGCCGATTGGCGGCCAAACAGGCCCATTTCTGCTGCCAGCACACGCTCAAACAGAGCCTTGCGCAACAGGAGCATGCCCTCGTTGGCAATCTTGGCCAGCGCGTATTGGCCTATGAATTGAGCCAGGCCCCTGATCAGGAAGACCCCCATGATGGCCAGAGGAACCGTCCACAGCTGCAGGGTGCCTTGGGTGAATCCCTTGTCCAGCAACGGCTGCAAGAGGGCAGGAATCATGGGCTCGGTCACAGCGCCGACCAAGGTCGCGGCAATCGCCAAGCCCCATGCAAGCCGCTGGTGCCCGAAGTAGACCGCCAGCCGGGCCAGTCTGGTCATCAAGGGAAGGCTGGAGGTGGCGCGCTGCTCGCCTTGCGATTCATTTGCTTGCATGTGACGCGGATTCTACGGTTGCGGCACTGCACTTCGGGTTGAAGTGGGCGGGGCAGAGCAACCACTGCGTGCTCCAAAGTGGCATGCGTGCTTGGACTACGCGTTGTCGGCAGGTTCTCTGGCCCCGTTCACGCCGGAAGACGCGTTGAATCCATAGGTGCCTGAAAGTCGCAAAAAGTGCCTTTCCCTGTGAGGGATGCCGAACAGTTTGTCACAGGGGGGGCTTTCCAGTGTGTAACATTGAAGGTTGTCTTCCGCCAGACTGCGATAGTTCGGCTATTTCTGAACGCCAATGACCATCGAACACCACTCACACCAAATTCTCGCTGCGGCCAAGCCGCTCCATCACCGCCGAAATGTGCTGGCTGCCTTGGCCGCGACCTCGGTAGCGCCGGCCATGGCGCAGTTTCGTGTCGAAGTCACCGGCGTGGGCTTGACGCAATTGCCGATTGCCATCGCTCCGTTTCGTGGCGATGCCCAGGCTCCCCAGAAGATTGCTGCAATTGTTCAGGCAGACTTGGAGCGCAGTGGTCAGTTTCGCTCCATCGATGCTTCTGGCGCTGCGCTGGACGAATCGTCCCGCCCTGACGTGGCAATGTGGCGGCAAAAAAGCGCCGATTCTCTGGCTACCGGCAGTATCACCCGGATGGCCGATGGGCGGTATGACGTGCGCTTCAGGCTCTGGGACGTGGTTCGGGGTCAGGATTTGGGTGGGCAAAGCTTTGTCGTGACCCAAGGCGATTTGCGTCTGGTGGCGCACCGTATCGCCGACTTCATTTACGAAAAGCTCACGGGCGAGCGAGGCGTGTTTTCCACGCGCATCACTTACGTGACCAAGACCGGTTCTCGCTACAGCCTCTGGGTGGCGGATGCGGATGGTGAGAACGCCCAGTCCGCGCTGTCCAGCCCCGAGCCCATCATCTCGCCTGCGTGGTCTCCGAGCGGCGGGCAGATCGCTTACGTGTCTTTCGAATCGCGCAAGCCCGTGGTGTATGTGCACGACGTGGCCACGGGGCGTCGCCGTTTGATTGCGAATTTCCGCGGCTCCAACAGTGCTCCTGCCTGGGCTCCAGATGGCCGCACTTTGGCGGTCACCCTCAGCCGTGACGGCGGCTCGCAGCTCTACACCATTGACGCCAATGGAGGAGAGCCACGTCGTCTTATGCAAAGTTCTGGCATTGACACGGAGCCGGTGTTTTCGAGCGATGGTCGCACGATTTACTTCGTGAGCGATCGTGGTGGCGCTCCCCAGATTTATCGGGTTCCCGTTGGCGGCGGTAGTGCTGAGCGAGTGACCTTCTCTGGAAACTACAACATTTCCCCCAGTATCAGCCCCGATGGCAAGTGGCTTGCCTTCATCTCTCGGGTGGGCGGGGCCTTCAAGCTGCACGTCATGGATCTCGCTTCCGGCGCAGTCAATGCCATTACAGACACGACAGCGGATGAGAATCCGAGCTTTGCACCCAACAGCCGACTGCTGGTGTACGCGACTCAGCAGCAGGGGCGTGAGGCTCTGATGACGACAACGCTGGACGGAAAAATCAAGGCACGCCTGGCAGGACAAGCAGGGGACATTCGCGAGCCTGACTGGGGCTCGTTTCAAAAACAATGAACTTTTGACTCTTTTTAGCAATCCGTAATTTCTGGAGATTTTTGATGATCAAACACGCAACCCTTGCCCTTTCCCTCGTCGCACTTCTTGCCGCAGGCTGCAGCTCTGGCGTCAAGCTCGACGATGTGCCTGTCGAAGACAAAACAGGCTCTACCTCTACCACTGGTAGCGGTGCCAACTCTGGTAACACCAGCCAAAGCGGCGTGGCTGGGGTAGATCTGGGCCAGTCGGCTCGCGATGCTGCTGGCCCGGTGGGCGTGAGCCGCATCGTGTACTTTGACTACGACAGCTACGTCATCAAGCCAGAATTCCAATCTTTGATTGAGGCACATGCCCGCTTCATCAAAGCTGGCGGTAACCGCAAACTGATGGTGGAAGGCCACACCGACGAGCGCGGTGGCCGCGAATACAACCTGGCTCTGGGCCAGAAACGTGCAGAAGCCGTTCGTCGTGCTCTGGCATTGCTGGGCGTGTCGGATGCACAGGTGGAAGCTGTGAGCTTCGGCAAGGAAAAGCCTGCTGCCCAAGGTGGCACGGAAGAAGTGCACGCGAAAAATCGCCGTGCTGAACTGTCGTACCGCTAATGCGCACCGGTGTGATCGCCAAACCCGTGAAATCCCTGCTGGCCCTTGTGCTGGCGGGGCTTTTTGCTTCGGCCAGCAACGCAGCCATTTTTGAAGACGGTGAGGCACGTCGTGCCATCCTGGAGCTTCGCCAGCGTGTGGATTCCATGCAGGCTGCCCAGCAAAAGGCAGCGGACGAGCACCGCCAAGACACCGAGCAACTTCGCCGCATCCTGCTGGATCTGCAAAACCAGATTGAGGTGCTGCGGGTGGAGCAGGCGAAATTGCGCGGCCAAAATGAGCAGCTCATCAGGGACGTTGCGGACCTGCAGCGCCGTCAAAAAGACATCGCCCAAGGGGTGGATGAAAGGCTGAGCAAGTTCGAGCCGGTCAAGGTGACGCTGGACGGACAGGAGTTCCAGGCTGACCCTGCTGAGAAGCGTGATTTCGAAGCCGCCCTGGCGGTCTTCCGTTCTGGCAAGTTTGCCGAGGCCAACACGGCTTTCGCATCCTTCGTGCGTCAATACCCCCGAAGCGGTTATGGCCCATCTGCCCGTTTTTGGTTGGGTAATGCACAGTATGCGCAGCGCGACTACAAAGAAGCGATTGGCAATTTCAAGCAGTTGCTTTCGGATGCGCCTTCGCACGCACGCGCACCCGAGGCGGCTCTCTCGATCGCCAATTGCCAGTTGGAACTCAAAGACAACCGTGCAGCCCGAAAAACGCTGGAAGATTTGGTGCGCGTTTACCCGCAATCTGAAGCAGCCGCTGCTGCCAAAGAACGACTTGCGCGCTTGAAGTGACATCCAATTCTTTGTCTGCGTCAAATACCGCCGAAGTCACGCAGCTGCCGGACGAGGTGACCCAGCGCCGATTCGGCGGTCTGGAGCGGCTGTACGGAGTGGGCGGGGCTCAGCGCATCCGTGATGCTCATGTCGTTGTCGTGGGTGTGGGCGGGGTCGGTTCCTGGACGGCCGAGGCCTTGGCCCGCAGTGGTGTCGGCCAACTGACCTTGGTGGACTTGGACCATGTGGCTGAGTCCAACATCAACCGCCAAATCCATGCGGTGTCTACCACGGTGGGTCAAGCCAAGGTGCTTGCCATGCGTGACCGGATCGCGCTGATCAATCCAGGTTGCGTGGTTCATTGCATCGAAGACTTTGTCGAGCCTGAGAACTGGCCGGAGCTGCTCGGCGGCGTGAAAGTGTCTGCAGTGGTGGATGCCTGCGATCAAGTGCGAGCGAAGACAGCCATGGCTGCATGGGCCCTCGCCAACAAGCAGTTGTTGATTTCGGTAGGTGCCGCAGGGGGCAAGCGCCAAGCCCACAAGGTGGATATCGATGACCTGTCTGCCACGACGCATGACCCTCTGTTGGCGCAGCTTCGTTACCGCCTCAGAAAACACCACCGTGCTGCACGAGACGGTAAAAAAATCGGTGTCTCCTGCGTTTTTAGCCGTGAGTCCGTGGCGCCGCCCGACGCTTCATGTGCGCTGGAAAGTGGGGGTGACGGATCGCTCAACTGCCATGGCTATGGATCGGTGGTGGCGGTGACGGCGACTTTTGGCCAATGTGCGGCCGGCTGGGTGCTCGACAAAATTGCCGGGGTTTCTTCTTAGTCCTGAAATTCAGGCTATAATTTGAGTCTTTACAGAAATGTAAATAGACAGGTTGGGACGTTAGCTCAGTTGGTAGAGCAGCGGACTTTTAATCCGTTGGTCACAAGTT
>ERZ650302.490-NODE-490-length-21739-cov-36.237548_pt1 | contig 21739 bp, 21 predicted proteins | sample MGYA00376238_ERZ650302 | MGnify/ENA primary metagenome ERZ650302 (study PRJEB26733, sample SAMN07839298) | wastewater metagenome | biome: urban; feature: wastewater treatment plant; material: waste water | place: USA: North Carolina | collected 2016-04-28 ... | reverse complement strand
CATCTGTGGGAAGTTTTCCAGATTTCAGGGAACTCCGAACTGAATACAACAACAGATTTTCCTGCAGCAGCCAGATTATGCATTATTTTATATATCTCAAACTTGGCCCCCACATCTATTCCCTGTGTAGGATTATCCAGTATATATACATCAGAATCCAGCTCCAGCCATCTGGAAATAATAACTTTCTGCTGGTTCCCCCCGCTCAGCGACGTTATCAGATCTGAGGGATTATCTGCTTTTATATTGATAAGCTCCTTATTTTTATTATATCTTTCTGTTTCTTCATTTTTGTTTATAAATAATTACTTTTTTAATAATTATAATTTACATTTTTAATAAATTAACCTTACATTAATGTACAGTTATTTATATGAATACATGCGTAAAGAATATTATAAAAAATAGCCCTTTTTTGACTAAGCGTAGAATCTTCCGCGACGACGTTTTAGCCCCAAAACATGGATGGCGCGAACCAAAACTGCATAAGAAACCGAATAGCCAAAGTGTTGTTCAAAAAGTGGAACTAAATCACTAATATTTTGAAATTTTGTATTTTTAACAAACACTTGAAATTCATTCCAGTCTTTAATATGGCTAGGTGCTCCACGATTGTTCGCTGCTTTTGGAGACAAGCCGCCTGTTTCTTCTTCGAGCTTAATCCATGCGTCTAAGGTCACACGAGAGATGTTAAATTCCTTGCAAACTGCAACCTTATAATCCGTGAGTTTATAGCGTTGAATCGCTGCTTTTCGAGTTTCTAAATCGTACTTTGGCATTTAATTCAATATTTTTAAAATAGCGAAGCTGTTATTATATGGCATAGTTGTTGCAAAAACCAAAATCACTAGATTAAAAAATGAAAGTTGGTGATTTCGGTGAAAAATGCAGATTTTTCTTTAAAGAAAATGTCACTATGGCAAGTGGTCATTATTGGTGTGGCCTATATGACCCCGATGGTCGTGTTTGATACCTTTGGGATTGTGTCTGGGATCACCGATGGGCGTGTGCCATTAGCGTATATTCTGGCGTTGGTTGCAATGTTACTGACCGCATTTAGTTATGCACGTTTTAGCCGAATCAGTGGTGACTCAGGTTCTGCCTATAACTACACGGCACAGTCGTGTGGAGCCAAAGCAGGCTTTTTTGTCGGCTGGTGTTCACTGCTAGATTATATTTTGTTGCCCTTGGTGAATGCCTTACTGGCAAGTATTTACTTAGAAGCTGTGATTCCGAGTGTACCTTATTGGGTCTGGGTGGTTTTATTTACAGGTTTAGTCACCTTGATCAACTGCTTTCGAGTCAATATTTTGGCGAACTTGAGTTTGGTGTTTGTGCTTTTGCCCTTGCTGTTGATGGTTTTATTTATTTATCTAGTCATTCAAGGCGTGGGTTCTGAACAAGGCTATGATCATGTACTGACTTTAGCCCCGCTGTTTAATGGAGACAGTTCTGTTTTGCCTTTGATTGCGGGTGCATCGATTTTATGTTTTTCATTTTTGGGTTTTGATGCGGTCACGACCATGTCCCATGAAACCAAAGATCCGCAAACGAATATTCCACGTGCCGTGCTGCTTACCACGTTGCTCGGAGGTGGAATTTTTATTAGTGCCTCATGGTTTATCCAGCTGTATTTTCCAAGCAATGTGCGTTTTAACAACCCTGACGAAGCCTTACCTGAAATTGTCCTCTATGTGGGGGGAGCACTTTTCCAAGCCGTATTTTTATGTGCCCAAATCATGAATACCTTCGCTTCAGGTTTAGCTACTCATGCCAGCGCTTCACGTCTGATTCATATTATGGCGAAGGATGGCATTTTCCCCAAAGCAACCTTTGGGCAGCTCCATGCAAAATTAGGTACGCCACTTTATGCCGTCTTAAGTATTGGCCTGATTTCGCTATCGGCCATTTTTCTAGATCTTGCGACGGTGGTCAGCATGATTAGCTTCGGTGCTTTGATTGCCTTTACGGCGGTGAATTTCTCAGTTTTTGTGAAGTTCTATCTGTTGGAAAAACAAACCCAAGGCATGAAAAACAAATGCCTCAATTTGATTCTGCCCTTGTTATCTGTATTGGTGATGCTTTGCCTCTGGGTCAATTTAGAACGAAATGCGCTAATTTTTGGTTGCGCTTGGCTGGCGATAGGCATTGGTCTATTTATTTATAAGAAATTGAAAAGACAAAACATTGTGATTGGAAATGCATATTAAAACCTGCATGAAAATGAGATAGATATTGAGTGTGAATGAAATGAAGATGAATAAACCGACATTTTTAGATGACGTTGAATACAAAGCTAGTTCTACAATGCAAAGTGGTAAAGAGTGGAATTGGTTGAACCCGCAGCATGGTGCGTTTAGTCATCCAGCCAATTACTACGAAAGCTCGTTACAAGCATGGCATGAGTTTGAGCCTTTAAATGCGGATATCGAATGTGACGTGGTCGTGATAGGCGGTGGCTTACTGGGAGCATCGGCTGCACTGCATTTGTCGGAGCAGGGTGTGGATACGGTCTTGGTTGAAAAAAACCGAGTGGGCAGTGCTGCCTCAGGGCGCAATGGTGGGCAACTCACACCGGGATTGGCACGTTGGGAAGCCGAAACCATGATTGAGCACTTCAGCTTTGAAGAGGCTAAAAAGTTATGGCACTTTACCTCAACGGAAGCGATGGCTTTGATTGATAGCATCACTGAAAAATATGGCTTAGATGTGCAACGTAAACGTAGACACTTGACGGCCGCAGTACACCCAGGACATTTAGATGCACTGCGTGAAGGGATGAAAGCACGTCAGTATTTAGATGAAACAAATACCTCAATGCTGACCCAAGATGAATTACGTGAGCATGTGCAATCCGACAACTATTTTGGAGGTCAGTTGGATCAGCTCGGGGGACATATTCATCCTTTAGCCTTGACGCGTGGTTTGGCTTATGGCTTTTGCCAAAACGGCGGCACGATTTATGAACAGACGGAAGTACAGTCAATCCAAGAACGTGCCGATGGTATTTATGTGACCACAGCCCAAGGGGTGATTAAAGCACGTAAAAGTGTGGTGATGGGCGTACATCATGCCTCATTTAAACTCTTAGAAGAACGCAATCAAACCACCATTCCTTTTTATACTTATGTGTGTACCACTGCGCCTTTAGCATTGGATTTGAAAGAACTGCTGCCGACGGATCTGCCTGTATACGATACCCAGTTTCAAATTGACTATTACCGAGGGGTCTCGAAAAACCGATTGTTATTTGGCGGTGAAGGCACGGGTTCGTGTTGGAGTCCTGAACAAACCCATGACTATTTGCTAGGACGTATTCAACACGTATTTCCTCAGTTAGAGCAGGTCCAGCTTGATTTTGTGTGGAGTGGCACGACCGATTTAACCGTTAATGGTGCCGCAGATAGTCGCAAATTTGGCAGCCAATACCCAATCTATGCTGTTCAGGGTTGGAGTGGACATGGTGTTGCGCAAACGGTGCGTATTGGTAAAGCCATTGCCGATGATTTCTGCGGTGAAAGTGATGACTTTAATATGTTGACCCGTATTCAACATCAGAACATTCCTTTTGGTCGTGCACTGGCGCCGTTGGTCATTCCAATAGCCAAAAGCATGTATGGAATCGGAGCAATGATTAATCCGGGCAAGATGGTGTCATTCTAACCGCCTGACGATACTGCTGAATCCGTGGCCATTGATCACTCGATTCAGCCGTTTTTGCGTTTCGGAGATAGGCTAAAGCTGTTCGACGTTCTTTTTCGATTTCAACAGTTTCGGTTTCCATTCACTGATCATAATGCCAAACACCACCAAAAGCCCACCCAACAAAGCCAGTGGTGCTAAGCGTTCTCCTGCAAGGCGTCCAAATAGTGCTGCCCATACAGGCTCTCCTGCATAAATAATTGCCGCTTGAGATGGATTGACTGAGCGCTGTGCCCAATTCATTACATATTGAATCACGGCACTGGCAAGACCCAAGCCGAGTGCGATACTCAGTAAAGGCCATGAAAAGTCTGGAATGTGGTGTTCACCTGCCAATGGCATGGCTGCAAAGGCGAGCACAGAGGCAACTGCCAGTTGAATCACTGTCACTCGACCAATATCGACTGTTGGAGCAAAATAACCAATCAGGATAATTTCAATCGCTATAGCGATTGCACCGAGTAGGGTTAAGGTCTGGCCAAAATTCAGTGAAATTGAATTCAGACTATTGCCTGTGAGTAAGACTAAGCCAATAAACGCACAGAGCGCACCGATCCAAATCATAAAATGGGGCACTTTACGAAAGATCAGCCACAACAATACAGGCACCAAAGGCACATACAGTGCGGTTAAAAAGGCAGATTCACTGCTACTGACTGTTTGTAGTCCGACCGTTTGTGTGCCATAGCCAATAGTGACCATACAGCCAATGAGTGCACCTGCCCACAAGTCCTGTCGGGTAATGTGCTTTAAATGCTGATAGGAAAATAAGCCAATAATTGTCGCGGCGCAGGCGAAACGACAACCCACAAAGAACATGGGGGAGCTGAAATTTAAGGCATATTTCACGGCCAAGAAGGTACCGCCCCAAATAAAGGTAATTAGAATCAGTGCAATGACAGGCGCTTTAGAACCGAGCTGAGTATTCAACATAAAAGAACTGGTGTGCAATATATTGCACATAGCTTGTCATGCTTTGTTTTTGTGTGCAATATATTGCTCAATATTTTTTTGATTGAACTTTATGAAGTCTCCTGCGGTACTACAACACGTCAGTCAAAATGTGCGTCATTATCGAAGCTTAAAAGGCTTGAGCCAGCAACAACTGGCGGATTTGGCTGGTTTAAGCCGTCGTATGGTGGCTGGAGTTGAATCAGGGCAGGACAATATTAGTTTGGCGAAACTCAGCTTGATTGCCGATGTGCTTGAGGTCGATTTTGTACAGATTATTGCTGCGCCTGAACAGCAAGGGCAAGCGGTGGTCAATATTTTGGCTTGGCAGGGTACACAAGCACACAGTGAAGCAAAATTAATGGCCTCGGCGGCAGCAACACAAAAAGTTGAACTGTGGACATGGGTACTTGCCCCAAATGAGCACTATAGTGCAGAACCCGACCCAGTCGGTTGGCGTGAGATGCTCTATGTGATGGAGGGGGAGTTAACTTTGGATTTGGCGGGTGACATGAAAGTCTTAGGTGTAGGAGAGTCGATTGTGTTTTCGAGTGCCATCGAATACCAATATATCAACCGTGGAACTGTACCGTTAAAGTTTATTCGTAATGCGATTTATTAAATAAGATGCAGATCTTACACACTGATATTTAGCGCATAAAAAAGAGGTCAAAAGACCTCTTTTTTAAATTCTACAATTAGAGCGATTGTTCATCTAACAGCAATTGTGCTTCACGTAGGTTTAAACTGCCTTCGTAAATCGCACGACCAGTAATTGCACCCAAAATACCCGGTTGACCTTTAAGGTTACGTACGTCATCAAGGTTGGTCACACCACCTGATGCAATCACAGGTAGGCCAGAGTATTGTGCCAGTTGAACAGTTTGCTCAACGTTCACACCTTGCATCATCCCGTCACGCGCAATGTCGGTATAGACAATGCTCGATACGCCCGCATCGGCAAAACGTTTGGCCAAATCGGTTGCTTTCACATCGGTCACATTGGCCCAGCCATCGGTGGCCACCATGCCATTCATGGCATCAATGCCGACAATGATATGACCTGCAAATTTCTTACATGCTTCTTCAACAAACTCAGGATCTTGAACTGCTTTGGTGCCAATAATGACAAAAGACACACCCGCTTCTAAGTAGTGTTCAATGGTTTCTAGTGAGCGAATACCGCCGCCAATTTGAATTGGCAGTTCAGGTTGTGCGCGAGCAATGGCTTCAACCACAGGTTTATGAATTGGCGTACCAGCGAAAGCACCATTTAAATCGACCAAATGTAAGCGACGCGCGCCTTCATTTACCCAGTGCTGTGCAGTTGCAACAGGATCATCAGAAAAAACCGTATCGTCTTCCATACGACCTTGTTTTAAACGAACACATTTGCCATCTTTCAGGTCAATTGCAGGGATGATCAGCATGCTTTCGCTCCTAGCCAAATCTTAAATAAAATCAATGTCCGTCATCTTAGCAAAGTATTGGCAATTTTCTAAGCATCTGTTACAGCTTTTCATGACGACAAGGTTTTGTTGTTTTTTCTAATTCTTTGGAAATATCTTTTGGGAGTCGCTCTAAACGCCGCAATTCTTCAAAAACCAACAGCGCCGCATAGGCATCCGCAGCGGCATAGTCAACTTGTTCAGGCGTGAGTATTTTCCTCGCCCAATTTGAAGTGCTGACTTTTTTGCTTTTGGGGAAGTTGAGTTGAAACAGCAGGGCGATGGCATTTTTAATGCCGACAGGGTTGGTCAAACCAAAGCTGGCAAAGCATTTTGACAGCTCAACCACACCCTTGAGTTCAAAACCCTTTTTGCGGAATAGATGGGCATCATTTTTTAAACCAAAGCCCACTTTGAGCTGGTCTGGATTCGCCAAAAATGGTGCAAGGAAGCTCCAAATGGGTGGACTCATTTGAAACAAATAAGCCTGCTCGACGCTGGCCAGTTGAATGAGATGCGGACCCGTGGAGACTTCTCCCACTTGAAAGGTCGGTTTGGACTCGCTGTCAAAACCGAAGATGGAAACCTGTTCTAGTTCAGCGCGGATTGCTTCACACTGTTCTAAGTTTTGAATGACATGAATTGCTTGTTTTGGCAAATTTTGAAAACGAGGAAATTTTTGAATTTCGACTTTGCTGGGAAGGATGTGTTGAAAAGAAGAATCCATCATGCTTTGACTATGCCACTGTTGCTTAAGCCTAAAGCTTTTGCGTTGATTTAGCAAAACAGCCGACCTAGGCAGGCTGTTTTGCACAGGTGATTTTAGGACATAAAACCAGCCGCAATACCGCCGATAATCGCTAAAACGAAAATCACGATGTAAATCCATGCCAAAACGGCTTCCCAGCCTGCGGTTGGGCGTGGTGAGCCATAGCTGTTGCTACGATCATCGCCTGGTGCGAAAATCAGGTAAAGCATTAGGATCACGTTGGCAAGAGGCACCAACATCAACAGTGATAACCATCCCGTATGGTTGCGGTCATGTAGGCGACGAATAGTAAATACAAACGTGAAGTACATCAGCGCAACATAGATCAGGATGATAAAAATCATGCCGCCACCGAAGTTGCCTGTTTCCAAGTTCACAAATGTATTAGGAAAGATGGCGATGAAAATACCAAGAATAATTGACGCTACAATGGCAAGTAGACAGTTCCATGCTAGGTATGAAAAACGTCCGAAACGACCTGCGGCATTCAGCGCAGATTCTTGTGCATATTGAGTCATAGTGACTTACCTTATCGTTGTAAATTAAGTTTTTTATAAATAAAAATGTCTAAAAAGCAGGCAAATCATAATCAAATTTGGTGACAATGAAAAGGCATTGTAATTATTTGGTGTGTAGTAGTGTGCTGTAAAACAAAAACTTTCTATTAATATTAGATTAGAACATTGAATTAGTACCCGATCACTAGAATTCCTTTTAATGGAAGAATAATACGCTGTGAGGTGTAAAGCGTATCTAAAAATTGATAGACCTTTTGAAAATCATCTGATTGGCGGTAAGTATTTCGTACAGCTAAAACTAGATAGTCGATATTAACCATCATACTAGCTTGGAATATATCTTTTAAAAACTGGTTATTGACCACTGCACGTCCAGCTTCAACTTCAATAACGATTTTTTGCTCGAAGTGAATGGCATCGGCTAAGAAACTTTTAGAAGCTTGGTTGTTATAACCGAATAGGACTGGAACGGGGATTTTATCTTCGGCAGATTTACTTTTTTCAACTTTGAATCCAATTTTTTCAAGTCCATTTGCAATAGTAAGAAGAACTTCATTGCTGGAAAGTTGATGTGTTTGTGAACTTATACCAGTAATGTGCTGTTTAAAGACTTCAGTAATCTCTAAAAGTTTTGGTGCTGTTGGGTAAGAGCGAGGAAAGAATTGGAATTGGAGCATTTGTCGTACATTTCTAAACTGTTATTGGTTGATAATAAGAGAAAAGCCCAACCGAAGTTGAGCTTTTTCAATCAAACAGAAGCTGGAATGAATTAAATTTTCCATTCCACAAAGTTTTTCAGCAGTTGCAAACCTGCGGTATGACTTTTTTCAGGGTGAAACTGTGTCGCAAACAAATTTTCTTGGTGAATTGCGGTGCAGAACTCTAAACCGTAGTCACAGGTCGCCGCCACAATGCCAGAGTTCTTCGGTTCAACATAAAAGCTGTGCACGAAGTAAAAACGTGCATCTTGCTCAATGTCTTTCCACATTGGATGACTCGGATCAGCCTGATGAACTTGGTTCCAACCCATATGTGGGACTTTCAAGCCGTCTACATCAGGAAAGCGTTTCACACTGCCTTCAAAAATACCGAGAGCATCGACTCCGCCATTTTCTTCAGAGCGTTGCATCAGCGCTTGCATACCCACACAAATCGCTAATACAGGCTTATTAAATGCTGCATGACGAACGACTTCATCAATCCCTGCTTCATGCATGCCTTGCATACAGTCACGCATAGCACCTACGCCGGGGAATACAATTTTATCAGCTTGAGCCACTAACTTGGGATCATTGGTCACATCGACCGTTGCACCAACATGCTCAAGCGCTTTTGCTGCTGAGTGTAGGTTACCCATACCATAGTCAAGAAGGGCAATACGGGTCATTACAAACTACCTTTGGTTGAAGCAATGGTGTTGGTTGCACGTGGGTCAATTTCACAGGCCATACGAAGTGCACGCGCAAATGCTTTGAACACACTTTCAATTTGGTGGTGACTGTTTTTACCTTTCAGGTTATCAATGTGTACCGTCATGAGCGCATGGTTCACAAAGCCTTGGAAAAACTCAGAGAAGAGATCCACATCAAAACGACCAATCATGGCGCGGGTAAATGGAATATCCATAAACAAACCCGGACGGCCTGATAAGTCCACCACAGCACGGCTTAAAGATTCATCTAACGGTGCATAAAAATGACCATAACGACGTAAACCTTTTTTGTCACCTAAAGCTTTGGCAAAAGCCTGTCCAAGCGTGATACCACAGTCTTCAACCGTGTGGTGATCATCAATTTCCAAGTCACCATCACATTCAATATCAATATCAAATAAGCCATGTCGCTTGATTTGATCAATCATATGATCTAAAAAGGGAATACCTGTGTTGAGCGTGCCTTGACCCGTACCATCGAGGTTTACACGAACTCGAATTTTGGTTTCGTTGGTATTTCTTACCACTTCACTGATACGTTCTGTCATAGACACGTTCCTCAAAGACGTCAAATAATTGATGTAAAATGTTTCGCCGTAACGAAGTCACCGCATATTAGATTGCTCAGGAGGGTTTATCAATGCCTATTACCGTACACGCTTATACTTCACTGGAAAAAGAAGAGTTGCGCAGCCAGCTAGAGCGACTGTACGACACCAGTCCTGAATTTGGCGATGGGCATGATGCCGTAGAACAACTTGAGCAAAATCTAGCTCAGTATACCTTACTTTACACCGCAGAATTTAATACTAAAGTCATTGGCGCCATTTGGTGTAGTGGGCAGGGTGAAAATAAAACCTTAGAATACATCGTAGTACATCCTGCTAACCGTGGACGAGGGGTTGCGGAGCGGCTGGTTGAAGAAGTCTGTCGTATGGAAGAAGCCAAAGGTGTCAAAGTGTTCGAGCCGGGTTGTGGTGCGATTCACCGTTGCTTAGAGCACATTGGTAAAATTTAAGCTTTTTTCAAGCAGTTTATACACTGCTTTTTTTCATGAATAGTGATGGTGACGCGCTTTAAGTGCAAAGAATGACTCAAAAAATGTACGAAGGGTGCTGGGTTTGCTGTAAAAGTAAACACTCAAATGATTTTTTTGAAAACGGACTTGACGCTGCTTCGCTTAAACTGTTTAATACGCGACATCGGCGTGATAGCTCAGTAGGTAGAGCAACGGATTGAAAATCCGTGTGTCCCCAGTTCGATCCTGGGTCTCGCCACCATATTCAAAAAAGCCTCAAACAATGTTTGGGGCTTTTTTTTGTCCCATGAAAAGTAGGATTGTATAAGGTGTTGGACAACATCATGCTTTAGTTAATGGAAAATGTGCTAATTTTGAGTCAAAAATAAGACTGAGAATAGCTTATGAAAGACCGCTTTTCGTCAGGAAGTCAGCTTTATCAACTCGCACGTCCAAGTTATCCAGCAAGTTTGATTCAAGAAATACTCAAGCATGTGGCGACTCCTCAATTTGCATGGGACTGTGGCGCAGGGTCGGGGCAATTGACTCAATTGTTGGCGCCGCATTTTGATGCCGTGGTGGCGACAGATATCAGTGCTCATCAGTTACAACATGCACCTTATTTTGAAAATGTCAGTTATCAAGTTCAGTCTGCAGAGCACACCAGTTTTGCCGAGCAGAGTTTTGATTTAATCACGGTGGCTCAAGCCATTCATTGGTTTGATTTTGATGGTTTTTATGCAGAAGTGCGGCGGACTTTACGACCTGAAGGCATTTTGGCGGTCATTGGCTATGGTTTAATTCAGCTGCAGCAACCTGAGTTACAGGGTTGTATTGAGCGACTTTATTTTAAGACTTTGAAAGGCTATTGGGATGCCGAACGACGTTATATCGACGAGGCCTATCAAACCATTCCTTTTCCCTTTGAGAAAATAGCGACGTCTGAATTGTCGATGTCATTTCAATGGTCTGCTGCTCAATTGTTGGATTATTTAAATACATGGTCTGCACTGAAACATTATCGAGCGAAAAATTCAGATGACCCCTTATATGAGTTCAAAGCATTCTTTGCGTTGGATGATCACGCGAACCAACTCTTTGAGCTTAAATTTCCAATTTTTTTAAGATTGGGCCGTCTACCTGTATCGGCGCATTGAGTGTCTGAGCTTAATCGGCAATCAGACGTTTACCAAAGCACACGACTTCGATTTCCTCATAGCCTAGCTGCTCATAGAAGCTTTGCACGTCGATGTTTTCTTTACGTACAAGCAGTTGTAGTTTGGGGCAACCTAAGGCAATCAGGCGCTTCTCGAGCTGCTGTATGAGTGCAGTTGCGACTCCATTGCGTTGAAAGTGTGGATGTACTGCCAAATAATTAATCCAGCCGCGATGGCCATCATAACCACCCATCAATGTGGCGATGAGTTGTTCATCTTTAACAGCCAGTAAAAATAAACCATCTTTTTGCGCAGTTTTTCTAAAAATATCAATTTCAGGGTTATTCCAAGGGCGAGTGAGGTCGCATACCTCCCAAAGTGCAATGACGTCTTCTAAATCTGTTTCGAGATAGGGGCGAATAATGAACATGAGCTTGGCATTTTTATTTTTTGGATGCCTTTAGATTAATTGAGTTTTTTTATTTTGATAAGTGTTTTATTGCACTTTTCATCAGACATAAAAAAACGCCCAAGAGGGCGTTTTTTAAAACTTTAAATTAAGCAGATTTCGCTTCTGCTTGAACAGGAAGCATGTGACCTGTTTCTTCGAAGTTAGAGTGCCAAGAAAGTGCTTCACGAAGTAAGTGTGGAGTATGACCACCTTTTGCACATGAACGATCAAAGTAATCATTTAATGCATCACGGTAAAGTGGGTGTGCACAGTTGTCGATAATCGCACGAGCACGCTCACGTGGCGCTAAACCACGCAGGTCAGCCAAACCTTGTTCAGTCACAAGAATGTCAACATCGTGTTCAGCATGGTCGATGTGCGACGCAAACGGTACGATTGAAGAGATGTCGCCACCTTTCGCAATTGATTTGGTCACGAAGATCGCAAGGTGTGCATTACGTGCGAAGTCACCTGAACCACCGATACCATTCATCATTTTTGTACCACAAACGTGAGTTGAGTTTACGTTACCGTAAATATCAAATTCAAGCGCAGTGTTGATGCCGATAATACCTAAACGACGAACCAATTCAGGGTGGTTCGAAATTTCTTGCGGACGTAAAACCAATTTATCTTTGTAGGCTTCAAGGTTATTAAATACTTTCTCGCCATATTTTGCAGAAAGGGTAATTGAAGAACCTGAAGCAAATTTCATTTTACCTGCATCAATCAATTCAAAGGTACAGTCTTGCAGGACTTCTGAGTACATGACAAGGTCTTCGAAGTTCGAGTCTTTAAGGCCTGTAAGTACAGCATTGGCAATTGAGCCAATCCCTGCTTGTAATGGGCCTAAGTTTTTCGGTAGACGCTCTTCAGCCACTTCTTTTTCAAAGAAAGCAATTAAGTGGTCTGCAATGCCTTGAGTTTCATCATCTGGTGCAGTTACCGTTGATGGAGAGTCGTGCAAGTCGTTGTTGATGACGATACCCACGATTTTTGCAGGATCGATATTGATCGCGTGCGTACCAATACGCTCATCCACTTGAGTTAATGGAATCGGTTGACGGGTCGGACGGTAAGTTGGGATGTAAATATCGTGTAAGCCTTCAAATGCAGGGCTTAAGTTGGTGTTGATTTCAACAATCACTTTTTCTGCGAAAATTGCGAAGCTTGCTGAGTTACCTACCGACGTTGTTGGAATGATGCCGCCATCTTCAGTAATTGCAACCGCTTCAATGATTGCTACATCTGGTTTTTTCAACTGAAGGTTACGCATTTGCTCAACAGTTTCAGACAAGTGTTGGTCAATGAACATCACTTCGCCATTGTTGATGGCTTTACGTAAAGTGTTGTCCACTTGGAACGGTAAACGACGTGCCAATACACCCGCTTCAGTCAATTGCTTGTCTAGGTCATTACCTAAAGAAGCACCAGTAATTAATGTGATTTTTAAAGGATTTGTGTGTGCACGTTTAACCAATGCCAAAGGTACAGCTTTCGCTTCGCCAGCACGAGTGAAGCCACTCATACCTACAGTCATGCCATCTTCAATAAAAGCAGACGCTTCTTCCGCACTGATGACTTTATCGTGAAGTGAAGCTAAACGGATACGATCTAAAGACATGGTTTACTCTCGTTAATATTCTGGATCTGGCACCGATTGTACCGATCAAGAACGACATTGTGCATACCTGTTAGGCTAAGGTCTAATTTTTTGAAAAAATGTGGGTATAAGGGATTCTGATGATTTGTAAGTAGTTGAAATATATTTGGTAAAATTAAATTGTTGAATAGTTGAACAAAATCGTTTGATCAACTATTGTACAAAGTTTAAAAATGCTCAACCAAGGTTTGCTTTAATTTTTCGAGTGGATTGTTGCTGGAAATTTCAACATCTTGATTGTGATGAAGAGGTAGCGAAATAATTGCTTCAAGTCCGCCTTGTTCCCGATTATGAATGCTGAGCTGACCTTGGTGAATATCGACAATGCGCTTCACAATGGCGAGACCTAAACCACTGCCTTGGACTGTTCTGGCTTCATTCCCACGTACAAAAGGTTGCATAAGTTCTTCAATTTGATCGTCAGGAATGCCTTCACCATGGTCTGCTACGCTAATTAAAATATGTTCATTTTCCACTGTTGCGGAAAGTTCAATCGGCTCAGCACCGTAGCGTTTTGAATTATTAATCAAGTTACCAATCAGGCGTTTAAGAGACAGACTACGTGCCTGAATAATCGGTAATTCAGCAGGTTCAAAACGAATATCCAACGGTTTGAATTGCACCACCAATTCTTGTAACAGCATATTTAAATCGGTGTCTTGGATTTCCTCATCCGAACCATCACGCATATAGGAAATGAACTGATTTAAGATCGCGTCCATATCTTCAACGTCATAAATCAGCCCTTCTTTTAAAAAATCATCATCGGGCATCATTTCCGCACTGAGTCGAATACGGGTCAGTGGGGTGCGTAAGTCATGTGAAATCCCCGCCAACATAATCCGGCGGTCACGTTCAGTCTGATCTAGGGTGTAGATCATGTGATTAAACGCTTGGTTGACCTCACGAATTTCTTGAGGGCCGTGATTGGTCTCTAAATACGGTGCTGTGCCTGTTTTACTATAACTGTTGGCTGCATTTTGCAGACGACGCAGCGGGCGATTGAGCTGACGAACCAAGGTTAAAATAATGGCTGCTGCAATCAAGGGGACGCCGAGTAACCAGCCGAAAATTAGCTCAGGGCTGTAGTTGGCATAGGTTTTCAGTGGTTCCCGGACCCAGTTGCCGTTCATTTCAGGGGTTTGAATCCAAATGCGCGGGCTAGGTTTAAACTGGAAATATACTGTGGCATGCTCGACTTTTAATTCTTTGGCCAGCTTAGCTTCAATTTGGTTGGTAAAGAATTCGGCGATGACTTTATCTTTGACATTGGGATATTCTTTGGGATCGGTGACGTATTCAATGCCAACACGGCTTCTTAACCAGTCATCGACATCGACTTCAGTATTTTGATGATAAATCCGTAAATCGGGGTTGTTGAGAATTTCTATTTCAACAGCAAGGTAACGAGCATGTTGTTGGATTTCTGGAAGATATAGAGTTCGCCAAAAGAACCACAAGGACATAAATAAACTGAAAAATACAATGAAGAGTACCAGTACGGTGGTGCGCATGGCAGCAGAACGCGGCTTGATTTTATCTAAAAAGCGTTCCCAACGTGTGCGTTTCCGTTCTGAATACGCTTCGTAATCTGTAAATTTTTGAGGGTCGATGGGTTCGAGTTTCACGCCAGCTTCCTATGGACTATTTTTTATCAATATTACTGAAAGATACACGGCAGAGTCTTACCGTTTTTTACCAGTAATAGAAGGAGCTCATTCTGTTACTTTTTAAAAAGTAACCAAAACTTTTGCCATTCGCTGAACTCGCAATAAAGTTGACGAGCCTTGAAAGTAAAATTGGCTCAAACAGCAGCGAATGGCTTTTAGGGACAATAAGTTCGGTGAACGTTTACATTATTGGAGCTTATTATTCCGCGCCATCTGGAACGAACACATAACCTACACCCCAAACCGTTTGAATATAACGTGCACGAGCAGGGTTTTCTTCCACAAGGCGACGTAGGCGCGATACTTGAACATCAATCGAACGTTCCATTGCTCCCCATTCACGGCCACGCGCAAGGTTCATCAATTTGTCGCGAGTCAAAGGTTCACGCGGATGTTGTACCAAGGCTTTGAGGACCGCAAACTCACCTGTAGTTAGGGTTACGACTTGACCTTCACGCGTTAGGGTACGTGTTGATAAATCAAGTGACCATGGCCCAAAGCTGACCACTTCCATTTGTTGGCTTGGTGCGCCTGGAACTTCACGCACTTGGCGGCGCAGTACAGCGCGAATACGTGCTAACAACTCATTTGGATTAAATGGTTTCGGTAAGTAGTCATCTGCACCCGCTTCTAGACCTGCAATACGGTCTGAGTCACTGCCACGTGCGGTAAGCATAATAATAGGCGTATCAATATTGGATTGGCGTAGACGACGGCAGATACTTAAGCCATCTTCAACAGGGAGCATGAAGTCGAGCACAATCAGTGAAAACAGTTCGCGCTGTAAGAGACGATCCATTTGGGTTGCGTCATGCGCTGTTTTCACCACAAAGCCTTTATCTTCTAAAAAGCGTTGGAGTAGCGTACGTAAACGCACATCGTCATCTACCACTAAAATGCGTTCAACGCGATCTGCGTCGCTATGTACAGCATCTGTTTTTTCAGCAGGTACAACTAAACTCATTGAAGTGCTCCTTTATTCTTTATTGTCATCGTAAACAAAAGTCGGGATAGTCTTGAGTATACGACTCATTTGTATGTCTTTACTATGCTCTAAAGCAACAAATATTGCAGGTAAAATCAAGACATAGATACCAAATGTATACATCTTAGCCCATAGAAAAAAATGGCAAAGAATACCTAAAAATAAGATTTAACACTGAAAATGAGATGGATTTATGAAATTTGCCTGAAATATGTCACATTTAAGCCATTAAATTAATAAAAACAGTTGTGGATTTTATAGTCTTGGTCTTTATAATCATGGCTTTTAGTACATATCCTTGTGGGATCACATACGATGACTGACTTAGTTCAGCAGTTGGCAAAAGAAATTGCCGTACGTCCAAATCAAATCGAGGCTGCCATCAAGTTGATTGATGAAGGTGCTAGCGTTCCATTTATTGCGCGTTACCGTAAAGAAGTCACGCAAGGCTTAGATGATGCGCAGTTACGTCAGCTCGATACACGTTTGGCTTATTTACGTGACTTATTTGAACGTCGCGACAAGGTAATCGAATCATTAAAAGAACAAGACAAATTGTCTGATGATTTATTGGCACGTGTAAATGCTGCTGAAACTAAAAATGCCTTAGAAGAAATTTACGCACCGTACCGTCCAAAACGGACCAGTAAATCATTTAAAGCCAAAGAAGCAGGCTTAGGCCCGATTGCAGAAAAAATCTTTGCAGAAGCGGTTGATCCAGCTGAAGCATTGGCAGACTTTAGCCATGAAGATTATCCAGATCTAGAAAGTCAGTTGGATGCGATTCAACATATTCTAATTGATGACTGGGCGCAGAACATTGCACTGACCACTGAACTTAAGGCAATGTTTGCAAAAACAGCCACTTTAAAAAGTTTAGTGGCAAGTGATGAGAAAAAAGAAGTTGGCAAAAAATTCCGCGATTACTTCGACTTTTCTGAAAATTTAAATAAAGTCCCGTCACACCGCTTATTGGCTATGTTACGTGGTCGTCAAGAAAACGTTTTAGGTTTAAAAGTTGATGGCGAAGATGATGCACCATTGGCGCGTATTGAAACTGAATACAGCCTTGAAACTGCACAGCCGCAAGCACGTCAAGACTATTTAAAACAAACGGCTAAATTGTTCTGGTTAGGCAAGGTTCGTCCAAGTATCGAACATTCGTTGCTCACCGAAAAACGTCTTGCAGCCGAATCTGAAGCAATGGATGTTTTTGCTGAAAACTTACGTCATTTGTTGTTGTCTGCACCTGCGGGCGCACGTACAACCTTAGGGGTAGACCCTGGCATCCGTACAGGGGTGAAATTGGCTGTGGTGAATGCATCAGGTGATGTACTTGCACATAGCACGATTTATCCATTTGCACCCAAAGATGATAAAGCGGGTTCAATTGCAGAACTTGCCCGTTTATGCCGTGAGTTTAATGTTGACCTGATTGCCATTGGCAATGGTACAGCAAGCCGTGAAACAGAAAGCGTTGTGGCTGAAATGATGGCTGCGAATAGCGATCTTAAATTGACCCGTGTTTCTGTATCAGAAGCGGGTGCATCGGTTTATTCAGCATCTGAATTGGCTTCTGCGGAGTTACCAGAGTTAGATGTGTCGATTCGTGGTGCAGTGTCGATTGCACGTCGTTTACAAGACCCATTGGCTGAACTGGTGAAAATCGATCCAAAATCGATTGGTGTAGGTCAGTACCAACATGATGTGAACCAAACTGGTTTAGCGAAAACCCTTGAAGCAGTCGTTGAAGACTGTGTGAACTCGGTAGGTGTGGATGTTAATACTGCATCATCTGCTATCTTGGGTTATATCGCAGGTTTGAATAAGTCGATTGCGCAGCAAATTGTCGATTTTCGTAAAGAAAATGGCCGTTTTGACAACCGCCAAGATTTGAAAAAAGTGCCACGTTTAGGCGAGCGTACTTTTGAACAAGCGGCAGGTTTCTTACGTATTCAAGATGGTTCAGAGCCACTGGATGCTTCTGCTGTTCACCCAGAGTCTTATGCGCTGGTCGGTAAAATTGTTGAAGCGAAAGCGACGACGGTGAAAGATATCATTGGTAACTCTGAAATCATTCGCCAAGTGAATGCTGAAGAATTTGCAGATGAGAAATTTGGTTTACCAACTATTCAAGATGTACTGTCTGAACTGGAAAAACCAGGTCGTGATCCGCGTCCAGAGTTCCGTACAGCAAAATTCCGTGAAGACATTACGGAAGTTGCGCAACTGACTGAAGGCATGCAGCTTGAAGGTGTCGTGACCAATGTGACGAACTTCGGTGCTTTTGTGGATGTGGGTGTACACCAAGATGGTTTAGTTCATATTTCAGAGTTGGCCAATGAATTCGTTGCAGATCCGCATAAAGTGGTGAAGCCGGGGCAAATTGTGCAAGTACGTGTACTCACTGTAGATGCTGAGCGTAATCGTGTGAATTTGTCGATGCGCCCTGAAGGTGCTGAAGCGTCTAAAGCTCCACGTCAACCACGTCGTGAAAATACAGAGCGTAGTGAACGTAAACCACAAGGTAAACGTCCACAACAAGCACGTCCGCAAGGCGAGCGTGCTCAAACAAACAAGAAGCCGCAAACGGCTAAACCTCAAGAAAATAAAATTGGTGGTTTAGGTGCATTGTTACTTCAAGCAGGCATTAAAGGTTCGAAATAATCTTTAAGATTTGAATAAAAAAACCTCCCAAGTGGGAGGTTTTTTTTATGGTTACTTTTATCCGTTGATGATGGGCACAATCCAACTGGTGATAATCAGCATAATGCCAAAGTGCCCAAGTTTTCGGCAAACTTTGACAAAGGTTGGAGCGGGTTGTTCCAGTCTCGTCGCATAATCTTTGAGGCTTATGGCTTGGGTACTGCGGCTATGCCACAGGAAAACAGCAAGATCGATACAGATTAGAATTGTCCCGACATTGGCCACGATATCCATCATCACATAATCTTGTAAATACAGGCTACTGCCTACTCGGTAGCAGAGATAAATCGCAAAAGCGATACACACATATTGCAGTACGAAAGTAAAAGCGCGCATAAATTCACAAAATAAAAAAAGACGGCTGTTTATAACACAAAAAGTAGAAGGGTCGCGTCGTCTTTATCTTTTGTCCACAAAAAAAGGTATGAGTCTTAACTGATTAGGCTTTGTGCAATCAGGCTGGAAAAAATGGAGACTAAACCTATTTTTGAAAAAATATTGCAATACATGCTTGAGGGTTGTGAGGTTGGCTTGTTTTTTGTTTCTAGAGAGTATATTTCGCTCGTCAGTGGGGTAGGCTGTTGCGGTGCGCGTTGGCTCTTAAAGCCAAATTCGAGCAAGATCATCAGCAAACCGCCATGAATCAGCACTTGCCAGATTGAAATATGAGAGAGGGTGAGTTCTGTATATAGATTAAAAGTGGTAATTGCAGCAAAGATGAAGCAAAAAAGCTTGAATAAATAAAGTGCCTGCATTTCTTTTCCCCTTTTATTGTTGCTCTTATGGTGGACTTTTTTTCTTAAGCGAATATTAAGGGCTATAAAAGAGTGGTGAAAAATTGAGTTACCCAACCTTTAATCAAAGGTTGGGTAAATTGTAAGAAAACTTACCAGTGTTCACCTGGGAACAAACGTGCATACGCTTTTTGTACCCAGTTGAGTTTTTGCTGTTCGCCCACAGACGCGGTAGAACTTGGGAATAAGTTATAACCAATCGACATGAGCTTATTGTTGATGTCTGGTGCAATTGAATGAGTGATTGATGCCAAACGCCCTAAGTTAGTTGCCACTTTCTTCGGACGCTTCACAATCGCATAAGCAACCAGATCTGCTGCTTGTTCAGGTGAAAGAGTTGGGACGTATTTATAAATTTTCGTCGGCGCAATCATCGGGGTGCGTACCAAAGGCATATACACCGAAGTAATCGCAATTTTATGTGAATGCACTTCGGCAGAAAGACAGCGACTGAATGCATCTAATGCGGCTTTAGACGCCACATAAGCCGAGAAACGAGTGGCATTTGCCAATACGCCAATCGAGCTAATGTTAATAATATGCCCATCACGACGAATCATCATTTGTGGCAGGATGTTCATGACTAAACGTACCGCACCAAAGTAGTTGAGCTGCATGGTGCGTTCAAAGTCGTGGAAGCGTTCCGCTGACTCATGTACAGCACGGCGGATCGAACGACCTGCGTTATTAATTAAAATATCAATATGATCGACTGAAGCTAAAATCTGCTTAGAAACTTTATCAATCGAGTCTAAATCATTTAGGTCACATGGAAAAACAGAAGCTGAACCGCCTTTGGCTTCGATTTCTGCTTTAACTTCTTCTAATGTTTCTTTGGTGCGCGAAACTAAAAGGACGTGTGCTCCTGCGTCAGCCAGTTTGTGTGCAACGGTTAAACCAATACCACTTGAAGCGCCTGTAATTAAGACGGTTTTTCCATTTACACGTTCTTTAAAAAGTCTATCCATTCTTGAATTCACGTTATCATTCCTGATCTAAGTCAAATATTTGAGGGTTATGGCTATTTTTATATTCGATTATTAAGGCTGCATTTTCTGAGAAATGTAGCGGCTTTCCTTCACAGTATAATACCTAAACTGCTTAAAAATATCACTGCATAAGTTATTGAAATAATAAATAAAATTAGAGTAAAAGCTCTATTTTATTTCTTCTAATTACTTGTTTTTACCACGAATTCAAGCGAAGTGAAAGGGCTATAAATATAAAAGACAAGCGTATAAAAAACCTCAATCATGTGATTGAGGTTTTAAGTTTAGCAGTCTGTTTTTTAGACTTGAGCCAAGGCCTGCTCTAAATCTGCAATCAAATCATCAATATGTTCAATACCTACAGATAAACGCACCATATCAAGACTTACTCCAGCAGACTTTAATTCTGCTTCATTCAGTTGGCGATGTGTGGTGGTGGCGGGGTGGCAGGCCAGACTTTTGGCATCGCCAATATTGACCAAGCGAGTGAAGAGTTGTAGTGCATCAATAAAGCGAGTGCCTCCTTCACGGCCATCTTGTACCCCAAAGGATAAAATTGCCGAAGGTTTTCCTTTGACATATTTTTGCGCTAAGCCATGCTGAGGGTGATCTTTCAGGCCGGCATAGTTGACCCATTGTACTTTAGGGTGTTGCTGTAAATATTCAGCCACTTTCTGCGCATTTTCAGTATGACGTTCCATACGCAGGTTTAGCGTTTCTAAGCCTTGTAGAATCAAGAACACGCTTAAAGGGCTAATCGCAGCGCCGGTATTACGTAGTGGTACCACGCGGGCACGCGCGATATAAGCTGCTTCGCCTAAAGCTTCGACATAGTTCACGCCGTGATAGCTTGGGTCTGGCGTATTCAGCACTTTAAAGCGCTCAGGATACTTGCCCCAAGGAAATTTACCGCTATCGACAATCGCTCCACCAATCGAGTTACCATGCCCGCCAATATATTTGGTCAAGGAATGCACCACAATATCTGCCCCATATTCAAAGGGTTTCAGCAGTGCAGGCGTTGCAACGGTATTATCGACCACCACAGGCACGCCATATTCATGTGCGATTTTGGCAATCGCTTCTAGGTCAATGATGTTGCCGAGTGGATTGCCAATCGATTCAACAAAAACCAACTTGGTTTTTTCATCAATTAAACCGCGTAGGGCTTCTGGATCTTGATAATCAAAGAAACGGACTTCAATGCCTTGTTTCGGTAGAGTGTGGGCAAACAGGTTATAGGTGCCACCGTACAAGGTCGAAACAGAAGCAATGTTGTCCCCTGCTTCGGTAATGGTTTGAATAGCATAAGTAATGGCTGCCATGCCAGAGGCTAAGGCCAACGCGCCAATACCGCCTTCGAGTGCGGCTAAACGTTGTTCTAGCACCGCAGTGGTCGGGTTCATAATTCGGGTATAAATATTGCCTTGGACTTTTAGGTCAAATAGATCCGCACCATGTTGCGTATTATCAAAGGCATAAGACG
>ERZ650302.487-NODE-487-length-21803-cov-11.208617_pt1 | contig 21803 bp, 19 predicted proteins | sample MGYA00376238_ERZ650302 | MGnify/ENA primary metagenome ERZ650302 (study PRJEB26733, sample SAMN07839298) | wastewater metagenome | biome: urban; feature: wastewater treatment plant; material: waste water | place: USA: North Carolina | collected 2016-04-28 ... | reverse complement strand
CGGTAGTTACTCACCCCCATCCACTCCAAGGTGGTACGCCTCAACACAAGGTTCCTGCATTGCTTGCGCAAATGTTCTTAGAACGCGGTTGCGTTGTGTATCGCCCAAGTTTCCGTGGTTCTGGTCAAAGTGCTGGCCAGCACGACGAAGGTCACGGCGAAACGATAGACACCTTAGAAGTTATACACTACGCACGTAGCCAACACGCAGACTTACCTTTTTATGCAGGTGGTTTTAGCTTTGGTGCACATGTCATGGCAAAAAGCTACTCTATGCTTCCAGTAGATGTTCATCCTGTACAAACTATTTTATGTGGCTTACCAACAGCAACTGTAGCGGGTGTACGTCACTATGTTACCCCACACATTAAGGGTGACATCTTGTTTATTCATGGTGAAGCCGATGATGTCACATTGCTCTCCGATATGATCCAGTGGGCTAAACCACAGCGCCATTTAGTGACTGTATTACCGGGCGCAAACCATTTCTTTACAGGTTATTTAAAGCAGTTACGTATCGCAATTACACGTTTTCTGTGGATTTAATGCTTAAAGGAGTTCAAGAGAGAAATGATGATCTTCTTTAGAACATTTCTTTCTTGAGTTTTCCAGCATTTCACTTCGCACTTTTCTTTGATTACACATTTAGGTATCACTTTATTTTATTGTCTTGATCTGGACAGCGCGTTTTTAATCACTTATTTCATCTTCTATGTTTTTTTGATGATCTCTTTTGAACTCCATATTGGATCGCTTCAAAACCGTACGCTCCCCACATTTAAATATCCGCGAAGCTTCAAACCGTATCATGGCACATTATGCAACTATATCTTTTTTAACTTGGTATATTCTGCATAACCTTTTTCAAATAATTAATTATACAATCAATGCCTTGGCTCGAGAGAGCTATTCATTTAAATAATTTTTAAAATATTCAGGGATTTTATGAAAACAATTCTCGGGGCAGTTTTAGTCACTATAGCCACCACATCAGCCTGTGCTCAGGACATTATAGGAACTTGGCGTTATATCGATGATAAAACTGGAGAACCCAAAGGTCTGGTGAAAATTGAAAAGCAAGCCAATGGGACTTATGCTGGAACTGCACTGAAAGCAACACCTCGTCCAGGTTATACAGCAAAAGAGTTCTGTACCAACTGCCCTGCACCCTACACCGATAAGCCTATTATTGGTATGCAAGTGATTACCGGTTTAAAAACTGAAAATAATATTAATTATACGCATGGCAAAATCATTGATCCCGTTTCAGGCAAGCTGTATAGCCTAAAAGGTAAAATTAGCCCAAATGGGAAAAAACTATTCTTAAGAGGATATTTAGGCGTTTCTGCTGTGGGACGTAGCCAAACTTGGTTACGTGTGGAATAAGTCTTATAGCACATCCAGTTATAAGCGCGTTGACCCATCAAAATATTAAACGTGTTCTGTTCTAAAAAATGCTGAATTAGGAAAAACCAATTCAGCATTTTTTATCTATTCAATTAGCCTTTCCACTCAAACTCAGTAAAACTTTTATCTGTTTTTAGTGTAGTTTCAACCGCTTGTGCAAGTTGGTTCAACAAGCTTCGTTCAGCAATTCGGTCTAACCAGTCTTGCTCTTCATCTGGATAAGAGGCAATTTCGCACACCAGATTTCCTTCGCTGTCATGACCTTGGCACGTAATAGACAGTGGCAAAGTATGATTATCGACACTCACAGCCACTTGATCACCACTTTGTGGCAAAGTTTCAAAACCAAATTGACCTAACTTTTGAACCAGTAGGTCTTGTACTTGCTTCTGTACCACACCGCTTTCATTTACATCCTGCTGCTGTCCATGCTGTGCTGTAAATTGTAATTTTCTCATTGATCATCCCAAAGGCTTTTTTGTTATATGGGTTTAGCATAATGGCTTAACACAAAACAGCCAAGCAAAAGCTTGGCTGTTCTCGCACAAAATATCTAAGCTTTAGTCTTATTCAGTGACCTGGATCGCTAAACCGGCTTGATTGCTTAATTGCGTAAAGGTCGGGAAACTTGTGGCAACCGTCTCAGTACCAATGATTTTAATTTCACCAGAGGTGCGTAAACCTGCCATTGAGAAACTCATCGCAATACGGTGATCATGATGTGATTCAATTTCGCCACCGGTGAAAATCGCGCCCCACTCACCTGAACGACCTTTACCTTCAATGATGATGCCATCGTCAGTCGGTGTACAATCGATACCCATGGTTTTTAAACCATCCGCCATCACTTGAATACGGTCTGATTCTTTCACACGCAGCTCAGCAGCACCCGTTAATACGGTTTGCCCTTCAGCACATGCCGCAGCAATGAACAATGCAGGGAATTCATCAATCGCCAATGGCACTTGATCTTCAGGCATATGAATACCTTTGAGTGTACGTGTGCCTTGAATACGAATGTCTGCAATCGGCTCACCGCCTGCAATACGTTCATTTTCAACCGTAATATCTGCACCCATTTGCTTCAAAATCTCGATCACACCTGTACGCGTTGGGTTAATGCCCACTGCTTCTAAAGTGACGTCTGAACCTTCAGTAATCGCAGCACCCACCATAAAGAAAGCAGCCGATGAAATATCTGATGGCACTTGAATCTCTGTACCGACTAACTTACCGCCACCTTGCAGTGAAATACGGTTGCCCTCTGTTTTCACGTCATAACCAAATGCACGTAGCATACGTTCAGTATGGTCACGTGTAGGTTCAGGTTCTGTGACTGATGTTTCACCTGCTGCCCACAAACCTGCCAATAAAATCCCAGATTTCACCTGCGCAGATGCCATTGGCAAGTCATAGTGAATGCCTTGTAAAGCTTGGTTTCCAGTGATCGAAACAGGAGGTGTACCACGCTCACCTGTGGTTTGAATCTGTGCGCCCATTTCGCGTAACGGTTTAGCAATACGTTCCATTGGACGCTTCGACAGTGATGCATCACCCGTCATTACAGAGTCAAATTTTTGTGCAGAGAGCATGCCTGAAAGCAGACGCATCGAAGTCCCTGAGTTACCCATGTAAAGCGCACTTGCTGGTGCTTTTAGGCCATTTACGCCCACACCATGAATCGTCACTTCACCATTTTTAGGACCTTCAATGCTCACGCCCATATCACGGAAAGCTTGTAAGGTTGCTAACGCATCTTCACCTTCCAAGAAACCTGTCACATGCGTCGTTCCTTCCGCAATTGCACCAAACATGATTGAACGGTGTGACACAGATTTATCACCTGGCACGCTAAACTTACCTTGGAAACTCTTTTTACCCGGTAATATGGTGAATTGCTGTGTCGTCACTTTATTGTTCTCCATGAAAGGTTTTTGAGCGAGCATATGGTTAAAATGCTGGCGTGCTGCTTGCGCATGTCCGAGCAAGCCCATTAAAGCATGTGAATCTTCATCTTCAATGAGTTTACGAATCGTTGCCAGTTGGTTTTCAAAACCATCTACGGCATTTAAAATGGCTTTTTTATTGGCAAAAAAGATGTCATGCCACATTTGTGGGTCACTTGCCGCAATTCGAGAAAAATCGCGGAATCCCCCCGCAGCATAGCGGAAAATGTCTAAATTATCTTCCCGATTTGCCAATTGTTCGACCAAATTAAAGGCCATTAAATGTGGAAGATGACTGGTATATGCCAATACCTCATCATGTTTTTCCACATCCATGCAAATTACTTCGGCTTTGGCGCTTTCCCACATTTGAATCAGTTTATTGACTGCCCACGGCGCACTGCTTGGCAATGGTGTCAAAATGACTTTGTGATTGGCAAATAAATCGACCTTGCCTGCATGCACGCCCGTATGTTCTGCCCCAGCAATTGGATGCCCTGGTACAAAACCTGCAGGTAAGTTTTCACCAAATACCGCTTTGGCTGCAGCCACGACACTAGCTTTGGTACTGCCTACATCGGTCAGTATTACATTGTCTGCCAAATGTGGCTGAATTAATCGCAAGACTTTTTCTGTGGCTTGCACAGGTAGCGCTAAGACGACTAAATCTGCACCTTGTACCGCATCAATAGGGTTATTAAAGCCTTGTTCAATTAATCCTAATTCCAAAGCATCTTGCAGCGTTTTTTCAGAACGGGTCGATGCCACAATATGCCGACTTAAATTTTCTGCCAGCATTACACGTGCCAAACTCGAGCCAATGAGCCCGAGTCCGATAAATGCAACTTTTTCAAACAATGGTTGCGCCATGTTTTATGCCTTTGCTTCCTTGCCCAATACTTTAGCTAATGCACGCAGGAACTTCGCATTTTCTGCTTCTGTACCAATTGAAACACGTAAATGGGTCGTAATACCCACAGGACGTACAATCACACCTTCTTTCAATAAGGCATTAAAAGTTTGACCCGGATCGGCTTCTATATCTACCAAAATAAAGTTAGCACGTGAAGGCACATAATTCAGACCCAATGCTTTAAAGCCTGCTTCCAATTGCGCCATACCTACTTTGTTGGCAATACGTGATTTTTCGATAAAATCTTCGTCTTTTAATGCCGCAACCGCAGCCACCATTGCCAAATGATTAACGTTAAAGGGTTGACGAATACGGTTTAAATAATCCGTTACTTCTGCAGAAGCCAAAGCAAAACCAACGCGCAGCGCCGCTAAACCATAACACTTAGATAAAGTACGGCTCACGATTAAGTTTGGATATTGCTCAAGGAATTTAAGGCTGTTGAAGTTTTCTGGAAAATACTCCACATAAGCTTCATCTAATACCACAATCACCCGTGCAGGAACTTTTTGCATAAAGGCTTCAAATTCAGCCTCTTCAAACCATGTACCTGTTGGGTTATTTGGATTGGCAATAAAAATTAACTTGGTGTTGTCTTGAATTGCTGCTGCCATAGCATCCAAGTCATGTGAAAAACCTTTGGCTGGTACTTCGATGGCTTGTGCATTAATGGCTTGTGTTAGCAAAGCATATACTGCAAAGGCGTGCTGACTATACAACACCGAATCTTGGTCTGAAACGAATGTACGCGCAAACATTTCTAGCAAATCGTTTGAACCATTGCCCAAAGTAATACGATCATGTGCAAAGCCAAATTGTTTGTGAATTTGGTCTTTTAGAATAAAACCACCACCATCTGGATAACGACCAATTTCAGCAATTTCTGCTGTAACGGCTTCTTTGACTTTGTCAGAACAGCCCAATGGGTTTTCATTTGAAGCAAGTTTGACGATATCTGTAATGCCCAACTCACGCTCAAGTTCACTGATTGGTTTACCTGGTTGATAAGGCTTTAACTTCGAGATGCCTTCATTGGCTGGGACAATCGACATTTTACACTTCCAGTTGAATAGGTGGTGAATGTGGTGCGCATGACAAACATGCGCACCACTGAATTAAATATGGTTATAACACGGCAGCAGGGTAAGAACCCAAGACACGAATTTCTTTCACTAATGGACGGATTTCTTCAATCGCTGCACGGACATTGTCTTGCTCGACATGCCCTTCTAGGTCAATAAAGAATACATAGGCCCATTTTTCTGGCAAGGCAGGACGCGTTTCAATACTGGTCAAGCTAATATTATGCTTCGCAAATGGTGCAAGAATTTCGAGCAGCGCCCCTGCACGGTCATGTGCAGATACCAACAATGAAGTTTTGTCGTTGCCACTTGGTGGAACTTTCTCACGACCAATCACTAAGAAACGTGTAGTGTTTTCTGGGTTATCTTCAATATTGCTATGTAAAATTTCGAGTTCGTAAATATTGGCCGCTATTTCAGAGGCAATTGCAGCAGAGTGCCATTCATTACGAATACGGCGTGCTGCTTCTGCGTTTGAGCTGAGTGCTACACGTTCCACCCCTGGATAATGCACATCTAACCATTTACGGCATTGTGCCAAAGTTTGCTGATGCGCATAAATTTGTTTAATGCTGTCTTTACGGGTATTTTCAGACACAAGAAATTGGTGATGAATACGCAACTCCACTTCACCAATCACATTTAATGGCGATGATTTAAAACAATCTAAAGTATGGTTCACCACACCTTCAGACGAGTTTTCGACAGGCACTAAACCATAGTTCGCACTGCCAGCTTCCACATCACGGAATACTTCATCAATTGTAGGCAAAGGACGTACAATCGCATCTTGACCAAAATGTTTAAGCACTGCGGAATGCGTATAAGTACCAATTGGCCCTAAAAACGCAATACTTTGTGGCGCTTCAAGTGCCAAACATGCCGACATAATTTCACGAAATAAACGTGCCATGGTCACATCGGACAACGGACCTTCGTTGCGTTCCATAACATTACGTAAAACTTGCGCTTCACGTTCAGGACGGTAAAACAACGGGCTCTCTTCTGCTGCAAATTTTGCTTTCGCCACCGCTTCAGCAAGTTGTGCTCGACGGTTAATCAGCTGCTGAATCTGTTGATCTACAGAGTCAATATCTTCACGGATTTTAGCGAGATCAAGAGAAGTCGTTGTGTTCTGATCGTCTTGGATCATTGTTATGTCGCCCTTCATAAACATTTTGCAAATAGTATAACAATAGTTAGCTTTCAAATGTTGCGCAATACAACTTTCAGTGTTTCAGATGTAAAAACATACAGTTGAGCAAAGCATCCTCAATCTATACATTGAAGCCGCAACTTTGCACAACCTAACGCTTAATACTGTGCAACTATACTTTTCTTTTTTGCATCTCTAATTCTAAGCGGTGTAATTTTTAAGTGTAATTATCAATCAGCGCATTATTTTTAACTCTGATGAAATCATAAAAAAGAGCCAGCACGGGGCTGACTCTGGTGATGATCGTTGATCTTTACTCAATTAGACTTTGAAGCATTGTTTTAACGCCCCAATAAACCACGCGCGACAATTTCTTTCATAATTTCATTTGTTCCGCCGTAAATCCGCTGGATTCGCGCATCGACAAAGAAACGAGAAATTGGATATTCCGTCATATAGCCATAACCGCCAAACAGTTGTAGCAATTGATCGGCAACTTTCATTTGCATATCGGTTGCAAAGCTTTTTAGAGCGGCTGCGGTTTCTACGTCCAGTTTGCCCTGCATATACAATTCGACGTTTTGATTATAAAAAGCAGCAGTTGCCAATTCATCAATTTTAGCCTGTGCCAATACAAAACGGGTATTCTGGAACTGACCAATCGCTTGTCCAAACGCCTGACGCTCTTGCACATATTGCGTGGTCACATCAATTGAACCACGAATAGCACCCAATGCCGTGGCAGCAATTGCAGTACGTTCACGCGGCAATTCTTGCATTAAATAGGCAAAACCATGCCCTGCCTGTCCTAACAATTGATTTTTCGGTACTTTGACATTGTCAAAGAATAGCTCTGAGGTATCTTGTGAATGCAAACCAATTTTTTCTAAATTGGTGCCTTTTTTAAAGCCTTCCAAATGAGTATCGACCAACATGAGCGATACGCCTTTGGCACGTGCTTGTGGATCAGTTTTTACTGCCAATACCACCAAACCTGCATGCTGACCATTGGAAATAAAGGTTTTAGAGCCATTCAGTACATAATGATCATCTTGCAAAATCGCATTGGTCCGCATGGCTTGCAAGTCTGAACCCGCGCCTGGCTCGGTCATGCCAATTGCGCCAACTACCTCACCCGACACCATACGTGGCAGCCAGTATTGTTTTTGTTCTTCTGTACCAATGTGCAAAATATACGGTGCAGCAATTTCAGAGTGGCAGGAAATACCTGTAGAGAGTGCACTATAGCCTGCACGTGCCGATTCTTCGACCAACATTAAAGAATAATGTGTTGGAACACCATAGCCACCATATTCTTCAGGCACATCAATACATAAAAAACCATTTTCACCGAGCAAATTCCAGACACTGCGCGGCATGATACCTTCGCGTTCCCACGTCGCATAATGCGGTGCAATATGTTCCTGCATAAAACGTCGAAAGTTATCTCTAAATAATTCTAAATCAGCATCATAAGCCAGCATATCCAATCCTTTATGTTTTCAATTGTTGTTTTCAACAATATCCATGCTATGCATTTTTATAATGGCTGTCATGTGTTATCTCTACACTGTGTCTTACTTTAGAGTCAACTTTAGTCGTCATTTCAGAAATGCACTGAAACTTGTGGCAGCGTGTATAAACTGAAGCTGTGAATGGTGCTGCAAACTATTGCCAAAGTTTATACACTAGTACACCAATGAAATTAAAATTGATAACGTGTGAACTCGCTTATGCCAAATACAAACCCCAATAAAAGAAATATTTATAAAGATGCTGAACATCCTTTTGCACAATTTATCCGTATTATTGGCAAAGGCAAAACAGGCGCACGCTCACTGAACTATGATGAAGCCTATCAAGCTTTTTCTATGATTTTGCGCAATGAAGTGTTGGATGTGCAAGTGGGCGCTTTTTTAATGCTGCTGCGCGTAAAGGAAGAATCTGTAGCAGAATTGGCGGGTTTTGTGCAAGCCACCCGTGATCAACTGCAATTTAAACCGCTTCAAGTCGATTTAGACTGGTCATCTTATGCAGGTAAACGCAGACATTATCCCTGGTTTTTATTGGCAGCGCTGACTTTAGCAAAACATGGTTATAAAGTGGTGATGCATGGTGCTTCTGGGCATACGATCAACCGTTTATATACCGAACAAGCGCTGCAATATTTAGATTATCCAATTTGTCAAAATGAGTTAGACGTTGAGCAGCACTTGGCGCAGCGTAATTTCGCTTATTTACCATTGGAGGTTATGTCTCCCATTTTGAGTGAGTTGATTAATTTACGCAATGTGATGGGTTTACGCTCACCCATTCATACCCTTGCCCGTTTAATCAATCCATTTGATGCCAAAGCCACCATGCAGGCAATTTTTCACCCTGCCTATCGCAGCTCACATCAACAAGCCGCATTTCAGTTAGGTTATCAAAACAGTGCGGTGATTAAAGGCGAAGGTGGTGAATTTGAGCGCAATCCCGATGCCAAAACTTTAATTTGTGGCATCAAAAATGGCACTTTATATGAACATGAACTACCTAAACTGACCGATAATCGTAGCCCTGTAGAAGAAGAACTGGATTTGGCCGTGTTTAAAGCCGTCTGGTTAGGTCAGCAAACGCATGAATATGGTGAAGTTGCCATTACCGAAACCATGGGCATTGCTTTATATACCATGGGCGTTTGTGATGATTATGCAGCAGCAATCCAAAACGCTCAGCAGCTTTGGCAAAATCGTCACAACTAAAAACTTATTGAAGATACAAAAAAAGACACCAATCTCAGGTGTCTTTTTTTATCTTTCAACTTTTCTGAAAGCAGTGGTTTATCATTTAAACAAAGCGAATTGGTTTAAATTCTTCATGCTTGTGATGATCGTCATCACACTGCTCGCCTTCATCTTTAGTACCACGGTCAATGTAGCCACTGCGTTCAGTTTCAGGCAGGTTTTTCATTTCCCACGCATATACTGCTTGCATGCAAATTTGACGTTGCTCTTGGGTCAGCGCAACACCGTTTGGCCACTTGCCAATTTCTATTGCCGTTTTTAAACGTCCAACAATTTCAGGATCGAGTACGGCAAGCATTTGTTCAATATTCATCATTCATCCTGCTGTTGCATTGATTCAAAATCTTGATTCCACCCTAATTTGGTACGACATGCCATATAGAAGTCATACCCTGGTGGATGTAATAAGTTTAATTTATAAGGATGTTTGCGGATATGCAAACTATCTCCAACATTTAATGAAACACTATGTTGACCATCGGCACTGACCATTGGCAACACACGATTTTCACGAATTTGGATTTTAATTTCGCTGTGTCCACCCACCACAATTGGGCGTGAGGACAAGGTATGTGGATGCATAGGCACCAATGCAATTGCATCCATGCTGGGATGCACAATTGGACCACCACCCGACAAGGCATAAGCTGTTGAACCTGTTGGCGTCGAAACGATTAAACCATCACTGTGCTGACGATAGACATATTGCCCATCAATATTGAGTTCAAAGTCAATCATGTGAACCGACTTACCCGAATGTAGCACCACATCATTTAAGGCAATTGCTTCATAAATGATTTCGCCTTTAGAGCGCACTTCCATTTCGAGTAAAAAACGACGGTCTGACTGGAAATGTCCTTGCAAAACCTGATCAAGTTTAAAAATAACTTCTGTCGGTTTAATATCGGTAAGAAAGCCTAAACGCCCACGGTTCACACCAATCACAGGAGTATTGTATTTGACCAAGGCGCGCGCTGCATGCAGCAAAGAACCATCACCACCCACCACAATCACTAAATCGACCACTTCACCTAATAAAGCACGGCTAACCGTTTGGGTATTGTTATAAGGTACAAGTTCAGCGGTGTCAGAATCAAAAACGGGATGCAAACCCAATCCTAAAATATGGTCGTGAATCAGACATAATGTTTCTACGACAGAATATTTGTCTGGACGCCCAATCAGTCCAATGTTCCGAAAGTTCTTATGTGAAATTTGCACCTGCGATATCGCTCCGCTACGATTCGACGCCTATCATAGCACTAAGCTAGTGGATTTAAGAAAACTTTAAAACTACATTTCTACTCAATTTTATGATGATATTTTCCCTTCAGTCACAGATTAATTATTGCAAATTCAGCAAAAGCTTCGCATGATTAGCAAAATTTATCAGGATCTTATCGCGATTTATGAAGTCTGAGCGTGGCATAGGCATAATTGCTTTACTATTTTGCATCATCGTTATTGGCGGGTTTATTGCATTTAGTATCTACTTGATTCGTCTAGATAATATTGTCAGAGACAAGTTTGAAGGACAGCGTTGGGATATTCCAGCCAAGGTTTTTGCACGGCCATTAGAAGTGTATAGCAACGCACCTGTTAGCCAGACAGACTTTACTCAAGAACTAAAACTGCTTGGCTACAAAAATACAGATAACTATGCTAAATCAGGCAGTTATGTTAGCGATGGCAATACTTTATTTGTACATACTCGTGGTTTTGACTTTGGCGACAGTGTAGAACCTGAACAGGTTTTAAAAGTCAGTTTTGCCAATAATCAAATGAGTGAAGTGAGTGCCACCAAACCTTCTAATACGGGTATCGCACGTTTAGAACCCATGTTGATTGGCGGGATTTATCCGCAGCACAATGAAGATCGAGTACTGATTAAACTGAATAAAGTACCTAAACCACTGATTGAAGCCCTCATCGCTACCGAAGATCGTAATTTCTATCAACACTACGGCGTTTCAATTCGTGGTACTGCACGTGCAATTGTCAGCAACGTCACTGGTGGCAAACGCCAAGGCGGTTCCACTCTTACCCAACAATTGGTGAAAAACTTTTATTTAAGTCCAGAACGCACTTTAAAACGCAAAGCCAATGAGGCGCTCATGGCTATGCTGATTGAGCTACATTACAACAAAGATGAAATTTTAGAAGCCTATTTAAATGAAGTAAATTTAGGACAAAACGGTAACTATTCTATTAATGGTTATGGCTTGGCTTCACAGTTTTATTTTGGTATGCCGTTGCGTGAACTCAACATTTCACAACAAGCCTTTTTAGTCGGTTTGGTACAAGGCCCATCATTATATAATCCTTGGCGCAACCCAGAAGCTGCCAAAAAACGCCGTAACATTGTGCTAAACAATATGTTAGTGATGGGTTACTTAAACCAAGAACAATATGAAAAAGAAACTGCACGCCCTTTAAATGTCATTACAAAACCTTCCCTCGGCCCTGCCCGCTTCCCCGACTTTTTAGATATTGTCCGCCGTCAATTACGTACTGAATATCAAGAAGGAGATTTGACCAATCAGGGTTTGCGTATCTTCACCACGCTTGATCCTATTGCACAAACCAACGTACAAAATGCTTTTAAAGCATCAGTTGAGCGTTTAAGCAGAGCCAATCCAAAACGCTTAAAAGACTTACAGGGTGCGGTGCTAATTTCTCATCCTGAAAATGGCGAGTTAGTGGCAGCGGTGGGTTCTACGCAAGATTTTACCGGCTTTAACCGTGCCTTGGATGCCAAACGTCAAGTTGGCTCGCTGCTGAAACCAATTATTTATTTAACTGCGATTGAGTCTGGTCGATATAACTGGGCAAGTCCTGTAGAAGACAGTCAGATCAGCATCCCGATTGATGGTAAATCATGGACACCACGTAATTACAGTGGCATCGATCATGGGGTTGTGCCTATGTTGCAAGCTCTGTCTCAGTCTTATAACTTGTCTGCAGTTCGTTTAGGACAGGAATTTGGACTATCGACCTTCCGTAACCATCTCATTAAATTTGGTATCCCGAGTGATGCCATTCCACAGTATCCGTCTATTTTCTTGGGTGCAGTAGATTTATCGCCTATGCAGGTGATGGATATTTATGGCAACTTTGCCACTGGTGGTTTTAAATATCCGACCAAAGCGATTCGTACAGTGGTCGATGCTAATGGACGTTTACTTGACCGTTATGGTTTAACAGTACAACAAACCATTGATCCTTCTGCCGCCTATATTTTGAATTATGGTTTACAGCAAGTCATGACTTCTGGTACAGGTCGCGCAGCATATAATAGCCTATCGAGAGATTTAAAATTGGCAGGTAAATCAGGTACCACCAATGATACCCGTGATTCATGGTTTGCAGGCTATTCGGGTAATTATTTAGCCGTAGTTTGGCTTGGTTTGGATGATAACAAAGTCACAGGTTTAACAGGGTCGTCTGGTGCTTTGCCTGTGTGGAGCAATGTGATGCAGCAATTGCGTCAAAAACCTGTCAACTTACGTCAGACTGAACAAATTCAATGGCATTGGATTGACCGCAATTCAGGGCATTTATCGGCGCAAGGCTGTGAAGGTGCGATGTACATTCCTGTGAATCGTAATAATGTTCCGCGTCAGGCAACCGCATGTGGTTTTTCACACTATCAGGTAGAACCCGTTTACCAGCCCGATACCGAAACTCAGCAGGCAGCACCTGAGACCACTGATAGTATCGAAAATTATATCCGTGAAACTGAACCTGTAACAGATGACAATACCGATGGTCGTGTCATCTCAAGCGGCAGTTATATCAATTAATCTTGAGGATATCGGTCAGTTAGGCTTATGAAATTATCTCAAATAAGACAAGTTTTTTTCACCACGTTTGTAGTAGGCTCGACGGCAACGATCGTAGCCTGCCAGAGTTTACCTGAACAGCCCACACCTCAGCCTATGCCTGAGAAACCTCAAACTGTGACGACACCAGAAGGTGTGGTGATTCGTCCTTATGAACGTGAAGAGATTAAGCGTCAATCGTTGCAAGTGGTGGTGCCGCAACAAAGCGTACGACAAAAATTAGAGGATGGTCGTCGTTTGCCTGCTTTTCAAAAGTTGATGCAGCAAACCAAGGTTGCATATAAACAAGGTCAATTCAACCAGGCCGAGACTGCGGCTTTGCAAGCGCAACGACTTGCCCCGCAAGCAGCAGAAACCTATTTATATTTGGCTTTAATTGCCAACCAAAAGAAGCAACCTGCCAATGCCGAAGCCTTGGCACGTCGTGGTTTAAGCTATGCACAAAGCGATGCCATGAAACGTCAATTGTGGTTAGTGATTCAAAAAGCAGCACAGCAACAAAATAATGCCAAAAGCCTTACGCAGGCTCAACAGGCTTTGAAAGATTTGTAAGGACGATAATTTAATACACTAAAAATCGCTGAGTTTAATTACATCCGCGATTTTTTTTATTTGTGCAGACTAAAAAATCAAATAAAGCGCACGCCTGCAATACCATAGGCATGATGCTGCTCTGCAGTAGCAAAATCATGCTGAGTTAAGCCACCTAAAGCAAACACAGGAATATCGACAAATTCAGCGATCTGCTGGAATTTTTCCCATCCCAAAGGTGTGGCATCCTGATGCGTGGTGGTTGCTAAAACAGGGCTGAGTAAAATAGCTTCACAGCCAATTTGCTGTGCATGTTGTGCCGAAACAATGTCATGACACGCTGCAATATAACGCTGCCCGATTTTTAAATCGCCCTTTTGTAATTGCATCAATTGTGATTGTTTTAAATGAATTGCTGCTATGGCATGTTGTTGAATCGTATTTAATTGCTTCCACAATTCCCAATTGACAATCACTTGTCCCAGTTGCTCAATACAATGTTCTGACAATTCAACCTTGCAGGCAGCGTTGGGTTCAACCCGCCAATACAGCAGTTTTTGCTTAGGCAAATTTGCTAAATGTTTTAAATCATCACTGACTTTAATTGCCTGTTGCCACGCCAGTCGTTGCACAATTCCACGATTGGCTTGCGGAAAATTCAGTTCTAAAAGTTGCGGGCGGCTAAACCACGTCCAAGGCAGTTGAATATCTTTTAATAAAGCCGCAGGTACAGCAGCCTGAAAAATATGCAGATTGACAATCACATCATCATATTCATGACAAATGATATCAAAGGCATGCCACTGCTGAATGCCAATACCAACCTCTTCGAACACTTCGCGTCGGCATGCATCTGCAGGGGTTTCACCTACTTCCACTTTCCCACCTGGAAATTCGTGTTTATTGCCCTGATGTTGTTTGGCTTCGCGCCAACCCACCAACACTTTGTTTTGATGAAATAACAACGCAATCGCCACATGAATATTTGGCTTAGACATGAACCCGATTCCTTTTTTTGCAATGTACGTTTTACTGCAAATTGTAGACTTTTATAAAATCAACAATAATTCGTTGACAGGATTACATGATAATGATTATCATTTAAAACAATTCTTACACACCACGGAGTAACAAAAATGAACGCCCCATTTAACCTATTTTCACGTCATTCAGACACTCAGCATGCCCTACCTATGTTACATTCAAATAACTTGTTTGCGCTAGGACGCGAAATTCGTATTTTGCATGCAGGTGAAGAATATCGTTTACGCTTAACCCGTAACAATCGTCTTATTCTTACAAAATAATTAAAACAATCAATACAATAAAAAACGTGGAAACAGCAGTATGAATCAGCGCATACTGCTTTTAAGTTTTAACTTGTTTATTTTTAACTTGCTTACCAAAACCAATCATATTTACAACTGAGCTTTAGGCAACAAAATACGTACTTTTAAACCACCTTGTTCAGCACGTGAAAATTCAATCTTTCCTGCATGCAACTCTATAATTTTCTTACAAATCGACAGTCCTAAACCAGAACCTTGAGTTTTGCTGCCCAAAGCACGGTAAAAGCGTTCGCCCAAACGTGCCAAAACTTCATCAGTCACCGCTTGACCATTGTCGGCGATACAAATTTCCTGCATCAATTCATACGGTTTTGCTTCAATCCAAATACGTCCTTGAGGTGCTGTATAACGCACTGCATTGTCAATCAAATTACGCAGGCAGCTAAATAGCAATTCAGGATTGCCCTGCACTTGTATTTCTTGCACATCTAGATGAATCTGAATGGCTTTTTCCTGAATAAATGGCGTCAGACTTTGTAAAACTTCCTGTACCAAGTCTGCAATAGATACCGTACTCTTATTTAACGATACAGCATCGGTCGGGTCTAAACGTGCCAATAACAACAAATTTTCTAATACTTGTGTACCACGGTTGACGTCACGCTGAATTTGCTCTAAATCTTGTGCCAACTCAGGTTGTTGTTGGTATTTACGTTTTAACACCTGCAAACGCAGTTGAATGGCAGATAAAGGTGAACGTAATTCATGCGAAGCATCTGCCGTAAAACGCTGTTCTGCAATTAAAGACTGCTCTACCCGCCCCAACAATTTATTCAATTGCTGCAGCATCGGTTGCAGTTCTTTCAATTCAGGTTGTGTGGGGATAATTGGTGTCAAATCATGTTGATTTTTTTCTGCAATTTGTTGGGAGAGTTGCTGAATCTGCTTAAATTGACGACCAATCATAAAATGCACTATTGCCCATTGCAGCAACCACAGCAGCAATAAAATAGCGGCATAACCTAAACTGGTTGCAGCAATTTCCTTAAAGCGATATTTAAGCGGTTGTACAACTATTACATGCAAGCCATCTTCCTCTGCCACATAGTTACGCCAAATTTGCCCATCTTGCCAATGAAATGAAAAACCATGCTCAGATGCCACGGCAAGCTGAGGCAAGTGAAGCGGAGGTATGTCTTGTTCATCTTCAGAGGTGGTCAGAATCAGATCATCCAAACCCAATTGATAAGCAATATGAAATTGCTCGCTCAACTCATCGACCTGATTACCGGCATGGTCGCGCAAGTCTGCTCGCAGCAACATATCGGCTATTTCATCCATAATCTCGTCATGGACTTGCATGGTTTGGTAACTGGCAACCGCCAATAATAAAATCAGAGCGAAGCCACCCGCCAAGACCGAGCTTAAAACGGAGCTTTTAACCAGTTTGGATTGTAAAGAAATGACCTGTTTAGACATGCTAAGATCAAACTGAATTAGTTATCTTGCTGCATACGATAGCCTAAACCTCGTATGGTTTTAATGCGGCTACTGCCAATTTTTTTGCGTAACTGATAAATAAATACTTCAATCGCATTACTTTCAATTTCATCGCCCCATGCATATAAAGACTCTTCGAGCTGTTCACGAGTCACCACATGCTGCGGGTTTTGCATCAGTTTATGTAAAATCTGGAATTCCTTGGCCGTTAAATTGACCTGTTGATCATCCACTTTCACTTGTTTGCTTTGTGTGTCTAAAACCAAGTTGGCAAATTCAAGCTGCTGTGTCGGATGACTTTGCGCATTGCGTAACTGACTGCGTACCCGCGCCGATAGTTCTTCAAGGCTAAACGGTTTGACCAAATAATCATTGGCGCCCAAATCAAGTCCCTGTACCCGATCTTGAATACTATCGCGCGCAGTAATAAAAATAACAGGTGTGTCCTGTTGCTGCTGTCGCAAAGCGTGCAGAATTTCATCACCACTATTTTTAGGCAACCCACGGTCTAACAACACACAATCATAATGATGCTGCTGAATGGCCAAAATGGCGTGATCGCCACGCTCGACCCAATCGACATTATAACCATCCATTTCTAGCCAAGTTTTTATGCTTTCTGCTTGTGATACATCGTCTTCAGCCAAGAGTAGGCGCATATCATCCTCTATTACTTATGCTTCAAAGTTTTATGATTTCAAAATACTTTACACGATAAAACCACATACACCTTACAGCGTATGTGGTTTTTGAGTGAGATCAATTTTGTGTAGAAACTAATGCTGTTTTACACAGCGTAGATTTAGAAACGAACTTGATCCACATCTATTTCAATACGTTTTGCAGGCTTGTGATCAATATCCACTTCACCAATTAAGGTGACAGGTGTTTTGGCAGAAACTGCTTTGCCATTCCATAAATCATCATCAATATCGACCGTAATGGTGCCTGTGTTGTCGCGGAACTGATATTTTTCATCACCAATAGATTTCACCACATAACCTTTTAACTGCACTTTGCTGTCATCTTTCAGGCTTAATGCTTGTTTTACCGTTACATTTTGATGTAGTGCTTGGGTGTTAATGCTGTCGTTTGCCATAGTGATTGAAGCCGTTGCCATTAAACCTGCCATCAACATTGCTTTCATTGTAAATTTCATTGCTTCACCTTTTGTGTTGCTCATTTCGTTATGGTGATTAAAACAAAGCAAGATGAGCTGAATCTTAAGATTTCCATTTTTAAACTTCATCGTAAAAAGTTTGAATCTGCTAATTTAATGGCACGACTCGCAACACTTCTTCTAAAGTGGTCATGCCTTCTAAAACTTTGCGTGCGCCTGCAATACGTAACGGTTCAATCCCCTCTTTTTTAGCTTGCTGACGTAATTCATTTAAATTGGCATTGGCGCTGATGAGCTGTTTGGTGTCTAAACTTAACGGCATAAACTCATAAATTCCGACCCGACCTTTATAGCCCGTTTGACGACATTCATCGCATCCAACAGGTTTACACACTTGTGCAGGCATTTCCATAATGTAGTCGAAGGTCAAATGTTCCCAATCTTTTTCATTAATTGAGCCTTCCTGCTTACAATGCGGACACAGCTTACGCACTAAACGCTGTGCCAAAACGCCTAAAATTGTGGCAGCAGTCAAAAATGGCTGTACGCCCAAATCATGTAAACGAGTCAAACTTGAAGGCGCATCATTGGTATGCAATGTCGATAAAACCAAATGTCCTGTCAGTGCCGCTTGAATGGCCATATTTGCGGTATCCTGATCACGAATCTCTCCGACCATAATAATGTCAGGGTCTTGACGCATTAAGGCACGCACACCATCGGCAAAGCCTAAATCAATTGCAGTATTGACCTGCATTTGGTTAAAACTCGGTTCTAGCATTTCAGTTGGGTCTTCAATAGTGCAGACATTAACCTCATCGGTGGCCAATTGCTTTAGAGATGAATACAGCGTGGTGGTTTTACCCGAACCTGTAGGGCCTGTAACCAAAATAATGCCGTGACTATGTGCGGTGAGTGCATGCCATTCATTCAACAAACGACTATCAAAACCCAATTGTTGAAAACTGCGTACCAATACTTCTGGGTCAAAAATACGCATGACCATTTTTTCGCCAAACGCCGTTGGCAAGGTCGATAAACGCAGTTCAGTTTCTTGCCCTTTTGGGGTTCGGGTTTTTAGGCGTCCATCTTGTGGTTTACGTTTTTCGGCTACATTCATGCGCCCTAAAATTTTAATCCGCGAGATGACTGCAGTGAGCGTATTCGCTGGCATGTTATAGATAGTGTGCAACACGCCATCAATACGGAAACGCACTTTGCCTGTGTCTTTACGTGGTTCGAGGTGAATATCGCTTGCGCCTTGTTCAAAGGCAAATTGCAGCACCCAATCCACCAACTTCACAATATGTTGATCATTGGCATCTGGGTTTTGGGTATCGCCCAATTGCAATAAAGCCTCGACCCCTTTATTTTCACGGTCATGTGCAGAAGATTTTTGTGATGAATGTACTGCACGACTCACTTGGTAATATTCAATCAAATAGCGCTGCAATTGATCTGGGCTGAGTAAAACCCGCTGAATTTTTTTGGGCAATAAACTATGTTCTAAGTTGACAACCCATTCTTTTTTATAAGGTTGATCTGTCGCAATTAACACCGCATCTGCAGTCACTTCTACCGCTAAAATACGGTTACGCAGCGCAAATTCCTGCGACATCACAGCAGTTAAAGCGGCAACATCGGCTTTTAATGGATCAATAATATAAAATGGCAAGCCTGATTTATCAGCCAGCCATTGGCATAAACGGTTTAAAGTTAAAGTGGTTTGGGGATGACTTTGATCGACCAAATTAAAGTTGGCAATCCATTGTAACGGATGCCATTTTAATTGGTCACGCTGACGATGCGTGGTTTGTACCAAAGCCTGATCACGCTCGGTAATTTTGCCATCTTTGACTAATTGTTCTAAACACCAAGTACTGTCTATTTCAAAATTAAAATTCATTGTTATATGCCCCAAAATCTGGGTTTACTATAGCAGAGTTTGCTTTCAGGGCTGAATGACTTCTTTGACACCGCCATCTTGTTTGGTTCATTTAAGCAATAATTTGAGAGCGAAAATAGATTCATAAATGGCGATAGACACAATTCAAATATATGATGTTTAAATAACACCTCATATTTGGAATGTTGCTGTGGATTTTCTCACTCCTCCATCTTTGGTTACAACCAATTTCCCAGAGCTGCTCACCATATTTGCAGCAGCGCTTGGCTGTGGCTTACTGATTGGGTTAGAACGCGAACGCAGTAAAAAAAATGCACAACATCATCACTTTGCGGGAGTCCGTACCTTCGGTATTTGCTCGCTGTTAGGTGCAATCTGCTTTTTATTTGGCACACCGCTCGCTATTGTGGGTGCACTGATTGTTGGTGGAATTGGTTTGTTCTCCCTTAAAAAACAAACGGAAGATGACCCGGGTGCAACCACCGAATTGGCCTTTGTTATGACCTATTTTATTGGTGCATTGTGTTTATGGAACATTCCACTTGCTGCGGGTCTATCGGTCATTTTGACTGGCTTACTCATGACCAAACATACTATGCATGGCATTATCAGCCAGTGGATTACCGAAGCTGAACTGCGTGATGGCTTGTTCTTATTAGCATTAGTGCTGATTGCTTTACCACTGACGCCCAATTCACCTTTATGGGGCAATGTGCTTAATCCTTATGTGATTTTAAAATTATTGATTTTAATTTTAAGTGTGCAGGCTTTGGCACATATCGCCAAACGCTTACTCTCAAGCAGCAATGCGCTCATGCTATCTGCGATTGCTTCAGGTTTTGTTTCAAGCACCGCGACCATCGCCAGTTTAGGTATGGAAGTACGAGCGGGTCGTGGTGAAGCACGTATCAATGCAGGTGCAGCGCTAATGTCTTGCGTGGCAACTTTAGCGCAAATGTTAATTATAGTGGCAGGTGTCAATCTGGCGTGGTTTAAGTTATTAATTATTCCAAGTTTGGTCGGAATCGCGATTTTGGTTGTAGCGGGTGTCTGGTTACTTAAACGGCATAAAAATACGGCAACGGCAAAGCCAGAAACTGATACCCGTATGTTTAGCCTTAAAGAAGCCGCAATTATTGTGGCGACATTAACGGCAATTCAAGCCATGGTGTACGGCTTGGAACAAACCCTAGGGGATGCAGGTTTAATCATTGGTACTCTGCTCGCCTCGTTATTTGAGGTGCATGGTGCAATTGCAACCGTGGTGATGCAAGGCCCACCAAGCCAGAAAGTGCTTTTATATGCCTTAATTTTAGGTCTGGTGGCGCATGCGATTGCCAAATGCGTCAATGCCGTACTCATTGGTGGTTTGCGATTTGCATTGTATTTCACTCCTGCCCAAATTCTGCACATGCTGGCTTTGGTGGCTATTTTATATATGATGGTTTAATCGACAGCGATTAAAACAATTTTGAGGATGTGTACTGTGTGCTGATTGACACGGAAACTGACATCAAAATCTGCAAAATTCATGGTGTAAATTCGTTCAGCATCATCCTGATATGCAGGTCGAGGATCTAAAGACAAGACCTGTTCCAACTCCTGTGCAGTTTGTGGTTGCAATACGCCAGAGCCGAGTAACTGATTTTTTTGTGCTTCTGCTGTGTCCATCCAGATCACTGTTTTTCTTATGGGTTCATCTTGCGCATAACCACTTTGTGCCTCGGGCACGGCATCTGAATATTGAATATAAGGTTTAATATCCAAAATAGGCGTGCCATGCAGTAAATCTGCCCCGGTCACATAAACTCGCAATGACTTACCTACATTTTTGACCTGTTTAAATTGCACTACAGACAAACCAATCGGTGCAGGACGATACATGCTGCGCGTCGCAAACACGCCTATTTTTTGATTGCCACCCAATCGCGGTGGGCGTACTTGCGCACGAAAACTAGAGCTTTGCTGTTTATGTAGAGCTTGATGAGCATCGGTTTGGTTTTTATTGTCGTGAAATTGCCAGATTAACCATAAATGACTAAACGCTTCGATCCCTTCAAATGCCAACACATCGTTATAAGGTGCTTGCATTTCAATATACGATTCGACCTGTACCAGATTGGGTTGACGAGGAATACCAAATTTTTCTCGATAGGGAGAGTGCATAAATCCGATTATTGGCATTTTTAGATCAGTCTTCATCACTTTTTCTGATAAGCTCAATTAAATATATTCAGTTTATAGAGAATGATTTTAGATTAGAATAGCAAGCTGTTCTAATTTGATAATTTATTGAGACCTTTAATGGCTGCTTTCAACGTCGAAA
>ERZ650302.486-NODE-486-length-21850-cov-116.986648_pt1 | contig 21850 bp, 20 predicted proteins | sample MGYA00376238_ERZ650302 | MGnify/ENA primary metagenome ERZ650302 (study PRJEB26733, sample SAMN07839298) | wastewater metagenome | biome: urban; feature: wastewater treatment plant; material: waste water | place: USA: North Carolina | collected 2016-04-28 ... | reverse complement strand
ACTCTAAGCCAACCTGGTCGATTTTTCATAGATACTTTTTTAAGTCCCAGTAAATCATGCCCATAAGGTCCAGCACAAGAACAACCAGCTCTAGTTTGGAAACCACTATTTGAAAGTTTTTCGCATAATGTGTAAGGATTAAAATCTTTTATATTAAAAGATACAATACCAATATTATGGCTCTTTTTATTTCCATAAATAAGTAGATTTTGTATACTCTTTAGCTCTTCTAATAGATATAAATATAACTCTTTTTTTCTATTTTCTATAAATTCAAAGCCTATTTCATTTCTTAACTTATATGCCAAAGCAGCTCTTATAAATTGTGTAATTGCTGGAGTTCCAGCATCTTCTCTTACTTCTATTTGTTCTTCATATATTTGATAACTTTTATTTACATATTTTACCGTTCCACCACCTGCAAAACTTGGTGGTAAAGATGTATCTACTAAAAATTTTTTAACTACTAAAATTCCACAAGATCCAACACCTCCTAAAAGTTTATGAGGAGATAAAAATAGTGCATCATAATATGATGATGAAATATTCATGTACGAACTACTTGCAGCTGCATCAAAACAGACAGTTGCCTTATATTTTCTCAAAAGATTTGATATTTTTTTGTAGCAAGTTATTATTCCACTTACATTTGAAGCTATTGTAAAAGAGCCTATAATCTCACGATTTTTATTTTTTTCTAATATATTTTCTAAGTGTTCAAGGTCTATTAGACCATCTTTTCTAAGTTTCACTCTTTTAACTTGTGCCAAACTCTCTCTAAAACTAACCTCATTTGAGTGATGTTCATAGGGTCCAACAATTACCAAAGGCATAGACTTTTTATCTATTTTTAGACCTTTTTCTTTTAGCCTCTCTTTTGTTTTTGGTGGAATATAAACTCCTAAAATCTCTTGTAGTTTTTTTATAGCACCAGTTGCTCCAGAACCACAAGGTAAAATAGTAAAACTATCATCAATTTCTAAACTTTTTTGTAAAGTTTGTCTAGCATCCTCATAATATTTAGTAGTAATTTTTGCATTACTACTCTCTTTTGAGTGTGTATTTGCATAAGTTTCTAAAACTTCATGGATTCTATTTTCAATTTGTCTAAAAGCAAGACCTGAGGCTGTGAAATCAAAATATTTATCTTTGTTTTTACCTATTGTGTTATATCTAAGAAAATTAAGTTTATCACTATTTTCATTTAAAAATGGTCTAAAAATATCTTTTTGCATAAAACTCTTCTTTTAAAATTATTTATAATATTTATATAAACCATAATTTTATCTTATTTATATTTTAGAACTATTTAATTTGGTTTATTAGATTTATTTTATAGTTTCCTAACTCTCTTTTTATAATATCATTTACAGTATGTTCAAAAAGTTCTGGAAGGTTTTCACTTAAAATTACTCCGCTTAACCTTTTTTTATTTAATAATGAGTAGTAAATTAAAATTCCAGCTGCAACTCCTGTTGGATAAGATACATAAGTTGAACCTGAATATGCTGTTTTTACAAGTTCAGTATATTTGTTAAAAGATAGACCAACTGATTCTATAGTACTTATTCTTTTATCATTTTGAGGATATAAAATTTCTAAATATATATCAGCAACTGCTGAAAATTCAGCATATTTGATTGTTTTTTTCTTTATATAATCTTCAACAATTTCAGGAGTTTTCATTTTTGGGACTATATTTTTTATAATTGTATTAATCGATATTTTTGAATCACTGTTTTCATAGCAATATTTATTTGAGAATAAATTTAGCTGGTATAAATTTTTCATTAATTCAATTTCACTTCCACCAACAAAGAGTTTTAAATTTTCAATTTGAGGAAAACTTTGTTTTAGTGATATTAACTCCTCTTGAAAAACTGGATAAATATCGACAATATTTCTAAAATATGGGAATTTATATACTTTTGATTTTGAAAATGGTTCAATAGTTTTTGGTCTATTCTTTTTATAAAAAACTGGAGGAAATGCAAGCTCATCAATAGCTACTTTTGGTGACCACGAAAAGATTAATTTTTTTGATTGAATCTCTTCTAAAAGGTTAATCTCTAATTTTTTAATCTTAACTTCATAAGGAAGATTTTTTAAAGAGTGTATTTTTTCACCGATTAAAAAGTTTGTAATTCCAGGAGAAATCCCAAGATTTATTAAAGCAAATAAATTTTGGGATTTAAACTCATTTTCTAAAATTTGTTGATCAAATTTAAGTGTCGAAATTATCTCATCTTTATAAATATCACTTGCCAAATCAGCATAATTTGTATTGTATTTCAAAGCTAAATTCATAATAGGTAGATTAAAAGATGGAGTAGAACTATTTATAAAAATATCACTATTTTGTAGATATTTTTCATATTTTTTACTATCTTCAAAAATTTCTTCAAAATGTTTTATCTCCAAAAAATCTGATTTATTTAAAATATTACTATTTTTAAAAAAATGACCTTGAGCTTTTTTTATATTTCTTACAACAAATACAAAATTTATATCTTTTTGTTTACTTTTATTAGAAAGTTCATCTAACAAAGTTGCCATAACACTACAAACAGCGCCAACACCAAAAAAAACTATCTTCATATGTACCCCTAAAATTATTTAAAATATGATAATATTTTTGTATTTTATTTTAAAGGTACTTAAATGCAGAAACAAAAGCCATATTTGCAAAGTTTTCCAGATGAAAATGGATATTTTGGTAAATTTGGAGGATCTTTTATTCCACCACAACTTGAACTTCCATTTAATGAGATAAATGAAGCTTATAATAAATTATCAAATGATTTTCAATTTATAGATGAGCTAAAAAAAATTAGAAAATATTATCAAGGAAGACCAACTCCAATTACATATTGTAATAATTTATCAAATTTAGTAGGGGGTGCAAGAATCTATCTAAAAAGAGAGGATTTGAATCATACAGGAGCTCATAAACTAAATCACTGTATGGCAGAGGTTTTACTTGCAAAATATTTGGGTAAAAAAAGAGTTATAGCTGAAACAGGAGCAGGGCAACATGGTGTTGCGTTAGCAACTGCGGCTGCTTATTTTGGATTAGAGTGCGAAATACATATGGGTGAAGTTGATATTAAAAAAGAGCATCCAAATGTTGTAAAAATGAAAATCTTAGGTGCTAAAATAATACCTGTTACAAAAGGATTAAAAACTTTAAAAGAGGCAGTTGATAGTGCTTTTGAGAGTTATTTAAAAGATACAAAAACTCAAATGTTTGCAATAGGAAGTGTTGTGGGTCCTCATCCATTTCCAAAAATGGTTAGAGATTTTCAAAGTATTATTGGTATTGAATCAAAAGAGCAATTTTTTGAGATGACTGGAAAACTTCCTGATGCAATAGCTGCTTGTGTTGGAGGTGGAAGTAATGCTATGGGAATATTTAGTGCTTTTATTGAAGATAGTGTAGATTTATATGCAATAGAACCAGCTGGAAAAGGCTCTAAATTAGGTGAACATAGTGCAAGTATTACTTATGGAAAAGAGGGAGTTATGCATGGATTTAACTCTATTATGTTAATTGATGAAAATGGAGAACCTGCTCCTGTTCACTCAATAGCAAGTGGGATAGATTATCCATCTGTTGGTCCTGAACATGCATATTTAAATAGCATTGGAAGAACTAAAGTGGGACTTTGTAGTGATGAAGAGGCTGTTGAAGCATTTTATACACTTTCAAGATGTGAAGGAATTATTCCAGCACTTGAATCTTCTCATGCTGTTTCTTTTGCTATGAAATGGGCAAAAGATAATAGTGGAAAATCAATTTTGGTAAATCTTAGTGGAAGAGGGGATAAGGATATAGATTTTATAATCGATAACTATCCAAGAGATTAAAATACAAAGTAGGGTTAATCCTACTTTGTATTTATTTATTGTTTTTTAGCTTCAATATCAACTTTTATTTTTACTTCGTCTGAAACTGCTACACCACCTAGTTCTATAGCTTTGTTCCATTTTAGATCGAAATCTTGACGATTAATTTTCCCTTCAAGAGAAAAACCAACTTTATCTCCCAAAATAGCTATATCTTCAACTTCTAAAACTACTGGTTTTGTAATTCCTCTAATAGTTAAATTTCCTGTCATTTTTCCATCATCACCATCTGCTTTATAAGATGTCATCTCAAATGTCATTTTAGGAAACTTTTCAACAGCAAAAAAATCATCACTTCTTAAGTGATTATCTCTTTTTTCAATTCCTGTATCAATTGAATTAGTATCAATATTTGCAACTAATTTTTTAAATGTTTTAGTAGCATCATCAAATTCAACTTTTGCATCATAAGATGTAAATTTACCATGAACATTTGTAACCATCATATGTTTTACTGTAAATCCTACATTTGAGTGAGCATTATCTACACTATATGAAGAAGCCATTAGTAAACCTGTTGATAAAATCATAGCACTCGCAACTTTTGATAATATTTTCATTCTATCTCCTTTATTTTTTATTAACAGTTTAATTCTATATTTCTATAATTAATCAATTATTAATCAATTATTTTATCTTTTTTTAATATTACTAAATAAAAAATAGCAGGAATTATAATTAAAGTTAAAATAGTTGAACTCAACATTCCACCAATCATAGGAGCTGCAACTCTTTGCATAACTTCACTTCCAATAGAGTTTATATACATAATAGGGATAAGTCCTCCAAGTATTGCAAAAAGTGTCATCAGCTTTGGTCGAAGTCTTAAAACAGCTCCATGATATATCGCCTCTTTTACTGCATAATCTCTTTTTTCTTTAATATTTTTATATGCTTCATCTAAATATAACATCATAACTATAGAAGTTTCAGCAGCAACTCCTAAAAGTGCCATAAATCCAACAATAACAGCAATAGAGATATTAAATCCTAAATATTCTATATAAAATACTCCACCACTTAAAGCAAAAGGAAGTGTACAAAATATTATCAATGTATATTTTAAATTCTTTAGTGCTAAATAGATCAAAATGAATATAAACATTAAAACTATTGGAATAATAAAGCTTAATTTTGACATTGCTTGTTGTAAAAACTCACTTTGTCCTGACCACTCAAAATAGTAACCATCTGGAAGTTTTAAATCTTTTAAAAGTTTATTTGCATCATCTTTATATTGTTGTATAGAAAAATCACTTTTTGGGCTAATATAAACATAAGCAACTTTAAGTGCTTTTTCCGATTGAATTATTGAAGGACTCTCTTCATAAGACAAAGTGGCAAATGTTTTAAGTGGTTTAAATCCTAGATTAGTTTTTATTTGTAGATTTTCTAATGCTCTTATATCTTCTCTCTCTTTTGATTCATACCTTAAGCTTATTGGATATCTCTCTAAATTATCTAAAAAGAGAGTTAATTGCTCAGCTCCAACTCCTATACTTAAAGTTTCTAAAATAGTGTTTTTGCTTATGTTATATCTACTTATTGCTTCATCATCTATTTTTATATTTAAATAATATCCTTGATTTATCTTATCTGCGCTAACACTCATAGAGCCTTCATATTTTTTTAAAATGTTCTCTATTTTTGAGCTCTCTTCTTGTAAAACTTCTAAATCTTTACCATAAAGTTTTATTCCCAAAGGTGTTCTAATTCCTGTAAGTAACATATCAATTCTACCTTTAATTGGATATGTCCATGTATTTATAAGTCCTGGAATTTGAAGTTTTTTATCCATTTCTTCAATTAATTTTTTATAAGTCATTCCTTCTCTCCACTGTGATTGTGGTTTAAAAGTAATAATTGTTTCAATCATAGCAAGTGGTGCTGGATCAGTTGCTGTTGCTGCTCGTCCAGCTTTTGCAAAAGTATTTTGCACTTCTGGAAAAGATTTTATAACCATATTGGTTTTTTGTGCCAACTGCTTTGCTAAATCAGCTCCAATTCCATAAGGAGTTACAGGCATATACATAAATGTTGCTTCATTTAGTGTTGGCATAAATTCCCATTTTTGTTTTGAATATGTATATAAGGCAAAAATTATAATTATAAAAAATATAGTAACCACCAAGTATTTTAATTTTAAACTTAATCTTAATATTGGTGAATAAATTTTTATAAAAAAACTATTTAAGATATTTTTATCCTCTTGAATGATTTTACCTTTTATAAAATATATCATCAAAATAGGAACTAGGGTAATTGAAAGTATTGCCCCACAAAGCATTGCAAATGTTTTTGTAAAAGCAAGTGGTGAAAATAGTTTTCCTTCTTGTCCACTTAGTGCAAATATAGGTAAAAATGATACTACAACCAAAAGTAGGGCAAAGAAAATAGGTCGTCCAACTTGTTTTGCAGAAGATAATATTATCTCTATCCTCTCCTCTTTTGTTATATTTTCTTTTCCTTGAAGATGTTTATGAGCATTTTCAACCATTACAATTGTTGCATCAACCATAGCTCCAATTGCAATTGCAATTCCACCTAAACTCATAATATTTGAGCCAATATTAAATAACTTCATAAGTAAAAAACTAATCATTACAGTTAAAGGAAGGGTAATAATTATAATTAAAGCACTTCTAAAATGAAACAAGAATATTGCAACTATTAACATAACAATAATAGACTCTTCAATCAAAGTTCTTTTTAAAGTATCAATTGCAGCATCAATTAAAGAGGTTCTATCATAAACCTCAACTATTTCAACATCATCAATATTTAAAGAATGTAATTTCGCTTTTACATTTTTAATTACACTATGAACATCAACACCATATCTAGTTACTACAATTCCTCCAACAACTTCACCTTCACCATTTAACTCAGCAACTCCTCTTCTATCATTTGAAGTAAGATTAACCTCTGCTATATCTTTTATTTTCAAAGGGATATTATTTTGAGTCTTTATAGTTATATTTTCAATATCTTTTTTTGATTTTAAATATGCTCTTGCACTAATAATTTGTTCATAACCATTTTCAAGTATTACTCTTGCTCCACTATCATTATTATTTTTAGTAATTGCATCTTTAATCTCTTCTATGTCTAAATCATATTGAATTAATCTATCTTGATTTAGAGTAATTTCATAGTTTCGAACATATCCTCCAACTGATGCTACTTCACTAACTCCATCAACTCCTAAAAGTGCAAATTTATAAAAATAGTCTTGCAAAGTTCTAAGCTCATCAAGGCTTCTATTTTTTGATTTTAGTGCATATTCATAAGCCCAACCAACACCTGAAGCATCAGGACCTAATTTTACTTTTGCAAGAGCAGGAAATGTTCCTTGCAAAGTTGATAGTTGTTCTAAAATTCTACTTCTAGCATCGTATAAATCAACTCCATCTTTAAAAATTACATATATCATAGATGTTGAAAAACTACTCATAGCTCTTATTGTCTCTATTTTAGGAAGACTCATAAGATTTGAAATTAGTGGATATGATATTTGCTCCTCTATTGTCTTTGCACTTTGATTACTCCATTCAACTTCAATTATTACTTGATTTGCAGATAAATCAGGAATAGCATCTAAACTTGTATTTTTTATAGCATATATTGAGCCAAAAGCTAATAGTAGAGTAATAAAAATTACAATAAAACGGTTTTTTACACTTAGGTCTATTATTTTTTCAACCATTTTTACCACTCCTCATCAGAAGTTTCATCATAAAGTCTATTTGTCATAGCATCAGCATCATATAAGAATAAAGAGTTGTTTATAACTTCATCATCAATATCTAAACCACTTAAAATTTCATATTTATCACCACTTACTCTTTTTGCCTCTATTTTTTTAGGTGTAAATTCTCCATTTTCTTTTGGAATAAATACATAATAAGAGTCTGATTTTTTTATAACTGCACTTTTTGGTAAAACTAAAATCTCTTTACTCTCTTTTTCTATTTTTACTTTCCCAAACATTGAAGGCAAAATCTTATTTTGTGAATTTTCTATAACAAATCTAATATCTACTGTTTTTTTCTCTTCATTAAAAACTGGATATATAAAATCAACTTTTGCTACTATTGGATCTTCTACTCCATCAAGTTTAATTATTGAATTCATATTTGCTTTTATAAAACTCAAATCCTCTTGATATATAGAAGCTATAAACCAAATATCTTCAAGTGATGAAATTTGAAAAAGAGTTTTTCCTTTTTCTACATAAGATTTATTATTTACATTTTTTTGTGTGATTATCCCTGAAATTGGTGAACTTACAACTACTTCATTATTTAAAAACTTAGCATTTTTTATATCAAAATTTTCTAATTTACTATTTGCTTTATCATATAAATTTTTATTTAAATCTTTTGCTATTTCAATCTCAGCTTTTATTGATGCAATATCGCTTGAATAAATTGTATATAAACTTTCACCTTTTTTAATATTCATATAATTTTTATTTGCATTTAAATGTGTAATATATCCATCAAATCTGCTTACAATATCTATCGTTTTACTCTCATTTAGTTTTGTAATTCCATAAAACTCTTTTGATTCTTTAAAACTCTCTTTTTTTACTTTTACTTTTTCAATATTAAAGAGTTGTTTAGCATCTATTGGATTGGAATTAAGAGTTATAGCTATAAGTATTAGCGATAAGAATATTTTTTTCATTTTACACCTTTATTTGAGTAATATATAAGTTCACTGTAGTTCTCAAAATATTTTTCAAGTTGTTCACTTGCTTTCATTTCATAATCAATCAATTCATTTAAACTATTTAGATTCTCTTTTAAACTCTCTTTATCAAATCCTACAAACTCTTCTAAAACCTTTTGTATTTTTTGTTTTATAGGTACAATCTTTTCTTGAAGGATTTTATAATTTGTTTTATATTGCTCTAAATTATTTAGATATATTTTTGTTTGTAATCTTAAATTATGAATTTGACTATCTAGTTTATTATTAGTTTCATTTGTATTTAAATTTGCTTTTAATTTATTAATATTTTCTGTATTATAAATTGGTAGAGGCATAGACATTGTAATATTTGCATAATCTTGCTCTTTATTTTGCATATATTCTAAAGCTAAAGTTATACTTGAAAACTTTTTTGCATCTTCAAGTTGTGCAGTATCTTTATATTTTTGGCTTGTTGTTTGAAGTGTTTGTATCTTTGGATGAAATATTAATTGTTCTTCAATTTGTTGTCTGTTTATATCTTTTAGTACTAAGTTATCATCAATTTTATCAATCTTCTCATAACTTATTTGCTCTAAACTTAGATATAAATTATCTTTTGTTGTTTGAAGTTCATTTATTTTCATTTGTAAATCATATTTTGAAATTTGTGTATTTAATATCTCATTTAAAGATACTTTATCATATGAATATAGTTTTGTATAAAGCTCTTCTAGGCGGTTTAAATTCTTTTGATATTCATTTAGTAGTTTTAATCTATTTTCTAAAATTAAAATAGTGTATGAATATAGATAAATTTTTGATTCAAATTCTAGCTTTATATCCTGTAGAGTTTGTTCTTGCAATAATTTATCTTTTTTTGCAATACTCTCTTCAAGTTCAAGTTTTTTACCAATAGGTATGGCTTGAGATAACTCAATTCCATACTCTTTTTGATTATTTAAATAGTTTTTATTCAACATAATATCATTTGCTTTAAAGCTTATCATTGGATTTTCCCAATTTTTAGCCTGTTTTATTTGGAAATTAGCAATTTCAATAGAGTTTTCAAGGCTTTTAATATCAAAATTATTTTGTAAACTCTTTTGTACTATATTTTCAATCGAAGTTCCAAATAAATAACTAGCAAAAATTAGTGAAGTAAAAACTACTTTTTTCATTTTAGAAGCTCACACTACTTTTTACAGAGTGAACTTTATCATCAGCTGTTTTAAATCTGATATTATATTGCCAAGTTCCATCCATACAGAAATTAATTACAAAACTATAAATGCCATTTTCAAATTTTCCTTCACCTTCATGCTCCATATATGGCATTCCTGGCATCTCTGGCATAAAAAACTTAGCTTTTATTTTTGCATCATTTACTTCTTTTCCATCTTTTGTGATTTTCACAAAAAACTCATTACTTCCTGCACTTAAATCTCTTTTGCTTGTAAGCTCAAGATTGTATCCATCAACATTTAAACTCTCTTTTAATGAGCTTGCATTTAAAATAGTAGCCATTAGAAGCATAACTACAAAAGCTTTTAATACTTTTTTCATTTTCATTAATCCTTTATTTTGATTTATGAAAATTTACCAAAAGCTTTGTGTAGTTTGTGTGTAGATTTATATTTTTAGAGTTTTAAAGTAAAAGTTGAGCCTATATTTTCAGAAGATTGAACATCTATTTTGATATTGTAAGTTTTGCAAATCATATTTACAATATTAAGTCCTAAACCAAAGCCTCCACTTTGATTTGTTGCTCTATAATATCTGTTGAAAATATCTTTTATTTTATCTTTTGATATTCCAATACCACTATCTTTTATTATTAACTCTCTATTTTGCAAGATAATATCAATATTTCCGTCAGTTTTATTATATTTTATAGCATTTGAGAATAGATTATTAAAAAGTCTTATAAAATCATCTTTATTTATCTCATAAAAGAACTCTTCTATATTAAGGTTTATTTTTAATCTTTTTCTAGCAATCATTGGCTCAAAATTTATAATCTCTTCTTTAATAACTTTTGATAAATCTATTTTATCTAAACTTTTTTTTTCAATATTTCCTAAAAATATATACGTCAAATCTTTATAAATCTCACTAACTCTTTTTGCACTAAATTTTATTCTATCTAGTTGTTTTTTAGTTAAATTATCATCTTCACAAGACATAATTATTGCACTTATTGGAGTATTTAACTCATGAGTAGTATCTTTTATAAAGTTATTTAATCTTTCTCTCTCATTTTTTATTGGTTTTAGAAATAGTTTTGCTAAAGACCAGCTAACAATAGCAATTATTGTATAAAATATTAAAAAAATAAGAAAAATATTTAATTTTAAATTTGATATTTTCTCTTTTAAGCTATTATCTTTTAAAGCTATATACCAAATTCCTAAATGTCCTACAGTTGAACTATCAACAATAATTAATTTCTCTTCATCATTATAAAAATTTTGTTCAAAATTTAACTTTTCGTCTAAATTTCCAAATAATAAATTTTTATCTTTATCATAAAAAGAGATTTTATAATCTTGATTATTCAAATATATATTTTTATCAAATTCGACATCCAACATATGAGATATTATTATTTCATTTGAAACTTTAGATACTATATTTTGCATATTTGATTTTACTAAATCCAAATAAAGTGTTTTCTCATTTTGATAATAGAAAAATAGGGCAATTAACATTAATATAAAAGAGGATCCTAAATAAAGAGCTAAAAAGCTAAAAAAACTTTTCTTTTCACTAGAAGTTAAATCTATATCCAACTCCTCTTATATTTAATATTTTATCTTCTCCCAATATTTTTCGCAGATTTTTTATATAAGTTCTAATTGTAGAGCTTTCTACACTATCTTCATATGACCAAATATTATTTATAATCTCTTCAATACTGATAGTTTTTTTTGGATTATTTAATAAATATGCAAGAATTTCAGACTCTTTTTTTGAGATGATAAAACTTTTTTTATTTAAATTTATCTCCAAGTTTTGTAAATCTAAATAACTATTTTCATCTATTTTTATAATTTTTATATCTATATTAAAAAGCCTTTTTATATTATTTATTCTAATATCAAGCTCTTTTAACTCAAAAGGTTTTTTAATATAGTCATCACATCCACTATCAAACCCTTTTTGCATATCTTCGACCATATTTAGAGATGTTATAAATATTGTTGGAGTTAAAATATTATTATCTCTTAGCTCTTTTAATAGTTCAAAGCCATTTAAATCTGGTACATTTACATCTAATAGAAGTAAATCAAAAGTCTCTGAATATAGCTCTTTTATAGCTTCATTTGAAGAAAAAGTTGTAGTAATTTGATGTTTTTGTTTTATTAAGTGTTCTTCAAGAATTTCATTTAAGATTAAATCATCTTCTAGAAGTAGTATTTTCATTTTGGCATAAAAAAAGGGGTTTTTAAACCCCTTTGCAGTCTTAGAAATTTCTTCTTGGTCTGCTGTCTCTTGGTCTATCTTCTTTTGGTTTAGCTTCGTTTACTCTTAAAGTTCTACCATCAGTCTCTTTACCATTTAAAGCTTCAATAGCAGCATTTCCTGCACTAGCTTCTTCCATTTCAACAAAAGCAAAACCTTTAGATCTTCCTGTTTCTTTGTCCATAATTATTTTTGCGCTCTTAACTGCACCAAATTTAGCAAAAACTGCTTCTAAATCATTATCGTTCATTTTGTACGATAAATTCCCAACGTAAATGTTCATAATTCTTATCCTTTGAAAAAGTTAGACATTATGCCTTAATATTTTTCTTAAATCAAGAGTTTTTAAAATTTTTTTCCAAAGCTTTTGAAATTCTTATCTTACTTTCAGCGAAATCTAAGATAAAAAGTATATCGTAAACTGATGGTGCTTGTGTTCCACCCGTTAATGCAATTCTTATAGGTTGGAACAGTTGTGGAAATTTCAAGCCTTTTGTTTCTATAAATGGTTTTGTAATATTTTCAAGTTCACTAGGAGATACAAAACTATTTTTATTCTCTTCTAAAAGCTCTAAATACTCTTTTAAAATTGAATTTGTATCATCTTTTACAAATTTTTTAACCCCAGCTTCTTCATACTCATTAGGACTGTTTTTTATATCAAGTATAGATTTTTTTAATTCTAATAGTGTATTTGCTCTTTGTTTTGCAAGGTTTAAAATCTCCTCTTTTTTAGAGTAATTAGTTAAATCTAAATCAAAAAATTTCAACTCCTCTATTAATCTATCATTTGAAACAGTTTTTATATACTCACTATTTAACCATAAAAGTTTTTCACCATTATATGCAGATGCTGATTTATTTATATTTTTTGGATCAAATAGTTCTAACATCTCTTTCATACTAAATATCTCTTGATCTTTATTTGACCAACCAAGTCTTACTAAAAAGTTTAATAAAGCTTCTGGTAAATATCCAAGTCTCTTATAATCCATAACATCCATTGCACCATCTCTTTTTGAGAGCTTTTTACCTTCTGGATTATTTATCATTGGAACGTGATAGAAATTTGGATGCTTTACACCTAAAGCATTATAAATAACAATCTGTTTTGGAGTATTTGATAAGTGATCATCGCCTCTAATTACATCTGTCATCTCCATTAACATATCATCAATAGTTACAACAAAGTTATATGTAGGCATTCCATTTGATCTTGCAATTACGAAATCATCAACAAAAGATGCATCAAATTTCATATCACCTTTCACACCATCAAGAAATCTAATCTCTCCTGTTTTTGGAGCTTTGATTCTAATAACTGGCTCAATTCCTTCTGGAATTGTAGGTAAAACTTTACCATCTTCAGGTCTCCATGTCTCATCATATCTTGGAGTTTGTTTTGCAGCTTCTTGTTTTGCTCTTAAGCTATCAAGTTCTTCTTTGCTCATATAACATTTATAAGCATTTCCACTTTCAAGTAGTTGATTTATATATTTTTTATATATTTCAGTTCTTTTTGATTGATATTCAACTTCTCCATCATAAGATAAACCAACCCAGTTAAAAGCTTCAATAATTGCATTTAAAGCCTCTTGACTATTTCTTTCTAAATCAGTATCTTCAATTCTAAGTCTAAAAACTCCACCATTTTTTCTTGCCCATAAATAGCTATAAAGAGCTGTTCTTAATCCACCAATATGTAAATATCCCGTAGGGCTTGGTGCAAATCTTGTAACTGTCATATTAATTCTCCTCAAATTTATCATTTTTTTTATCATCTTTATTATGAATATAAAATCCAATAGCACTAGAAAGTACTACAACTATTATAAAAATAATTAAAGCTATTTCAAGAATTCCCATTTAACTCCTTCTCTTTTAACTGTCCACAAGCTGCACTTATGTCTAAACCTTTTGACTCTCTAATTGTACAAATTACACCTTTTGAATTTAAAAAATCTTTAAATCTCATCATATCAGTTTCAAGAGGTCTTTGATAAGTTGTTCCAGCATATGGATTAAAATATATTAGATTTACTTTTGCTTGTAAACCAGTTAGAAGTTTTACAAGTTTTTTTGCTGCATCTAAACTATCATTTTTATCTTTTATAACCAAATATTCAAACATAACTTTTTTTCTTGTATCTACTGGAAACTCTTTAACAGCTTCAATAATTGATGCAATATTATATGCTTTATTCATAGGAATAAGCTCACTTCTTAACTCATCATCAACAGCATGAAGTGAAATAGCAAGTTGTATTTGTAAATCTTTTTCACCTAGTTTTTTAATCTTACTTGCAATTCCCGAAGTTGAAACCGTTTGTCTTCTTCTACTTATTGCTAAACCATCAAGTTCTGAGAAAATCTCAACAGCTTTTACAAAATTATCAAAATTATCAAGAGGTTCACCCATTCCCATATAAACAATATTTAAAGCCTTGTTTTCAGCTATTTCATTATCTCTTTTTATATGAACAATTTGAGCTATATACTCTCCAACTGTAAGATTTCTTACAAATCCACCACGTGCCGTTAAACAAAAACTACATCCAACTTTACATCCAACTTGACTAGAGATACAAACTGTATATTTTTCACTTCTTACAATTTGTCCATCTTCATCAATTTTTTTATCTTTCATCAAAAGTAAAACAGCTTCAATAGTGTGATTATCTCTTAATTTAAAAAGGTATTTTATACTTCCATCACGACTTTGCTCTTTTTTTACAACTTTTAATATATCAATTGGATAGTTTGTTTTTAAATCCTCTATTAACTCTTTTGGAAGATTTTTCATATCATCATAAGAGTTTGCATACTTTTTATAAAGCCAATTATAAACCTGTTTTGCTCTAAATGATGGTTTTAATCTCTCTTTTAACTCATCTAATGTGTAATCATATATAGATGATAATATCTCTTTTGTCATTACTCTTCTGCTTTTATTTTAATTATATTTTTTTCTATTAAATATTGTGTTAGTTTTTCCATTGCAATTTTATGATTTTTTAAAAAATCATTGTGTGCATCTTCATTTGTATAGTTTGTAACAATAAAAATACCAAAAGCTGGTATTTCAAACTCTTTTGCAACACTTAATACAGAAAAAAACTCCATATTTTCTAATTCGACATTGTATTGTAAAAACTCTTTTGATAAAGTTTGATTTGTACTTATATAGTTTGAGCTATTTACAACTACTTCACTTTTTGTTAAATTTGTATCTATTCTAACTGCATTATCTATTGGAGTATATGAAAAATTTTCTAAAAAACTCATCTCAATATTTGAAGAGTTTTTTGATTCAACAATATCAAATATTTTATGATTTCCATAACTTCCAGCACTTCCAATAAATAAAATAAACTCTGGTCTATTAAATAGACAAATTTTTGTTAGATTTATCGCACTAGAAACTAATCCAACACCTATTGATTTAGCAAACGTAAAAGTTTCTTGATTTCCAGCACTTACAATCACTTACAATCCAGTACAAAATTTGTATTTATTTTTATAATTTCTTCTGTATTTATTGGTGAAATATTTATTGATTCAGATGAATTTACCATATCTAAAGAAGAACTCATTACTCTATTTTTAAAAGTAGGGTAGTCAAAGTTTTCGTTTATATTTACATTTTTAATTTCACATTTTTTTCCAATCTTATTTGAAAGTTCTTTTGTATAATTTCCTATCCATAATAAAACTTCTACTCTTAGTTCATCAATATTTTTATTTTGTAAATTTTCACCAATTTCCCAAGATAAATTTGATATATTTATTTTAATATCATCTGATTTTAAGCTATCTTTTAAAGCCATTAAATCAGCTAAAAAATTGTTTATCTCTTTTGGATCTTTTGACTCTATAATAAATCTTGTATTTGCTATAAATCCTTTAAATATTGATTTATTATTCTCATAATCATATTTTGGAGTCAAATTATAATTTGTATTTTTTATTGTAATATTTTTTGTATTCTTTAAAAAATTATTAAATTTTTCTACTTCAATATTTACACTTTTTTCATCTTTTTTTTCAACACTTATATTTATATTTGTTGTTAATAAATCAGGGTTTACAACTTTTGAAAATGATTTATTAAAATTTATTTCATAAGAAAAACTCAATATTGGTAAAAGTATAGCAACTGCTAATAGTTTTTTCATTTATATCCTTACATTTATATTGTTTTTTTGTAAATATCTTTTTAAATCCATAATATCAACCTCTTTAAAGTGAAAAATTGAAGCGGCAAGTGCAGCATCAGCACCAGCTTCAAAAGCATCTTTAAAGTGAGACATATTTCCAGCACCACCACTTGCAATTACTGGAATATTTACAATTTTTGAAATCTCTTTTGTAATTTCCAAATCAAAACCACTCTTAACACCATCTGTATCCATAGAAGTTAATAAAATCTCTCCAGCACCTCTATTTTCTACCTCTTTTGCCCAAGAAATTGCATCAAGTCCTGTATCTTCTCGACCGCCTTTTACAAAAACATGATATGAGCCATCTGATACTTTTTTAACATCAATTGCCACAACAATACATTGACTTCCAAATCTTTTTGCTCCATCATCTATTAAGTTTGGTGTTTTAACAGCACTTGAATTTACAGAAATTTTGTCACATCCCACATTTAATAAAGCATAAATATCATCTAAATTTCGTATTCCTCCACCAACAGTTAGTGGGATAAATACCTCTTTAGCAACATTTTTAACAATATCTACAATAGTTCCTCTATTTTCTACACTTGCACTAATATCTAAAAATGTTAACTCATCTGCACCTTCATCGTTGTATCTTTTTGCTATTTCAACAGGATCTCCTGCATCTTTTAGACCTACAAAGTTTACGCCTTTTACAACTCTTCCATTGTTTACATCTAGGCATGGGATTATTCTTTTTGTTAGATTATTCAATTTTAATTCCTTAAAAATTAGTTAAAGATATTACCTAAATGTAAGTTAAAAAAAGATATACTCTTGCCTAATGGAAAAAGTAAAAGCAAAAAAAGAGTTCGGACAAAATTTTTTAAAAGATAGTTCAATATTAGATAAAATCATCCAATCGATGCCCCATAACAATAATCATATTGTAGAAATCGGGCCTGGCTTAGGTGATTTGACTAAAAATTTAGTCAAGTACAAAGATGTGACAGCTTATGAGGTTGATACCGATTTAATTGGTATCTTAAAGTCGAAATTTGCAAATGAAATAGAGAGTAAAAAATTCACACTAAAACACATAGATGTTTTAAGAGCTTGGGATGAGCTGAAATTTTTACATGATGGTAAATATGATTTAATAGCAAACTTACCATACTACATTGCAACAAATATTATATTAAGAGCTTTTGAAGATGAACTTTGTGAACACATTATTGTAATGGTTCAAAAAGAGGTAGCTCAAAAATTTACTGCAAAAGTAAATGATAAAGAGTATTCATCTTTGGGGATAATGACAGAACTTATCTCTAAAGAGTCAAAAATACTTTTTGATGTACCAGCTGAGGCATTCGACCCAATGCCTAAAGTTACATCTTCTGTTCTTTATATAAAAAAAGATTTATCGCTAAAATTTGATAAAGATTTTAATAGGTTTTTGAAAGCTTGTTTTGTGCAGCCAAGAAAAAAACTATCAAAAAATCTTAGCTCAATTCTTGATAAATCTAAGATTTTAGCTCTTTATGAAGAGTTAGAGTTAAACGACAACTTAAGACCTCATGAAGTTAGTTCATCTTTGTATAGCCAAATGCATACAAAGGTAAAAAATGGAAGAGATAAATAAAGAAGAAATTTCAAAAAATAGTGAAATAAAAACAACTGAAATAAGAGAAGAGTCATCAACTAATACAGGTTCTGAAAAAAGAGAGTTCAGACCAAGAAATCCTAGACCTCCTAGAGCTCAAAATTCTGAACAAAATCAAGAAAATAGAAATAATAGCGAACAAAATCAAGAAAAAAGAGCACCTTTTAAGAAGAAAAAACCAAACAATAAACCAAGATTTATAAATAAAGATATACCTACAGCTGGTGATGGTTGGACTAATGATCTTAAAAAAGCATATATGATAAATGAAAAAATTCATAAAGATAGATTAAACCCACATTATAAATTAAATCTAAATACAAATGCAAAACTTAGAATCACTCCACTTGGTGGATTAAATGAAATTGGTGGGAATATGATGGTTGTAGAGACTGAGAACGAAGCAATCATTGTAGATGTTGGTATGAGTTTTCCAGATGGTGATATGCATGGAGTTGATATCTTAATTCCAGATTTTACATATCTTAGAGAGATAAAAGATAAAATTGTTGCAGTAATTATTACTCATGGTCATGAAGATCATATTGGAGCTATGCCATATCTATTTAAAGAGATGCAATTTCCAATTTATGGTTCACCACTTCCTTTGGAGATGATTGGAAGTAAGTTTGATGAACATAAAATGAGAGAACACAGAGCACTTTTTAGAGCTATTTCAAAAAGAGTTCCAATAAAAATAGGGAATGATTTTGAAATTGAGTGGATGCACGTAACTCACTCAATTATTGATTCATCTTGTATTGCTATTAAAACTGCTGCTGGAACTATGATTCATACAGGAGATTTTAAAATAGATCATACTCCATATGATGGTTTCCCAACAGATATTCATAGACTTGCACATTATGGAGAAGAGGGTGTTTTAGTTATGACTTCTGATTCAACTAACTCTCACTCTCCTGGATTTACAAAAACTGAAAAAGCTGTTGGACCAACTTTTGAAAGAATATTTGCTACAGCAACAGGAAGAGTTATTATGAGTACATTCTCTTCAAATATTCATAGAGTTGCTCAAGCAATTGAAAAAGCTCTTAAATATGGAAGAAAAATCTGTGTAATTGGTCGTTCTATGGAGAAAAACTTAGATATCTCTATGACTTTAGGATATATAAAATTTCCAAAAGATCAATTTATAGAAGCTCATGAAATAAATAAATATACTGATAAAGAGATTATGATTGTAACAACAGGAAGTCAAGGTGAGTCAATGAGTGCTTTATATAGAATGGCAATTCATGAGCATAGACATGTAAAAATTAAACCTGAGGATCAAATAATTTTATCAGCAAAAGCAATTCCAGGAAATGAAGGAAGTGTTTCTGAGATTATTAACCATCTTTTAAAAGCTGGAGCAAAAGTTGCTTATCAAGATTTTGCTGATATTCACGTATCTGGACATGCTGCTCAAGAAGAGCAAAAACTTATGCTAAGACTAGTTAAGCCTAAATTCTTCTTGCCAGTGCATGGAGAGTATAATCATGCTTTAAAACATGGTGAGACTGGTGTTGATTGTGGTGTTTTAGAGAGAAATGTTTATGTTATGGCTGATGGTGAACAAATTGAAGTAAATCCTAAGTATCTTAAAAAAGTAAAAACAGTTAAAAGTGGGAAAGTTTATATCGATAATCAGTTAAATCATAAAATATCTGACGATGTTGTTATAGATAGACAAACTATGGCAAAAGAGGGTATTGTTATGATAGTTGCTCAAATTAATGAAAATGATAGAACTCTTGCATCAAAACCAAAAGTTGCCACATTTGGTTTTATATCTGATAAACAAGATAGATTTTTTACAAATGAGATAGAAGAGATTTTGAATACTTTCCTTGTTAATGCAAAACCTGGAATATTTAAAAATAGTAGAATTTTAGAAGATGAACTTAGAAAAGTTGTAAGAAAACATTGTGTAAGAAAATATAAAAAATATCCAATGATTGTTCCAACTATATTTGTACAATAAGGAATTCTTTATGAACTACAAAGAGATAGTAAAAGAAGTTTTACTTACTGAAGCAAAAGAGCTTGAAATTGCTTCAAGCTCTATCTCTTTTGATATTGAAAATATTGTAAATCTTATTATAAATTCAAAAGGTAAACTTATTGTCACAGGAGTTGGAAAATCTGGGCTTGTAGGAGCAAAAATTGCAGCAACACTTGCAAGTACAGGAACTAGTTCGTTTTTTCTTCATCCAACTGAAGCGATGCATGGTGATTTGGGAATGATTGGAAAAGAGGATATAGTTTTGGCTATTTCATATAGTGGAGAGAGCGAGGAGCTTATTCAAATTCTTCCACATATAAAAAGATTTAATATTCCTTTGATTGCAATGGCAAAAGATGAAAAATCTACTTTAGCAAAATATTCAGACTATTTTATCAATATTAACGTACAAAAAGAGGCTTGTCCTCTTGATACTGCTCCAACATCATCTACTACTTTAACTATGGCAATGGGAGATGCACTTGCTGTATGCCTTATGAAAAGAAGAGATTTTAAAAAAGAGGATTTTGCATCTTTTCATCCTGGTGGAAGTTTAGGTAAAAAGCTATTCGTAAAAGTAGATGACCTTTTAAGAAAAGATAATCTTCCTATTGTTTCACGTGAAACAAAATTAAAAGATGCAATAATTGTAATGAGCCAAGGAAGACTAGGTTCTGTAATTATTGAAGATGAAAATAAAAAAGTTATTGGTGTTTTAAGTGATGGAGATTTAAGAAGAGCTTTGATGAAAGATGGTTTTTCTATTGATTGCAATGTTGAATCTATTGCAACTTTAAATCCAAGAACATTTGATGATGAGAACCTTTTGGCAAGTGATGCTTTACAGATTATTGAGACTTATAAAATACAACTTCTTATAATTACTAATAAAAATAGAGAGCTTAAAGGTTTATTACATATTCACGACCTAATAGAGGCAGGTATAAAATGAAAAATGAAACAAGAAAAGAACAAAAAAAAGATACAAAAAAGCCAGAAGTAAGAACAAGAGCAGTTGAAGAGTTAAGATTAAATAAATTTATATCTCACAACAGTAATTACTCAAGACGAGAAGCAGATGCTTTAATAGCTGAAGGAAAAGTAAAGGTTAATAATAGAGTTATTACAGATTTAGCTACAAAAGTTAAAGTAAGTGATAAGGTTGAAATTGGTAAAAAGATTATCAAAGAAGACAAAGAGAGAATGTACACGGTAATAGTTTATAATAAACCAAAAGGTGAGCTAGTAACAAAAAGTGACCCTCAAGGTAGAAAGACTATTTATGATGGTTTAGATAGCAAATATAAGCATTTTAATAGTGTAGGGCGACTTGACTATGCAAGTGAAGGAGTTTTGCTTTTAAGCGATAGTGTAAACGTAGTAAATGCTTTAATGCATTCAAATCTTGAAAGAGTTTATAAGGTAAAAGTAAGTGGTCCAATATCTCCAAAAATTGAGATGGCTATGCAAAAAGGTCTAGAGATAGATGATGCAACAAAAGGTGCATATAAAAAGACAAAGATAAAATCAATGAATTTTGCTCCATTTTTAGCATATGACATTCAAACAAATGGAGAAAAAATTTCTAAGATAAAAGTAGTAATTAGTGAAGGTAAAAATAGAGAACTAAGAAGATTTTTTGGATATTTTGGACTTGATGTTATGGATTTAAAAAGAGTTGAATATGGTGGGGTTAGTTTAAATAATCTACCAACTGGAAAAACAAGATTCCTTACAAAAGATGAGTATAAAAATTTACGAATCTTTTTAAATGAAGAAGATGATAGACTTAGCTAACAAATATAGACCAACATCACTTGATAGTTTTGTTGGTCAATCTCATATTATAAGTAAAGATAAAGCTCTTTATAAATTAATAAAACAAAAAGATATTCCTCATCTATTTTTTTATGGAAAACCTGGAACTGGAAAAACTACTTTAGCAAAAATTAT